>JAABUS010002588.1_pt1 | contig 33684 bp, 34 predicted proteins | sample 5560161 | NCBI WGS metagenome assembly JAABUS01 (sample SAMN10711885, study PRJNA513376) | rock metagenome | isolation source: Antarctica rocks | place: Antarctica: Victoria Land, Trio Nunatak nord | collected 2016-01-04 | reverse complement strand
TGGCGACGGCCGGCCTTGCGCCGCCCGTCAGGCAAACCTTCTAAAAATTGTATAAGACTGGTCTCCATACCTTTTTTTATACTAAATTACACCACCTAAGCTTAGAATGCAACAGCCCTGCTCTTGAGAGGGGTTAGGAGTGTGTCCTGTTTTTAAGAAATTGATATTCAATTAGTTGATACAAAGACAAGTTTAAACAAGTTCTTATACTTCTTTTACCATATAAAAATCATTGTCCGTTTTATTTTTTTTAATGTAACGTCCAAACGCAAATTTACAGGCATAAAAGAAGCATTATAAATCTTAATCCTAAGCTTATCGAAGGATGTGGTAGAAATTTAAACAGGCCCTTAAAAACAAAATTTATGGTGATAAAAGAAGTATATAATTAACCTATTGCTCGTTGCATACTGTTTTTATGCCACTAAAAACAGTATGCTTAGCCGGATCATTTATCAAACAAAAAAAGAAATATATGGCCATTTTTATATATTAGCCTGATGTTTATACCTGGCCGCTGATCTATAAAGTTTAATTCTGTACTGTTGGATATGCAATTTGAAAATGTCGGTCGTTTTATTTTGAACAAGCTGCGCCTCGAGCTGCCAACGGCTTTGTTTTATCACAGTGTTTTGCATGTAAAAGATGTGTACGCCGCTGCCGAAATAATTGGCCGACAGGAAAATATTTCGGAGCAGGAGATGAAATTATTGTTGAGTGCTGCCTGGTTTCACGACGCTGGGTTTTCGCGTGGGCCAAAAGATCATGAAGAAGAATCCTGCCGGATCGCCAGGCAATTTTTGCCGGATTTTGATTACACAGAAGAAGAAATAGAGCAGATTTGCGGGATGATTATGGCCACGAAAATCCCGCAATCGCCCAAAAACCATTTAGAACAGATTTTGGCCGATGCCGATCTGGATTATCTCGGCCGTGATGATTTTTTTGAAACCGGTGATAAGCTCTTCCGCGAGCTGTCTATCTTCGGGTTTTTAAATACGGAAGATGAATGGAACCGGCTGCAAGTGCGTTTTTTAGAAAGCCATCATTACTTTACTCCAACAGCGATCCGCTTGCGGCAAGCCAAAAAAGAAGCGCATTTGGTGCTTGTAAAATCTAAAATTAAAGAAAGCTCCTGATGAAAAGCGTACAAATCTCGCAAATAGTTACTGATACTTTATCTACCATAACCGGTATTTTATTCTGTGGTTTTGCCCTGAAAGGTTTCCTGGTCCCGAACCAGTTTTTTGATGGCGGCGTAACCGGGATTTCACTGTTGATCCACGAAATTTACCACATCAACATTGCTTACGTCATCATCGTTGCTAATCTGCCTTTAATTATCATGGCCGGCTTTCAGGTCAACCGGAATTTTGCGGTCAGGACTTTTGTAGCCATTCTTGGGCTGGGCCTTTGTTTGTTGTTCATTCCATATCCGCAAATCACTTCCGATAAGCTGCTGGTTTCCATTTTTGGCGGTGTTTTTATGGGGATCGGCGTGGGGCTGGCCATTCGTGGCGGCTGCGCGCTGGACGGGATAGAAGTGCTCGCGCTGTACACCAACCGGCGCATCAGCTTTACCATCAGCGAAATTATTTTGGGCATCAATATCATTATATTTTTAATTGCCGCCGTGGAGCTTGGCCTCGAAACCGCACTGTATTCTATCCTGACTTATTATACCGCTTCCAGAACCATCAGTTTTGTGATTGAAGGTTTGGAAGAATACACCGGCGTAACGATTATCTCCGGCCAAAGCGGACCGATTAAAGAAAAATTAGTGATGGAACTGGGCCGCGGCATCACCATTTACAAAGGCGAGCGCGGCTTTTTAAAAGGCAATTTTGAGCTGAGCCAGGATTGCGATATCGTTTTCACCGTGGTTACCCGTTTGGAAGTACGCCGCCTGAAAAACATGGTGCACAACATCGATGCAAACGCTTTTATTTTTACAAGTACGATTAAAGAAGCAGCCGGCGGTGTTTTGAAACGAAGGGTTAGAGAGCATTAAATTATCGCCACAAATTAATTTCATGTTTTTTTTGGACAATGTTCAAAAACGAGAAGAAATTTTAGCCGGTAAAAGAAGCATTTTCTAGATCGTTGCCGGAAAACAATCAAATCATGCGTCAGTCATAGAACCTGTTTAAATTTCTTACCGGTTATTTTGGCTAAAGCCATATCTAAATTTCTTACCATCCACGGCCTGAAGGCCGTGGCAATTTAGCCACCTTGTTTTGCAAATTTTTATCTGACGGCAACGGACAAAGCTATCATAACAGGCCAATTATCAAACTTCGATTGCCACGGCCTTCAGGCCGTGGACAAGGGCGGAAAACAACAGGCTTTAGCCAAAAACAAAAATATAGGACACCAAAGTTTATGGTATAAAAGAAGCATTTGCCAAATTATTATCAGCAAACAATAAAATTAGCTGTCAATCAGTCATAAACAAAATTTGCTTTTGCAAAACCATTAGTCAGTTTTTTGGTCATAAAAAAGACATGCGTTGGTTGCAGAACCTATTTTAAAATTTACTGATTAACCTGATATGAACCATAATGTATTTCTTTTAGTAAAAGATCCGAAGGACGCCTGTCGGGATATTATTCGTTCCAGGGATACGGACCTCAAAATAATGGTTTATTGCTTGAATGAAATTGATTTTAAACCGCAGCCCGAGGAAATCCAGCTGTATGCGGATGACCGCGGTAATCCGCTCGCTTTTGAAACTATCAATATCAAAGCTGAAGATGCGCTGGATATTGCTTCGGCCATACAATGGTATGCACGCTATATCGGCTACCCGGAGATGGAGATTTTGCCCGAAGATCCGCGCTCGGAGTATAATCTGGACTGATGCTTCTTTTATCGGTATAAATCCTTGGTCTTTTTAATTTGTGTTGAAACAGAAATTTGTCAAGTTGTTTTTGTTGATCTTTATAAACCCGAAAACCAATTTTTTATTTATAAATGAAGCATTACATTTGGTCGTTACATCAGCTTATCACCCATAAAAATCAAAACAAATGTTCAAAAATTTTACCCGTACACTTGTTGTATTGTCCGTACTTGGTGTAAGTTTTAATTCCTGCAAACAGGCACCAACTAAAACCCGGGAAACAGCTTCATCAGGTTCAATTACTAAAGACTGGTGGAAAAAAGCCGTAGTTTATCAAATTTATCCGCGTAGTTTTAAAGACAGCAACGGCGATGGCGTGGGTGATTTGAACGGCATCACGTCCGAACTGGATTACATCAAAAGTTTGGGCATAAATACGGTTTGGTTAAACCCGGTTTATTCATCGCCCAATACGGATAATGGTTACGATGTGAGCGATTACCGCGCTATTATGAAGGAGTTTGGTACGATGGCCGATTTTGATGTGATGCTGAAAGGGATGCACCAGCGCGGCATCAAATTAGTGATGGATTTGGTGGTGAACCATAGCAGCAACCAGCACGAATGGTTCAAGCAGTCGCGCAGTTCTCGCACAAACCCTTACCGCAATTATTATCACTGGTGGAATGCCGAGCGTGGGAAACCGCCTTATCGGTATAGTTTGTTTGATGTAAACCACGATGCCTGGAAGTATGATACGCTGACAAATGCTTATTATCTGCATTATTTTTCGCAGCAACAACCGGATTTGAACTGGGAAAACCCAAAAGTGCGGCAGGAAGTATACGGCGTAATGAAGTTTTGGGCAGATAAAGGCATTGACGGTTTCCGTATGGATGCTTACCAGTTTGCCGCAAAGGATACTACATTTCCGAAATTTCCGGTAAATGAAAAAAACTTCATGAAATATTATGCCGTTGGGCCGCATCTGCATGATTATCTGCAGGAAATGAACCGCGAAGTTTACAGCAAATATAATTTGATGAGTGTGGCCGAAGGTGCCGGAAATTCTTTGCAAGACGCACATGATATGGTGGATGCCGACCGGCATGAACTGGATATGGCTTATGCTTTTGACGGCGTTGGCATTGCCGGGCAAAACGGTTATAGTGTATTGGATTTTAAAAATGTTTTCAGCCGTTGGGACAGTGCTTTTGCCAAAAAAGGCTGGCTTTCCATCTTCCTGGCCAATCATGACCAGGCGCGTATGGTAAGTAGGTTTGGCAACGATAGTCCGCAATTTCGAGCAGTTTCATCCAAAATGCTGAACACTTTTTTACTAACGATGCGCGGCACACCATACATTTATAATGGCGATGAATTAGGGATGACGAATGCCGGGTTCACCAAAATCAGCGATTACAATGATGTGGCTTTACTAAATGAATATCAGCACATGAAAAACGTTGGCGGCGGCGATTTGAATAAGTTTTTGCTACTCGCCGGAAAGGAAAACCGCGACAATGGCCGTACACCTTTTCAGTGGAGCGATTCGGCCAATGCAGGTTTTACAACTGGTAAGCCCTGGTTAAAAATCAACCCGAATTATACCACGATTAATGCTTCCGCAGAAGAAAAAGACCCAAACAGTTGCTTAAATTATTTCAAAAAAATGACAAAACTCCGGGCAGATAACCTGGTGCTGGTTTATGGAAAATATACACTGCTGGACAAAAGCAACCCGAATGTGTATGCTTATACCAGGGAAACGGATGGCAAAAAGATGCTCGTTTTATTAAATTTTAAAAGTGTTGCTGCCGAAGCAAAAACAGGTTTGGATATGAGTAAGGCAAAAGTTTTGCTGGGCAATTATCCGGCACCATCCAAAGATGGAAAGTTAAAACCTTATGAAGCAGTAGTTTATCAGTTATAGTTTGATGTATTTATAAGACATATATGGAAGCAACTTTCAAAATACAAGCAGGTGAGTTTGACCTGAGCCTGTTTGAAAAAATTCAGCAATGGGTCAAAAGCAATGGAAATTCCGAAATAATCATTAGCATCAGGGATGAAACTGATTACAGCTCAATTAGTGGTTACGGTTCTCTAAATAAATCCATTCAGGAGTTGGTGGAAGGTAAAAGCAAAGTTTTTACGATGGAGGAATTGAAATCTTATTTCGATAAAAACTTTCTGTAATGAGAGTTGTCCAATTTTCAGAAACAGCTCTAAAACAACTTCAACTATATAAGTACGGAAATTCTAAGCTGGTATTTAAAATTTTTGAATTAATTTCAGATATTCAAAAAACTCCATTTGATGGTGTAAGAAAGCCAGAACCTTTGAAAAATGATTTATCCGGTTATTGGTCAAGAAGGATCAACGATGAACACAGGCTTGTTTATACAGTTAATGATTCTATTATCATAGTTATAGGCTGTTATGGTCATTATTAAATACAATCTATTTTAAAAATACAGGTAATGCCTAAAACCAGATTTCTCGATGCAGAATGGAGAAACCTCATCATGATTAATTATGAAGTCGATCCTGAAATACTGAAGCCTTATTTGCCTGCCGCCACCAAATTGGATTTGTGGGAAGGCAAAGCTTTGGTGAGCATGGTTGGTTTTATGTTCTTGAACACCAGGGTTTTAGGAATTAAATGGCCGGGACACATTAATTTTGAAGAAGTAAACCTGCGCTTTTACGTGCAGCATTTTGACGGAAAGATGTGGAAGCGCGGTGCTGTTTTTATCAGCGAAATTGTGCCGAAGCATATTATCCCAATTGTGGCCAACAATATCTACAACGAACATTATAAAGCCATGCCAATGTGCAACTCAATGTTGAAGTTGGACAATGGCGATACCGCGTTTTTGTATGAATGGAAATTAAACAATCAGTGGAACCAGCTGGGCGCATTGGTTGGGGCCGAACAGCAGGACATTGAAAAAGGAAGCGAAGAAGAATTTATTTTTGAGCATTACTGGGGTTACAACCGGCTAAACAACAGCAAAACTGTAGAATACCAGGTGGAGCATGTTTCCTGGAAAATCAGGCCGGTTAATCAATTTATTTTTAAAGCTGATGTTGCCGGTTTCTATGGAAAAGAGTTTGAGTTTTATCTGCAAAAAGAACCCTATTCTGTGTTTTTTGCAGAAGGCTCGGAAGTAGCCATCCGTGTTGCCGGAAAAATAGCGGTTCCTCCATCAATTTTAGGCCGATAAAAGAAGCATTTACGATCAATAAAAAAGCCCATATCAGGCTTCAGAATCTTACAAAAACGGATGCTTCTTTTATCGACCTAAAATTGAATTAGTGCAAAATCAAGGTTTGCATACGGTCTGGCCCAACAGAAAGATATTTTACCGGAACGCCCAATTCTGCTTCCAGGAAATCAATGTAAGCTTTGAGTTTTTCAGGTATTTGACTGATTTCTGTAATGCCGGTTAAATCCTCGTGCCAGCCATCAATTTGTTTTAAAACCGGTTCTGGTTTTACCGTGCAAATATCGTAAGGCATATAATCAATGGTTTCGGTTGGATAAGCATAATGCGTGCAGGCGTAAATTTTTTCAAATCCGCTCAACACATCCGCTTTAGTCATCACCAATTGGGTTACGCCATTTAGTAAAATTGCATATTTTAAAGCAGGCAAATCCATCCAGCCGATGCGGCGTGGACGGCCGGTTGTGGCACCAAATTCATGCCCGATCTGACGTAATTTTTCACCTGTTTCATTTTCAAGTTCAGTGGGAAAAGGGCCGCTTCCTACGCGTGTACAATAAGCTTTAAAAATACCGATCACTTCACCAATTTTATTTGGCGCAATACCTAAACCTGTGCATGCTCCGGCAGCAGTTGTGTTGGAAGAAGTTACAAAAGGGTAGGAGCCGAAATCTACATCCAACATTGTGCCTTGCGCACCTTCTGCCAAAACGGTTTTTCCTTCTTTTAAATACTTGTTCACCAAATGTTCGCTATCTACATGTGGAATAGTTTTTAGTAGTTTAACCGCTTCAAAAAAAGCAGCTTCCTTTTCTGAAAAATCCGGGATTTCGCCGTGATGAATTAGGATAGATTTATGTTTTTCAACTAATTTATCGTAGCGTTCTTTGAAATCCGGCAACATCGTATCGCCAACACGCAAACCGTTGCGGCCGGTTTTGTCCATATAAGTCGGGCCGATGCCTTTTAATGTTGAACCAATTTTGTTGGCACCCATTTTATTTTCTGAAGCGGCGTCCAATAGTTGGTGTGTTGGCAAAATCAGATGTGCTTTCCGTGCGATCACCAGTTTTTCTTTTCCAACCGGGTCAAAACCTGCTTTTTTTAAGTTATCCAGTTCGCGCTTTAGAATTATCGGGTCGATTACCACGCCGTTACCAATCAGGTTGAGCGTTTTCTCATTAAAAATACCGGAAGGAATTGTATTCAAAACATATTTCTGGCCATCAAATTCCAGGGTGTGCCCGGCGTTCGGTCCGCCTTGAAACCGGGCAATCATATCATACTGCGGACAAAGTACATCCACAATTTTACCTTTGCCCTCATCTCCCCATTGAAGGCCTAACAATACATCAACCATTTATTTTATATCAGAATTAATTTTTAAGATAATATTCGCAGGAACCTGCTACTTTTAAACGTGAACAATCGCCGAACATATTCATGGAATGATGCTTGATTTCAAATTTCAAAATGTCGCCCATCATATCCTGTATCTGGCCAATCCGCGGATCGCAAAATTCTACCACGCGGCCGCAGTTTAAACAAATAATATGGTCATGCTGTTTATAGCCATAAGATTTTTCAAACTGCGCCATGTTTTTACCAAACTGGTGCCTGGTTACCAAATCGCAGGAAAGCAGCAGTTCCAAAGTATTGTAAACTGTTGCCCGGCTAACCCGGTATTTTTTGTTTTTCATGTGGATATAGAGCGATTCTACATCAAAGTGATCACTGCGTGAGTAAATCTCTTCAAGGATAGCGAAACGCTCCGGGGTTTTACGAAGACTTTTATTTTCAAGGTAAGCCTCAAAAATTTTTTTAACCATTTCTATGGTTTCCTGTTGGGCCATGCTGATTTTTTATCAGATCAAAGTTATTAATAAATCAAGAAATTGCGAATACTTCGTTTAGGATACCTTTTCCATCGGCGAATCAAAACGAGATACGGAAGTAACGCCGCGAACCAGTTTCAGCTTTTTGATCAGGTTGTCCAGATGCTCTTTGTCGTGCACATAAACCATAATCGAACCTTCAAAAATACCGTCATTGCTATCCACCGTTAGCGATCGCATATTTACTTTAAAATCATTGGAAATAACGGTAGTCAGTTTATTAATCAACCCAACATCATCGATCCCTTTGATCCGCAAACCCGTTAAAAATGCCAGTTCCTGCTGGTTCGTCCATTTTGCTTTTACAATCCGGTAGCCGTAATTCGACATCAATTTCGTGGCATTTGGGCAGTTGGTTTGATGGATTTTAATGCCTTCGCCAACTGTTACAAAACCAAAAACATCATCACCGGGAATTGGGTTGCAGCAGCTGGCCAGCCGGTAATCAATTTTTTGCATGTCCTCACCGATCAGTAAAATATCACTGTCTTTGGTTTTAACATTGCGGATCAGCGTCTGGATCTCTTCCTGCTCGATTTTATCCTGAGGTTTATGTTCTATAATTTTCTCTGAAGCTACATATTCCCTTAAATCCTTTAAATCAATCTGACCTAAAGCAACTTTATAAAAAAGGTCCTGTGTAGTTTGAAGCTTGAAGAAGTAAGATAACTTGTACAAATTATCAGAAGTGTAAGAAATTTTCAATGATTTCAGTTTGCGTTCCAAAATCTCTTTTCCTTCTTCAGCAATCTTGCGTTTTTCTTCTTTTAAAGCTGATTTTATTTTAGATTTTGCCTTCGCCGTAACTACAAAATTCAGCCAGTCTTCCTTCGGTGTTTGCTTTCCGGAGGTGATAATTTCAACCTGATCACCGTTTTGCAGCTTATAACTCAGCGGGACCAATTTGTGGTTTACTTTGGCACCAATACATTTTGCGCCCACATCCGAGTGGATTTCAAAAGCAAAATCCAAAGCTGTGGCATTAAGCGGCAATTGAACCAACGCTCCTTTTGGGGTGAAAATAAATATCTCATCCGAAAAAAGGTTCATCTTAAAATCATCCAGAAAATCCAAAGCGTTGGTTTCCGGGCTTTTCAGCATTTCCCTTACCTTGTGTATCCATAAATCCAACCCACTTTCGGAAGAAGATTCTTTATACTTCCAATGTGCGGCAAAACCCTTTTCAGCAATTTCGTTCATCCGGTTGGTCCGGATTTGGATTTCTACCCATTGGCCGCGCGGGCCCATTACGGTGGTGTGCAAAGATTCGTAACCATTTGCTTTCGGTGATGAAATCCAATCGCGCAAACGGTCAGGATTTGGGCGATAAATATCCGTAACATCAGAATACGCTTTCCAACAGTCTGCTTTTTCGTTTTCGGGCGTACTGTCAAGGATGATACGGATGGCAAAAAGATCATAAACCTCTTCAAAAGGAATATTTTTCTTTTTCATTTTGTTCCAGATCGAATGGATGGATTTCGGCCTTCCAAAGACATCCGCCTGAAGATGCTGCCCTTCCAATACTGTTTTTACCGGCTTAATAAAGTCGGCAATAAATTTTTCGCGCTCGGCTTTTTTCTCATTCAGTTTCTTTTTGATGAACTGATAAGTTTCCGGCTCCATGTACTTCATGGACAAATCTTCCAGTTCAGATTTGATCGCATACAAACCCAAACGATGGGCCAGCGGTGCATACAAATAAATTGTTTCCGAAGATAATTTCAACTGCTTATCGCGCGGCATAAACTCCATTGTGCGCATATTGTGCAAGCGGTCAGCCAGTTTGATCAGGATCACGCGGACATCATCAGCCAAAGTGAGCAGCATTTTTCGGAAGTTTTCTGCCTGCAAAGAACTATTGGTATCAAAAACGCCCGAAATTTTTGTTAACCCATCAATAATCTTGGCCACCTTTTTCCCAAAATCACGTTCAATATCATCCAGCGAAACGTCTGTATCTTCTACCACATCATGCAAAAGCGCACAGGCAATAGAGGTTGGGCCAAGACCGATTTCTTCGGCAGCAATCTGTGCAACAGCTATCGGATGATAAATATAAGGCTCGCCGGATTTGCGCCGCATATCCTGATGGCTTTCTACAGCTACTTCAAAAGCTTTACGGATCATCCGCTCATCGCCTTTTTGCAGCTTTGATTTGCATGATCTTAGCAACGCCCGGTATCTTTTTAATATTTCTTTTTTCTCCGCTTCCAGATCAATTACAATCTCTTTCATGATGCTTTTTTTACCATATAAATTATTGCAAACAACATACAAGGAGTGTTTACGTACTTACTATCTAACTAATATTATCAAAATAAAGTTATTTTTGCCCTAAGAAGCTGTTTAAATTTACATCAGAAAAAACAACAATGCTTCTTTTATGCCCATAAATCTTGTTTTCATAATTTAAGCTGATAAAAGAAGCATGGAAATATTCTGTTTATAGGTGGTAAAAGAAGCATCAAAAATAACCCGGACAAAATTTAAACAGTTTCTAAGGTAAATTTATGAAATATCTGTGGTTTTTAGGCCTTTTTTCCTGTCTGTCTTGTGTTATAAAAGCACAATCCACAGCAGGAGCTACCACGTTCAAAATAAAACCTGGTAAAAATGACAGCATAAAAGTTGCCGTAACAGAACTTGAAGGTGAGTTTGTTCCCTGGGTTTTGCTGCCCGACGCCAACATCCGTGACCTCCGTTTATTTAAAACCCCTGAAGACCGTGCTGCATATAACCGGTTGCGTTACAACGTGTTGAAAGTTTTGCCGTATGCACAGTTTGCCGGTCAGCGATATCGGAAATTGCAGCAGGATTTAGCTACCACTGCCGACAAACGTCAGCAGAAAGAAATGGTAAAAGCCTGCGAAAAAGAAATCAAAGAGCTTTTTAACAAACAGATCAAAAACCTGACCATTACACAGGGGGAGATTTTGATTAAATTGGTACAGCGCGAAACAGGAAATACCAGTTTTGAGTTATTAAAGCAGATGAAAGGCGGGTTCAAGGCTTTTATGTTTCAATCTGCGGCGCGTATGTTTGGCCATGATTTGAAAGAAACTTACGATCCTGAACAGGAAAAAGATATTCAAGCAATTTTGGTTTCCGCCGGTTATTCAGCTTATTATTAACTACAATGACCGGGAAAAATATTTATCAGTTTAATGTTGAAACCATTGGCGGAAAAGAAGTAAGCCTCAATATTTTTAAGGGCAAAGTTTTATTAATCGTAAACACAGCATCTGGTTGTGGTTTTACACCGCAGCTAAAAGACCTGGAAGATTTGAGACAGCGGTTTGCCGATAAAGATTTTGAAATCCTGGCTTTTCCATCCAATGATTTTGGCGGGCAAGAACCGCTGGACGGCGAAAAGATCGTGGAGTTTTGTACTGTAAATTATGGGACCAACTATCAACTGTTCAATAAAATACGGGTTCGCGGGCCGTATGCACATCCTTTGTATCAGTTTTTAGCTGATAAAAACCAGAATGAGCATTTGAACTCTGCACCAAGATGGAATTTTCATAAATATCTCATCGATAAAAATGGAGAAGTCTGTGATTTTTTTTATCCGTTTACTAATCCGACTTCCTCTAAAATAAAGAAAAAAATAGAACGGTTGCTGGTTGCTTAGCCCGTAATATTGCCATTTCAAATTGTTTATGCTTAAATTGGATATCCTTGTTTTGCCGGCACACCCGGACGATGCCGAATTATATTGTTCCGGCACAATTGCCAAGCATATTGCTTTTGGCAAAAAAGTTGGTGTTGCGGACCTGACCCGAGGAGAATTGGGAACACGCGGCACAGTACAAATCAGGCAGGAGGAGGCTGACCGTGCAGCAAAACTGCTCAATTTATCAGTTCGGGAAAATGTAGGCTTACGTGATGGTTACTTTCAGAATAATGGGCACAACCAACATGAAGTAATCAAAGTTATTAGAAAATATCAACCCGAAATTGTGATTGCCAGTGCAATTTCAGATCGCCATCCTGACCATGCACGCTCGGCAGAGCTGGTAGAACATGCCAGTTTTTATGCAGGATTAAGCAAGATAAAAACAGTATCGGCAGAAGGTGAAGCGCAACAATCGTGGCGGCCTAAATTAATTTTAAATTTTATTCAGGATGCATACCTAAAGCCTGATATTTTAATCGATATTACCGAATACTGGGAACAAAAAATTGCCAGCATCCGGGAATATAAATCTCAGTTTTACAATCCTGATTGGGCAGATGAGCCTCAAACCTATATTTCAAGTCCGGCTTTTATGGAAGTTGCAGAAGCCCGCGCACGCGAGTTTGGCAGGGCAATCCAAGTTAAATATGCCGAAGGGTTTACTTCAAAAAGATTACTCGGTGTGGATGATCTGTTTAATTTAGTGTGATAAAAGAAGCATTACGCTCTTAAACCTTCGTTTTCACATATTCGTAACGTTTATTGCTTTGATTTTTTTCTCGCTTTAAAACATTATCTTTCACTGATTTTAACAAAATCCCGGAAATTTCAGAAGTTTTAAATTCTTCGTTAAATTCTTCTTTATACCGGTTAGCAATTGCAGATATTGATTGCGGCTGATCAAAAAAATCAGTGTTGAGCAAGCGGTACATGGCTTTGGTTGCACCGGTTGGTTTACGCTCTCTGAGAGGAAGATCTGGCTGCCACTCTTTATTTTGGCTGATTCTTTTGGCTCTTCTTGAAGCATAATTCTGAACTTCCTGGTTAGCTTGCGGCGGAACTTCGAGCAAAATATTGTCAAGTAATTTTTCAGCAATTTTAACCTGTATAGCTTCTGATTTGAAGGCATTTAAGATTTCGGCAAGATCTAGAAGCTGTGTTTTTAGATTTTCGTCCAATTTGGTCATAATTAAATATAATAGTAGTAGATAATTTGGGCAACATTAGATACAAAAATCCAACAAATAATATAATAAATTAACATTTTGTTAAAATTATTTATAGCAGCATGTTGGGTAAAATACAGATGTTAAAACATAAAATACGGCTGACAGTATTTTATTTTAATAAGGGTAGTTTTAGAGCCTGTTTAAATTTTGTCTGGTTTCTATCAGATGCTTCTTTTATCAGTATAAAAACATGGGATGTTCGTGCTTCTTTTATTGGTATGAAATACAAAAACAAAATTTAAAGGCATAAAAGAAGTACCAATATTTTTTCAGATAAAAATTAAAACGGGCTCTTAGTTTGGATATGAATCAAGATATAAATTTAAAAAAAAGCTGACAGTTAATTTAATATATGTTCAGCTTTTTACAAAGCTGTTTTTATTATATGATTAGTAAGCTAAAATAACTAAATTGCTCCGTAATTATAACTTGTTTTTGCTTACAGTTATTGTTTTGCTTATTATCAAATCATTTACATTATATATTATTTACGATGCCAAAAACCCCAGTCCTAATTTGCTTTTGCCTGCTTTCTTTTTCAGCATTCTGCCAAAGCAATAAAAATTTAATTTCTGTTATTCCGGAACCTGTCAGTGTAAAAACTATGCCAGGAAAATTTGTTTTGCCTGCTACTGTCAGCATTGATGCAGGAAATACAGCCGAAATTACACCGGTTACTAATTATTTAAAAAGTAAGATTTCGGTTTCTACAGGTAAAACTGTTTCTATCAAACACAATGCTTCTTTTGCCACTATAAAATTAGTGTTGAACAAAACTGAAAACCCAACCATCGGCAAAGAAGGTTACCAACTGACCATCAATTCAAAAAATATTATTATCAAAGCTAATCAGGCTGCTGGTTTATTTTATGGCGTACAAACTTTAATACAATTATTGCCGAAAGAAATTGAAAGTAAAACGCTTTTTAGAAATGTAAAATGGACGGTTCCCCGCGTCAATATCACTGATTATCCGCGGTTTGGCTGGCGCGGATTGATGTTTGATGTTTCCCGGCATTTTTTTACCGTTCCCGAAGTAAAGCAATATATTGATGCCATGGTTCGGTACAAATACAACTTGCTGCACCTGCACCTGGCGGATGACGAAGGCTGGCGCATTGAAATAAAAGGCTTGCCGAAATTGACGGAAGTGGGTGCTTACAATGCAAAACGTGTGGGTTATTTTGGCACTTTTGCTCCTCCGCCTGCTGATGAACCGCGTACTTACGGTGGTTTTTATACGCAGGAAGATATTAAAGAACTGGTAAAATACGCGCAGGAACGTTTTGTAAATATTTTGCCGGAGATTGATGTTCCGGGACATAGTTTGGCTGCCGTAGCTTCCTATCCTGAGTTATCCTGCACGCCCGGGGCCGAGAATTACAAGGTGCGTTCGGGAGAGGAAATCATGGACTGGTCCCACGGCCAACCACCGATAGCTTTAATAGACAATACATTGTGCCCGGCAAATGAAAAAGTTTACGAGTTTATGGATAAGGTAATTACGCAGATATCCCAGCTTTTTCCTTTTCCATATATTCATTTAGGCGGAGACGAATGCCCGAAAAACTTTTGGGAAAAAAGCGATGCGATAAAAGCACTCATGAAAAAAGAAGGGCTTAAAAACATGGAAGAGGTGCAAAGCTATTTTGAAAAGCGGGTAGAAAAAATTGTGGAATCTAAAGGTAAAAAATTTATGGGCTGGGACGAGATCCTGGAAGGCGGCCTGGCACCAAATGCTGTGGTAATGAGCTGGCGCGGCATGAAAGGCGGAATCGAAGCTGCTAAAATGGGCCACGAAGTGGTGATGAGCCCAACTACTTTTGCTTATATCGATTACATGCAGGGCGATCCTTCCATAGAATCAAAAGTTTATGCCACGCTTCGGTTAGATAAAACCTATCAATTTGAACCTGTTCCGGATAGTGTAGATGCAAAGCTGATTAAAGGCGGACAAGCCAACCTGTGGACAGAACAGGTTTATAATCTGCGTAAAGCCGAATACATGACCTGGCCACGTGGGTTTGCCATTGCCGAATCGCTTTGGTCACCAAAAGCATCAAAAAACTGGGATAATTTCTCTAAAAGGGTAGAAGCACAGTTCCCGAGGATGGAAGTGGCCGAAATCAATTATGCGCCCAGCATGTACGATCCGATTGTAAATGTTTCAAGGAAGGACAGTACGATGAATATTGCTTTATCTACCGAAATTAAAGACTTGGATATTTATTACAGCTTTGATAATTCCTTCCCGGATAGGTTTTATCCCAAATACACACAGCCGTTGCTTGTTCCCAAAGAAGCTGCTCAAATTAAAATGATTACTTATCGGGGCAAGCAACCCATCGGACGGATGATGAGTATTTCAATCACTGATCTAACAGCCCGCTTGCCTAAACTTAAAAAGTAGCAGACGCAAATTTTTTATGGGTAAAAGAAGTATCAGGCAAAAAGCCAATGCTTCTTTTACCCATGTTATTTTAGTGTTTGTTTTGGTTTCTTCTTCATTTATTTTTCTTAATACAATTATTGCTCAGGCTTTTTCCTGAGCTTTTTTTATGTTCTAAAATTTATCTTCAAAAATACTTGCATCTTAAATTTTCTTATTTACATTTGCAGTGTACTATTTATCTAATACACTATTTATGATAAAGATTTCAAACTTAACTTTCGGGTACGGCAAGAAGAAAATCTTGTTCCAAGATCTGAACCTAACCATGCAAGCCGGGCACATTTATGGTTTGCTGGGCAAAAACGGTGCAGGCAAATCTACCTTGCTAAAAAATATTGCCGGGCTGGTTTTTCCGCAAAAAGGTATTTGCGAAGTGAACGGTTACATCGCCGCCAAACGCTTACCGGCTTTTTTACAGGATTTGTTTTTTATCCCCGAAGAAGTTTACATGCCTTCGCTTACCGCCAAGCAATTTGTAAAAAGCACGGCACATTTTTATCCTGCTTTTGATGAAGCGCAATTCACAAAAATGCTGGCCGAATTTGATGTTCCGGCAGATAGCTTTTTAAACAAACTTTCTTTCGGCCAGCAAAAAAAGGTGATGATCGCTTTTGGCCTTTCTACCAACACTTCTTTGTTGATTATGGACGAACCGACCAATGGTTTGGATATTCCTTCTAAAAGTCAGTTTCGTAAAATCATTGCTTCTGCTTTAACCGAAAACCGATGCATCATTATTTCAACGCATCAGGTTCGCGATTTGGATAACCTGATTGATACGCTGCTGGTGGTGCACAACAAGCAAATCGTTTTGAACAGAAGTTTGGATGAAATATCAGAACGCTTAAACTTTGGTACAACATCAACAATCGGAACGGATGTTTTATATGCCGAAGAAAGTGTGCGCGGCATGAATACCATCACCAAAAATACCAACGGCAGCTACAGTAAAGTGGATATGGAATTGCTTTTTAATGCCATCATCAACAATGATCAAACCATTACCAAAATTTTAAGATAAGTATCATGAACCAAACTTTTAACTTGAAAAGGTTTTCCATGCTTTTTAAAAAGCATACCGTCGAAAACTACCGTACTTACTTCATGTCCACAGCGGTTTTGGCTGGCATGTTGCTTTTGTTTATGGCCTTTATTTCTTATCAAGATAATGGTTACTTACCACAATCTGTTCAATTTGGATTTTTTGGTGCTTTTTTACTGCTCGCCGGCTGCATTTTTACCAGTATGGTTTTTACAGATTTAGGTGATAAAAAGAAAGCCATTCCGGCACTTACTTTACCAGCTTCAAGTTTTGAGAAATACTTTGTCGGCTGGTTATATTCCTTCGTTATTTTCCAGGTTTTATATGTCGCGCTGTTTTATCTCATCGCAACAATAGTTGTTCAACTTGGACATCCAAGTACACCGCAGCAAGACAATTCAGTCATAAATCTATTTACAAATGATTTCAAGCCTCATCCATATTACGCTTTCATCATCTACACATTTTTGCATTCGATTACTTTTTTAGGAGCGGTTTATTTTGAGAAGATGCACTTCATCAAAACAACCTTTGCTTTTTTTATCGGTGCTTTTATTCTTGGACTGATCAATAAACCGATCATGGATTCGATGATTAAGGAAACAATTAACGGAGTCACTATTTTTGGTCCGGTTATGTTTACAAACGACAAACAGAATTGGATAATACGTCAAACTTCATTACAAGATTATACGGGTGCAATCGTTCTTGGCTTAGTGGTGCTGGTTTTATGGATAAGTGCTTATTACAAGCTAAAAGAAAAGGAAGTTTAATTATGGATTTTAGAAACAACGAAGCCATTTATCTGCAAATTGCAGCATATGTGAGCGAACATATAACTTTGGATAAATGGGCTGCAGAACAAAAAATCCCATCGGTTAGAGATTTAGCAGTAGAATTACAAGTAAACCCGAACACAGTTGCCCGAACTTATGATTTCCTACAAAACCAGGAAGTAATTTTTAACAAACGCGGTATCGGTTATTTTGTAAGTGCGGATGCAAAAAGCAAAGTGAAAAGTTACCGGAAAGAACGTTTTTTACAACAGGAATTACCAGAATTTTTCAAGAATATTTTTTTGTTGGAGATTAGTTTGGATGAGATTGAAAAACGTTATCAGGAGTTTAGAACACAAAATTATCAGGCATAAAAACAGTATTATGAAAACAAGCAATAAATTACTTTTAACCGCAATATTGATTATTATCGTTTCGATGGTTACTTATGATTTTGCACTTCGGGCAGAATATCGCAAAGGAACTTATAAAAGTCGTTTTTATAATTTTGAAAAAACAACAGATACAAAAGCATTTAATATGTTGGATAATCGTGCAGCAAACTTAGTTTCCGTTCGGGTTGAACGTGGTGATCATTTTGGTATTTGGATGATGAACGATTTGAAAGATCACATCCGGATTTCACACAATGAAAACGCATTGGTTATTGATGTAATTGATAAAAAATCACCCAATACAAATATTTATAAGAATGGTATTATAATTATCTGTCCTTCTTTAAACAAGGTAACTACTTCTCCGTTTTTCATTTCAAAAGAGGATGAAGAAAGAAGTTATTATTCTAATAGTAATACTTCTTTAGTTGGATTTAACCAGAAAAACCTGGAATTGTATATTAACAAAGAAACCCAATTAGATTTGGATAAAAACAAAATAGCTAATCTACAAGCTTTTATTGGAGATAATTTAACCAAACATGCAAGTTTAACTATTCGTTCAAATAATCAGTTTGATGTTGCAACAATTGCAGTAGCAGGAAAAAACAGTTTGGAAATAGAAAATCCAAAAATAACCAAAAGCGATTTCACTATTGCTGATAGTGCAAAAATTATTTCAAGAGGAAGTTTTTTAAATCAGCTTAAAAAGGAGCAAAAGTAAATCGCTTTCAATCTAATAAAACATGAAAAAGGTATTACTAAACGCCAACTTGTTCATACTTCTTTTAGCACCTGTTTTTATACTTGCAATTGTGGGAATCTTGTACCGAACAATCAATATAGAATTACCAAATGTTGAAACAGAAATTGTGGGATTGTTTAACAACCGAACTGTTTTTCAGGTTTTATGTGAAGTAATTGTCAGCCAGGTTCATTGATCCGAACCATGAACAAAGTTTTAAAAGGATTGGTACTTGCAGGCGGCAAAAGCACAAGGATGGGAAGGAGCAAAGCCAATATTTGCTGGTATGGGAAGGAGCAGCAATATCATCTGGCAGATTTAATGAGTGGTTTTTGCGATGAAGTTTTTATTTCCTGCAGACAGGATCAGCAGGCAAGTATTCATCCAAATTACCTCTTACTACCAGATTTTTATCCAACTTCCGGGCCTTTGGAAGCTATTTTAACTGCTTTTAAAAAGTATCCAAACCACGGCTGGATGGTGATGGCTTGTGATGTGCCACTGCTGGATCAGCCAACGTTAAATTATTTAGTTGGGCAAAGGGATTATTCTAAAATTGCAACCGTATTTGAAAGTCCTTCAGATGGATTGCCCGAACCGCTTACTGCTATTTGGGAAGCTAAAAGTTATGATTTATTTCGATTAAATTATCAAGATCAAAACTTATCTTTAAGAAAACTACTGATTAAAAATGGGGCAAAAATAATCAAAGCACCGAATGCCGATGCTTTGATTAACGCTAATACGCCTGCTGATGCAATGCGCATTGAAATGATCCTACAAAAAAATGCTTCTTTTACCAGGTAAATTTTTGCCTGATAAAAGAAGCATCATATTTTATTAACTATCGGGCAGCTACGTTTTCAGCTTTCGATAAAAAATCCTGGTAAGCCAAACGGATTCCGTCTTCCAGTTCAATACGGTGTTTCCAGCCTTTTGCGTGCAGTTTGGTTACGTCCATCAACTTGCGCGGTGTTCCGTCTGGTTTAGTGAAATCAAATTTAATTTCGCCCTCAAACCCAACAATATTTTTAATTAAGTTGGCTAACTCTTTAATGGTCAAATCTGTTCCGACACCAACATTAATCGGATCGGGTTCATTATAATTTTCCATTAAAAAAAAGCAGGCTTCTGCCAGGTCATCTGCAAATAAAAATTCTCTCTTTGGCCTGCCCGAACCCCAGATTACAACTTCATTTTTACCTTCTGCTTTTGCCTCATGAAAACGGCGGATCATCGCCGGCAATACATGAGAATTTTGCGGGTGATAATTATCATTATAGCCGTACAAATTGGTTGGCATTACAGAAATAAAGTTGCAGCCATATTGCGCGCGATAAGCGTCGCACATTTTTATACCGGCTATTTTTGCAATGGCGTAAGGTTCATTTGTTTCTTCCAGCGGGCCGGTCAAAAGATAATCTTCTTTTAAAGGCTGTGGGGCCATTTTCGGATAAATACAGCTTGACCCCAAAAACATCAGTTTTTTTACCTGATTAAGGTATGACTGATAAATAACATTATTTTGAATAGAAAGATTTTCGTAAATAAAATCTGCCCGATAGACATTATTAGCGATAATTCCGCCAACTTTAGCTGCTGCCAAGAAAACATAATCTGGTTTTTGTTCTGAAAAAAAATCAGCAACGGCCTGCTGGCTACGCAAATCCAATTCTTTGGAAGAACGGGTAATCAAATTTTCGTAACCTTCTGCAACAAGTTTCCTAACAATCGCCGAACCAACCATTCCATTATGCCCGGCTACATATATTTTGGCACTTTTTTCCAATGCTTTGTGTTTTAGTTGAATATAAAATTTAACGGTTATTTATTCGTATTGATTTTTGATGGTATAACCCAATTCTTTTAAAGATCTTTCTTTTTTGAAAAGTTTAATGTCAGAACTCATCATATCCTGCACCAGCATTGGTAAATCATATTTAATTTTCCAGCCTAATTTTTCAATTGATTTTGTCGGGTCTCCTATCAATAATTCAACTTCAGTCGGGCGGAAGTAAGCAGCATCAACCGCAACTACTTCTTTTCCGAGTTCAACCTGATACTCTGGATTGTTGCAAGCAAGGATATAACCTTTTTCTTCAGCACCTTCACCTTTAAATTCCAGTTCAATTCCAACTTCTTTAAAAGACATTTTTACAAAGTCGCGCACGGTAGTAGTTACACCGGTTGCAATAACAAAATCTTCCGGAACTTCCTGTTGCAGGATCAGCCACATCGCTTCTACGTAATCTTTGGCATGGCCCCAATCCCGGCGGGCATCTAAATTTCCCAAATAAAGCTTCTTTTGTAAACCTAAAGCTATTTTTGCAACGCCACGGGTAATTTTACGGGTTACAAATGTTTCTCCGCGCAAAGGGCTTTCATGGTTAAATAATATACCGTTACAAGCAAACATGCCATAAGCTTCGCGATAGTTTACCGTGATCCAGTAAGCATACAATTTCGCAACTGCGTATGGGGAACGCGGATAAAACGGTGTTGTTTCTGATTGCGGAACTGCCTGGACTAAACCATATAACTCGGAAGTTGAAGCTTGATAAATTTTTGTTTTTTTGGTTAAACCCAGCAACCGAACTGCTTCCAGGATTCTTAAAGTTCCGATCCCGTCAGCATTAGCCGTATATTCCGGGGTATCAAAACTCACTTTAACGTGCGACATTGCCCCAAGATTATAAATTTCGTCCGGCTGGATTTGCTGAATGATGCGGATCAGGTTTGTAGAATCAGACAAATCTCCGTAGTGCATAAAAAAACTCACGTTTTCATCATGCGGATCCTGATACAAATGATCAATCCGATCTGTGTTAAATGAAGAACTTCTACGTTTTATACCGTGAACTTCATAATCTTTGGATAATAATAACTCTGCAAGATAGGCACCGTCCTGACCAGTGATCCCTGTAACCAAGGCTTTTTTTCTCATATGAAATTTGATTGAAGTTAAATTAAAAAATTATTTTAAAGTTTAGTAATATATTGTTCGATTTTAATAAAAACCACTGTAAAAACGGTATGCAAAACACGGATTGTGGTGTGGGTAAAAATTATCAATAAGCATTTTCTTCACCTTTTGCAGTGTTGATGATGGTCAAAAATATTATTTTAATATCCAGCATGATAGACCAGTTTTCGATATACCAGATGTCATGTTCTACCCGTTTTACCATTTGTTTATGGTCTTTGGTTTCTCCGCGGTAGCCACTCACTTGTGCCCAGCCGGTAATGCCGGGTTTTAACAACTGGCGCACCATATATTGATGTACAATCGCTTTGTATTCATCAGTATGTTTCAACATGTGCGGCCTTGGCCCAACGATACTCATATTTCCTATTAATACGTTAAAAAACTGCGGGAGTTCATCAATACTTGTTTTCCGCATAAACGCACCAATGCTGGTTACCCTCGAATCTCCTTTTGTAGCCTGGATATGTTCGGTGTTTTCATTCATGGTCATACTCCTAAACTTGTAGCACCAAAAAGGTTTATTATCCCTGCCGGAACGCAGCTGCATAAAAAACACCGGGCCTTTGGATTGCAGTTTGATGATGATGCTGAGGATCGGGATCAGCCACGAAAGCAGGAAAAATATCACCCCAAGGCTAAACAGTATGTCAAAAGAGCGTTTGAAAACCCGGTTTGTGATATGTTCTAATGGCTCGGAACGGGTACTTAAAACTGGTATTTCATCAAAATAAGTATCAATTGAGTAAGCAGAATTGATGATTTTGGTAACATCCGGGATGAATTTGAACCGGACACAATTTTGCTCTGCTACCGAAAGCAGGTTGCCCATGTCATGGTAATCTTCCGGAAATAAAGTTGAATAAACCTCGGCAACTTCATTTTGAGCTGCAAATTCCATCAAAGTATTGATTGGCCGGATGACTTCCTGATTGGATCTATCAATATAACTTTTTTCAGTGTGATCAAAAAAACCTGAAAAATTATAAGACATCTGGTTTTTTATAAAGTAATCCGCAAGCCTTTTTGCAGTTTCATTATAACCTATAATCACAATTTTTTTCTTAAACTTTACCCTTTTGATATGATATTGTTCAAAAGCTGTAATTACAAACCGGCTAATTACAAAACCACATGTTTCGAATACAAAAATATAGATCAGAAAACTTTTTGTGTAAGATGCATAATTGGTTAGCAAAATTACAACGTTGAAAGTTAAAGCATGTAAAACAATTGCTCTCCAACTTTTCTGAAATATAAATTCGGTTCTTTGCGCTGTTTCCCGGTGGTACAATTGCATAAAAAAAGCAGATACAATCCAGGTAGCGTTAAATATAAGCAGATCAAGGTTGTAGTGTGAAGATTGAATGACTGCGTTAGCCTGGCTGTCCCAAAAATAGGCAATCATAAAAGAGCAATTTATTGCAATCAGATCGCCCAGAAAGAGTAAAACAACTAAAAAAAATATGTAACGGTTTTCCATATATGGAGACTAACCTTGCAGCAAGGTTTATGAAATGCTAAATTTATATAATATTTTATCAAGTTGGTAGCTGATAATGATTTATGCAATTGCCATATCTGCCAAGTATTGTTTTAGTATTTCATTGATAGAAAGATATTTTTTTGCATAATTACGTGCATTATCGTTTATGTTTTTGTCAGCCTGATTCAATGCCGATTCGATTGCAGTTGTCAATGCAGCTTGGTTTTCCGGTTCTGCCAGCACACCCATTTGGTTGTTATAAATGATTTTATACAAACTGGATAAAGCCGGTGCCGTAATTACAGCCAAACCTCCAACGGCCAATATTGCAGTAAGTTTGGATGGCATGACCAAATCACTGGCATTTGTTTTTTGTATAACCAAGTGTACATCAGCCATATTTAAAAAAGTATTTAATTTGTCTGCGGGTTGTAAAGGCATAAAAATGATATTGTTCAATTGCAAAGAGGCTTTTAAATCTTCCAGCTTCTTTTTATACGGGCCGGAACCACAAATGATAAACTTTAGTTTAGGAATATTTCTAAGTGAATCTGCAGTGTATAAGATTGCTTCCAATCCTTGTTTTTCTCCAATTGCACCGGAATACAAAATGATCCTATCCTGACTATTAAACCCGAATGCTTCTTTTAGCACTTGTTTTTCTGCAATAGGATAAAATACATTGGTATCAACCCAATTAGGAAAAAAGTTAACTTTTGAGCCTGCGGATTTTTCTTTGATCCTGGCTATCATCCCTTCAGAAATACTACTGATCATATCTGCCTGATCCACGATAAATTTTTCAATGCTGAAAAGGAATTTTATCAATATACGGGATTTGATCATTTGCAAATCTGCAGCGGCATCAATTTGAAGGTCCTGAACGTGATAAAAAAATTTTGCACCTTTGATTTTTTTATAAATTACAGCCAAAATCCCTGTCAAAAACGGGGGCGAAACGGTGATTACATAATCATATTTCTTTTTAAAAAGAGATAAAAACACCATCACCACGCAGGAAAGGCAAAACGAAATATCTGATAGTATGCGTGTGAACCCGGAAGGATTGGAAGGTACAAAATGCGGACACCTGTAAATTTTAACGGCATTACCCTGGCCTGAATCCGTAGCCTTATATTCTCTGCTGAACCAAAAAGACTTTTTATAATAAGGTGCCTTGATATTCCAATCCGGATAGTATGGATAAGTCGTTATTACCGTACAAATATTGCCTTGCTCGGCCAGCCAGTTCATCATTTCACCGTTGTATTTCCCTATCCCGGTAAGTTCAGGATAAAAATTTCCTCCGATCAATAAAATTCTTTTCTGCGTCATTAATATATAAACTAACCCACAGATTTGCGGTCTCGAATGTAAACTGCCGGATTACCCGAATTAATAGTCCATTGCGTCAGCTCTTTGGTAGCTACCGAATTAACGGTCAAAATAGCGTGGGATCTGCAAGTTACGCCAGGGCACACAACCGATTTTGCACCTATCCAAACGCCATCTTCCAAAATGATTTTTCCTAACCGGTAAGGGAAATCACTTACTGTATAATCATGATTTCCGGTCAATAACATTGATCCTTGTGATAAGCATACATTGTTGCCAATAGATACATTTTCCAGATTATCAATCCAAACGGATTCTCCGATCCAGCAATGTTCTCCAATAGTCAACCGCCATGGGTTTTTGATGCGTACTTTCATTTTGATAATTAAGCCTTGACCAATTTTTGCGCCAAATAGACGAAGCAAACCTCTTTTGATACTATAAGGCCAGGGAAAAGCACTGTTAAATATAAAGTAGTTTACAAAGTGCCATAAAAAAACTTTCCACTTAGGCCCGGCAACATAATCACCTACTGTAAATTTTGAAAGCTCAGTTTGCATTAAAAATTAATCATACTTCTTTTATACATGCTTTTTCAAACTAAAGATTAAGAAAATTTCAAATTATTATTTTATTATTAATAACATAAGAAAAAAGCTCATATCTGCTTAAAAGTAGCAATTATAAGCTTTATTTTTAATAAATTAGAATCAACCAGGCTACTTTAACCAATCATTGAGACAAAATTAATATGAGTGAATTTAATGAGCGGTATCAAAAAACAGCTAATTTCCTGCAAGCGCGGCCAGCAGTTTCTTTGCAGCCGGCTCAACAGCAAAGTATTTTTCATAACACCTGCGTGCATTTTTGCCCATCTCCGTTTTTTGGTTTTGATCCATATGATGCCATTTTTCTAATAATTGTGTCGTGCCTTCAGCAGTATCAGCAGCAATTAAACCGGCATTTGCAGTATTAATTTCTGTATGGATATTTACCTGATCCGAAATTAAAACCGGTTTGCCACAAGCCAACGCTTCAACTACGGCTATACCAAAATTTTCCTGATGGCTCGGTAAAACGAAAGCCTCACAACCATAAAATGCACCCCATTTTGCTTCTCCGGTTAGCATTCCCGGAAAAAAAACCTGATTTCCGGTTTCGGATAATTTTGATGCAGCAGATTTAATTTTCTGTCCGTACGGCGTTTCTAAACCCGGCCCGGCTACAATAAGCTTCTCAGAAACAGGTTTTGGGTCGATAAAAGAAGCATGGCCCGTTTCATTATTAGAATGATCATTAGTTTTAAAATAAGCATCAACTAACAGATCAACACCTTTTTTCTCGTGGATCCGGCTGATGAACAGGAGATAGGGCTGAGTACCTAATTCCTGACAGGTTTGTGCAAAAGCTTCAGCCATCGATGCCGTAAAAACTGGCGGTTCTTCTACGCCTAAACCTACAATTAATTCATTTTTAGGCTGATAAGCGGGAAATGTTTTCCGTGCCAATTGGAGTTCGGCCTCGCAGGTAAACAATAATCCGTTTGCCTGATTAACAACTTTTCGTTCAATCAGCTTCCAATAAATCCAGTTGCGTACAGCTTTCAACTTTCTGCCGGTAGCTTTTTGGAAGTAAGGGTCCAACATGCCGTGCGGCATTACGAAAAATTTAGTGGTAAAAGAAGCATGGCCGACAGCTGCATCTTTTTTTAATTTATGCAAAGCTTTGATCAACCCAAAACCCTGATAATTCCATAAACCATGTAAAATTACAACATCATAATTTGATAAATTTTGCAGTAACCATGGAATATAAGCAGCGTTTTGAAACCAAGGCCCTTTTCCCGCACCCAAAGCATGTAGGCAATAAGAATTTAGGTTGATAAAAGAAGCATCAGGATCATCAAAACTTACGATCTCATTTTCTACATTAGAGTTTGCATTTAAGCCGATGGCCATTGTTTTTAAAGCCTGACAAACGCCTCCCAATTTTGGATCCATGCTGGCCGTGATATGGAGGATTTTCATTTAATATTCTCCTTCTGCAAAATATTTTTATAAATGTTTTCAATCTGATCCAATGCATGGTCAACATTAAAACGTTTGGAATTTTCAATTCCGGCATCCGTTACATTTTTTCTTTTTTCGGGGGAAAAAGAAGAAATATCTTCGACAATTTTTGCTGCATTTGCTGCCCAAGCTTTAACCTCAAGTTTGTTGCTTGGTTGTTTTGGGATTAGGAAAGCTGCATTTCCTGCAACTTCTGTCATCGGTGCTTCATCTGTTGTAATCACCGGGCAACCGCAAGCCATCGCTTCGGCAATCGGCCATCCAAAACCTTCCGCTAATGACGGAAATAAAAAAACAGTAGCACCGGAATAAATATCGCTAATCAGATTGTCTTCAATATTATTAAAACTGTGAATTTCTGATTTGTATTTAGATTGATTAACGCGCTCATTCAGCACAACATCAGGTAATTCACCAACAAGCAAAAGCGGAGCTGTAGTTTTTTGCTGATCCCGCCAGGCATCATAAATTTCAATTATGCCCAAACGGTTCTTGTACCATTGGTTCCCACCGATGTGAAGTAAATAGCCTTGATTCAAATCTAATCCGGTTTTATTGCTGATATAACTCCGTGCAGTTGCAAGATCTTTTGCTTCAAAAGATTGGTTCAGGCCATTGTAAACCACATCAGATTCAATAACAGATGCTTCCAGAAAACGATGAAGATCGTGCTGGGTTTTGTTGGAAACAGAAATGAAATTCTTCCCTTGAGAATAACCGTTGCGTATGTATGCCTGATATTGCTTACCCGTCCAGGAAGTTGGGTTTTCAGGGATCAAACCTAATGCAGATTGCTGGGCTAAGAAATCATGACAATGTACAACGTGCGGACGATCAGCAACCAGCGGCAACCACGGGCCAAGTGCATGATCAGTCAGAACAAATAAAGTATTAGGATTAGTAGTTTTTAAACGCTTTCGTACCTGGGCAGGAAAAACAACATACTGATCTAAATACCCCAACCATTTTTTAAAAACTTTAGGAAGCGGTAAATTATAAAACCTTGGTCCCGGTGACCAAAGTTCTACCTGATGTCCCCGTTTTTTCATGCCTTCTGCCAGCATTTTAGCAAAGCGCGGCATACTTTGGTGGTTTAGGAAAGTAGGATGGGTGAAGAAGGTTAGGTGCAAGTAAGTAGAGCTGTTTTTATACTTGTGTTTTATACAAGCTTGAAGGATCGATATTAATTTATACGGCTTTGGTAAGTTTATTATAAATCATTTTTTTAAATTTTGTAATGCCTTTTTTTAACTTCCTATGATAATCATTTTTGGGTTTAAATTCTTTAAAGGCAGTTAAATGCAGAATTCTGTAAAATTCATCTTTGTGCTTTTTTGAATTCGAGTAAGATTTAAAAATCGGTTTTATGTTTGTAAAATGAACAAGTTTTGGATTTATTGAAGTTTCTGTGTAATCACTTAAATTCCACAAATTACTTATTGCCAGCCACTTATTATTTAAAACAACATTTAATCCGTATTGATCCGGATAATGAACATACTTTATATTTTCGTGAAGGCAATTCATAACTTTTAACGGGATTTCCTGTTCAACCCATTTTTTACGATTAATAAGCATTAAACCCGAATTGAAATATTTTGTGTCAGCAGGAATACCTAATTCTTTGTAGTTTGATATAGCAAAAGGAGCACTAACCGTTTCTTGTGAATCTTGTATTGCACCTAATATATTATTTTCTAAATCTATATTGTAAAGCTCTGAAACATCAGCATAAAGCATCATGTCCACATCCATATAGATGAGTTTTTCACAATCAGGATCTATTGCATAAGGGGCAAATAAACGTAAATAAATGGTGAAAGGATAACTACTTTTATCAAAAGGCATTCTAATATTTGAAGGAACAATATCACTTGCTTTTATCCAATGAATGGTAGTAATTTCAGGATCAATTGTGTTTTGTAACTTTATTTGATTAGTTTTTGATATCCCGTCATCAATAATGTACAAAGAAATTAATTCGCTGGTTTTATGATTTATCTCGATTGATTTAATTAAAGCGGCGATTAAAACAGCATAGAGGTTGTCACTTACTACAACAATTGTTATTTTCTTGGGAGAATCCATTTTTTTAAAAAGGTTATTTTACTTGTTGAACTTTGGTTTAGGATTTTGCACATTGAGTGATGCTAACATTAATCCTCCTAGTAAAATACTGAAACCTAAGTATGTTGGTTGGGCCCAGTTACCTTGTGATAATGCTGAAATTCCAAAACTGAGAAGGATCCAAGGCAAAAAATTGTTTGTTGCAAGACTTTTATAACTTGCTAAAGCAATCTTAATGGTTAAACCTACACGAAAAAATATAATAAGTAATCCTAAAATAGGCCCGAGTTCGCCTGTTTCTCTTCCCCATTCCCCTTCAGAAATCAAAAATGTTTTAGTGCCGGATAGTAGCATACTCCCAACATTTGTACCCATTCCTATTCCGTAGCCCAAAATCGGTTGATTGACGGATTCAGTTATTGAGGCAACTGTACCACCAACTGCACGTGTACCAAGTGTCCCTTTTAACCCACCTTCTGAAACACCTGCGCTTGTAAAGCGGTTAGTAAAGGCTTCTGTTGCAGTGTTAAATAAACTTATTTGACTCATTATTGCTAAAGCGATCACTCCTGCTGAAACCGCTACCAGCATTTTACCTATGTATTGAGGTTTTCTTAATACAGCAAGCATTGTAAAGATCAAAGTAATGCCTGCTTGAAAAAATAAACTTCGGCTGATGGAAAGCGGAATTGCAGCAAATAAACCCAATGTCGCAGCAATCAGTATTAACTTATTAACTTTTTTTGTATCAAGCCAAAAATAGAAAATAAGACAGGCAGCATAACTAAAATAGGAAGTGGTTCCGGTAGTAAAAGAGAATGTAGCTGGCGGACGAAAAAATTCTCCCGAACCACTGTATCCGGCACCAGCCATATCACCACCAACTCCACGATTAACCCAAGCTGATTGTGGACTGTAAAATTGCAGTGCAATCAACACCGTCATTGGGATAGTTATCCATAAAGTTGCAATGCCTATTTTTATAACATCGTCTTTATTAAAAACTTTACCCATTACAAAAATTAACGGATAATGGAATAACAAAATCCTGGCACCGTATAACGCTACGTAGAGATTACCATGACCAAAGAAAATAGCTGTAAAAAAGCTTATAATACCAATTATTACAACTCCGTTTAAATAAATAGACGCCGGAAACAAGCCTCGTTGCCAACATTTAAGCACCAACCAAATAGCAACAGGGTCACGGATAACCAGTAGCGGAGTTGCCAATCCGGGTAAAAACCATTTTCTTAAAGCACCTTCAAAAATCAGCAGCAAAAAATAAATCCAAATACCAATTTTAAGGTCTTTATTTAATTCAGTTTTTTTATTGGTAGCTACCAGCTTGGGTTTGTTCAAAACCAAATCATGTTTATTTTCAATTTCAACCATTTTCAATAAATTATGTATTTTTTCCTATTGCCTGAAAATAACTGCTAATAATCATAATTCATCTAAAATTACATCTTAAAAATATGGATGCTTCTTTTAGCATGTAAAAGTCTGTACTTGTACCATATTTCTGTAAAAAATTTGAAAGCCTTACTGTTTTTTTGTATAATAAATAAGCATAAAATATTGTCTAAATAAATTTAAACCGGCTCTCAATAAATTAACTTCTTAACAAGTTTATTTACCAATTGCAGCTACAAGTTCTCGACCATATACGTCCCATGGTCTTTTGCTTGCACTTTTCATTGCTGCACGGCCAACTTCAGCAACATTGTTCGGGTTTTGGATGAGTTCTTCAATTGCATTTTGAAGTGCAATAGTAGAACCGGCTTCTACCAGCCAGCCATTTTCACCATGCCGGATTAGGTCAGGGCCAGCGGTTCGGTCTGTAGTAATTACCGGAGTACCTTGAGACATCGCTTCTGTTATCACCAAACCAAATCCTTCAAACAAAGAAGGAAAAACCAATACATCGTGCTCCCGCATCAGTTTTAAAACAGCATCATGTGGCAAACTGGGTATCCAACGGTGTTTTGCAAGTGCAGCATCCAAAGCAGGGCAGGGCTGATCACTCACTTTTTTCCCAACTACCGTTAATTCAACGTATTTTTTTAGGTTTTCAGCAGCAGCAAATAAATCTGCAATTCCTTTCCTCTGCGATAATCCTCCTACAAACAATAGTTTTAAGGGTTTTGATTGCCCTGTGCTGATGTACTCGCGCGAGCCAATAACAGGCGGAAAAGCATACGGAATAACTTCAATCGGAGCCAACTTCCCCGGATAATCTTTCAGTGTATTAGCCGTAAACTGACTGGCAACAAATATTTTATCTGCTAAACGAAGCTCTTCATCTTTGCGTGCAAGCTTTGCTTCAGAATCCCCGAAACTTAACAAAGTCGGTCGCCATTCGGGCCATCTTTCATATTCCAGTTCCAGCAGATGCTTTGCAGTCCGCCAATATCCGATGGGCAGATCATATAAGCATTGCAGCGATAGTTTTTTTGCTTCCCGAAAAGAAAACAGCGCACCATCTTCGTAATTCTCAGACATGTATTTCAAGCTTTTTGCTACTTTTTTATCCAGGTTTTGATAAACGGCATCTACACTGAAAATACCTGTTTCCTGTTTGATCAGATTTTTGAAACCAGCTTTTGATGCAGCAATTCTACCCAACTCGTAAAAAGGCCATGCTTTGGTAAACGGCTTTAGTTCAGGGTTATATCTTCTGCGGTTAAACTCGGTAAAAGAACTAAGAGAACTTAATTTATCAAAAACATTTCCCGGAAATGTAGCTACAGTTGTCCTGAAGCCGGAAAGCATATCTGCATGATAAAGCCCTTCGGCGGCGGCCCTGAAAAAAGCATTTCCGGTAGGATGTGAAATAACTACTTTCATTAATTTGCTTTGAATAATTTTGTCATAGCTGCTTCTACAACTTCTAAATATTGTTTTGATACAACCTCCGGTTGGTGCTTAATCAAATGACTGGGAGCAGCACTTCTGAGTTTTTTTTCTAAATCAGGATTTGAAATTACTGTACGTATGGCAGTAACCAAAGCATCAACATTACCACGAGTAAAACTGATACCTGCATCACCTATGGCATCCGGTAAACCGCCGCCATCTGATACAATTGGCAAACAGCCACAGGCCATTCCTTCCAAAACCACATTGCCAAAAGGTTCTTCCCATAAAGATGGCACCAGCATATAACGATGTCTATTTAACAACTGAGCAAGTTTTTCGCCTGAAACAGAACCAGTAAACGTTACATAATCTGTTAGTTCAAGTTCGGCAGACAATAATTCTAACTTGGAGTTTTCAGGCCCTTCACCAATGATTGTAAGGGTTGGTTTAAAAGTCAGGAATTTTTCTTTTTCATCAGCCAACAGCAATTTTTTGATAGCTTTTACAGCCTGATCTGCACCTTTGTTGGGAACTAACCGACCAAGAAATACAAAAGAACCGGTTTTTATTATTTCCGGTATACCTTTGAAAATAGTAGCATTGTAAGGGTTTCCAATCACAACTGCAGGCGGAAAGCTATGTTTTCTGATCGCATTACTGACTGAAATTACCTTACTTGCACGTTTAAACCATAAAAACTTAATCCTGTCTTGTATTCCGATTTTTCCGTGGAGTCCAATTTCTTTGTCTATCCGCGAAACCCAGGTATTTAGCGCAATTACTGAAGGATGATTGAAAAATAAATTAGGCCAGGCTAACCGCAAACAGGGGTTATTTTCAAAAACTAAATCGGCCCATTGATGCTCTTTAAACAATTGTTTCCAAGATGGATTTCTAATAATTGGAAATGGAAAAATATCTTCACCCGTTTCTCTGGTCCAGGTCAATATATGAATCTCGTGTCCGGCTTTAAAAAAAGCACGAGACAGAATATCCGAGTTGGCTTCAATACCTCCGATAAATGGATAAAAATTATGTGATAAAAAAAGTATTTTCAAGAAGGTATAGTAAAAATTCTGTTTAACAACTCATCAAGGGGTGTAAAAATAATACTATTTTATCAGAGCCTGTTTAAATTTTGTTCAATCTATTTTCTATGCTTCTTTTATCACCTAAAAAACATGAAAATCCATGCTTCTTTTATCACCTTAAAAATGACAAGCAATTGTTCTATAATGATTTGCATTTGTGCAAACACCAACTTTTATAGGGTAAAAGAAGCATTGGTATTTTTTCTTGTATAAATTTAAACAGGCTCTCAGCTATGCATCGTTAAAAGATTTTCAAACATCAGCGAATAGTGAAACATACTTTTTGGTGATCGTTTCCCAACTCAAATTGTTCCGATAAAATTCGGACGCATTTTGTTTCATTTGATTCTTTAGGTCATCCTGCCCGGATACAAATTGAATGGCATCTGTCCAATCATTAACTGAAAATGAATCTTTTACAAAAAAAATATTTTGCTGATGTTGAAGAAAGTTTTCATCCGTCATATCACCTTTTGAAGTGATAACCGGCAAGCCCCAATTGAGTGCTGCCGCCAAAGTTCCGTTTTTTAAAGATGCACCACCTCTTCCTGCAATATCTATTTTTTCCATATGGATAAAAATAGTTAGCTCATCAAAAACATTTTCTATTTCTGCAGAAGATAAAGTACCCGTTAAAAAAAGCTTTTCATTGTTGTAAAAATGATGATTGCTCCAAACTTCATCATTGGCTTTGTTCTGTTTCCCGATTAAATAGACAATGCCAATATTTCTTTCTAAAATCTGATCAATTACCTTTGCAAAAAAAGTATCTACCCTGTTTGCAAAGCAACCAATAACTATTTTATCATTAATATTAGCATGTAAATTCTTTTTTGAAAAATTACTCGGAATAGGCAGTAATGTAAATTTAAAAGGCCTCAACTGTTTGGCATTGAAACTGGTAGAGGTAGTCCTGACAGATGAAATTGCAGTAAGAAAATAAGCAACCGATAATTGCAGTAAACTAATTATTATTTTTTTAGGATTAGCGATATATAATCTTGTTGCAACTTCATGAAACATGATTGAGATTTTATATCCTTTGATTTTAAGAATTAAAAATATATAAATTAGGTATAATGGAATTCCAATTTTACTAAAAGAATAAGGCTCATATTGGATGATAATTGTATTAACTTCTTTAGGGGATTTCAAACACCTTAACCATGCAGCAATGCTTCTTTTATCGGTTGTTTTTATGCAATGTACTTTATTGTTTGGATTGATATTATCTGAAAAAGTAATAACTTGTGTATCAAAATTATTATTCTCTAAGTTTTGATATAAGAAATTACTGTAATCTCCAATGCCGCAAATATCAGGCGGAAAATTTGGTGTAACTAAGTAAGTGCTTTTCATCTAAAGTTAATCACAAATAACAAATTATCTAAATGAAAGATCACAGGTTTTAAAGGATTAATCAGTAATGTTTTATACACTTTTTATATTATGATGTTGTGCTCCTTTAATCAATTTCAGCATATTTAACGGAACCAATCTATT
>JAABUS010002587.1_pt1 | contig 33695 bp, 21 predicted proteins | sample 5560161 | NCBI WGS metagenome assembly JAABUS01 (sample SAMN10711885, study PRJNA513376) | rock metagenome | isolation source: Antarctica rocks | place: Antarctica: Victoria Land, Trio Nunatak nord | collected 2016-01-04 | reverse complement strand
TATTTTAAGAGGAGCTATATGTTGAAGAAGGGGAGGGGAGAGGGGAGGGGGGAGGGGATGGAGGTGTGAGGGGAACGCGTCAGAGGGTGTAGAACTGTATAGGGAAGTCTGGTTAGGAAGAAGAGCTGGACACGACTTCCCATCTTGACTTGTGGGCTAAAGGGTTGTTTTGGAGGAGGGTGCAGGAGATGAGAGGGACACGGGTACCGATGGAGATGTCAGGACGTGCGTTTCGGACATGAGGAGTTGGAGGGTCGGTTGGGAAGAAGGTTGTCATACGGTTGAAGGAGAGGCAGCATTATGCATCAAGGTTGTCACGCAGGCATAATCGTCTGCGGAAAACAAGCGAATCGTGAACCCGTTGATTCATCATCTGCTATCAATTTTCAATTGCCAGCCCGTTCAAGCAACGCTATGCAACACCACGCTATGCATCCCAAGGAACCCCGTCAGACTGATTCATCTTCTCATGTTCTCCATCCGGGCTCCCCGCAACAGCACTCGCCCACTCCTCGAGCTCGCTCGACGAATCCCCCTCCCCCTCGCCCACCGGATCATCGAAGAAGACGCCACTCTGTCGCCTCAACTCCAACAACAAGCTCGGCCGCCTATGCTCCTTGAACGCCTCCTGCAACTTCCCCCTCTTTCTCAACCCCTCACCATTCTTTTCCATCGCCCCATCGCCCTCCTCCGCCGTCGACGAAGAAGTCTCCGCATCCAAGCGCATTGCTCGACCATGCAAATGCAGCGACTCGTCGTCCGCCGCGTCTCCATCCCCATTCATCCCCTCAGCAGACGACAAGCGCCGCTGCTGTCGCCCCAACAGCAACCCCTCCTCAATCAACCTCTCAATCTTCATCCGGTTCTGTATAAACAGCAACTTCGGAAACGCCGACTGCATGCCCGCCCTTATCATCCGCGCCAGCCGCTGCGGACTTGGATCCGAGAGCAGGTACCAGAAATCGCTGAGCTTGGACTTGGGCCAGATGGTGATGGTACCGGAGAACTGCTGCAGCCAGATGGCGCTCCAGTCCTGGCCCAAAGGCCGCGGGAGGAGTTCGAGGTGCTTGAGCACCTTCAGCCATTTATTCAGGTCGAGTTTGAGGTATGTCTCCGTAGCGGAGCCGAGGTAGCCGCCGCGCCAACCACGGCCTTTGCGGTGCGTGACGGGGCGGCCGATGGCCCCGCGGGAGGAGAAGAAGAAGAGGTTGATGTGCGGGTTGACCTGGGAGACAATGCTGAATTGGGTGTTGAACTGGGTGTTGAGGGCCTTGAGCGGGATGTCGGTGCGCAGGGAGCCGTCTTTCCATTTGTGGCCAAAGCTGTAGGGGGATAGGTGGCCGGTGTGGCACGATTTGGTCATTAGCACGACAGGGTTGAGGATCCCGGGGACGGCGGCGGAGGCGAGCACGGCGGACCAGATGACGCAGTCGGGGGAGGTGAGGTAGTTGCAAAGGATGGTTGGGGAGTGCGGGTCGGAGGGGACGCAGCTGACGTTGAGGATGCGGCCGGTACGCTCGTAGGCTTCACGAAAGGTGGTGCTTCCGCGACAGAACCAACTGCAGTGGCGAGCCCATGCTAGAGAGTCGAAACGGGCGCCGGTCCGCCACCAGCGGGGAAACCATGTTGTGAAGCCTTCGGCGCAGGCGGAAATGTGGCCCGCAAGGGCAGGGACGAGGAGAGCGTCCAATTCGTTGTCTGTGCGTGTAGCAAGGAGTGCGGCTACGAGAGCACCACCTGACGTGCCAGTGATCACTTCGGGGAGGAGGTTTTCGTCGAGTAGGGCGCGAGCGACACCAAAATGAAAATAGGAAAATGTTGCGCCACCAGAAAGACAAAATGCCGTGCGCCCGAACTGGGTATGTAGGTGGCGGGCTAGAATGTATTTCTCATTGTGAGATAGAGCTGGTGTGCTGAGAAGATAGGAGAGGGATTGGTGCAATTCGTCGATGAATTCTTGAGCAAGATGCTTGGTACCGTAGTAGGTCTCACTGTAAAGCCGAGGGTTTTCAACGCCCACAAAATTGTTCTTGACGCAGGCTTCGACAAGGGAGCGTAGATTCTGAAGCTCGCCGGAGATATCTTCACCACCCTTCTCTCCGAGGCCTGCTCGAGTCCTAGACGCCTTGAGCTGCTCCTTAACCTTGCGAAGCGTGTTGTGGTCGTAATAGGCGTAGTCGTCCTCCTCTTTCCATTTCTCGTTACCAAGATGTCTGTCCAGCTCTTGAGCTGCCTCCTTCCAATCTCCGAAGTCCGTCTTTGAGCGTATGTTACGTCTTAGCCGCTGTCTCTGTCCTCGCCATGTTACCCACCGCTCATACGCGTAAATGTATAGTCGCGTGACAAGGTAGCCAAAGCCAAGGGATGTGATCCAGGCAAGCACAAAGAGGAGCAAAGGCCACTTGATGATAGTGTATACGAAGCCCTCCCTTGTCTCATCTTTGCTGTACTTGGGCTTCTGCTTCCGTCCTTTGGCGCCTTTTCGCCGTACACGCTGATGTATTGGGCGCCAGTCATTCAATGCTATTAAGGGTGAGGACTCGGGCGCGTTGATAGCTTTAACAAAAGCGTCGAGGTCTTCTTTGTGTATGAACTCGGTGTTGAAGTCAGGAATCTTGGTAAAGTCAAAGGCTTCTGGGGAAAAGCCCTCCGTCGTTGTGCTCGATTGCGGCATGCCACTAAATAGAAATCGATATCATTAAATCATGAATTTGGAACAAAGGAGAACGAGAGGAGAAATAACAACATTCTTCATAAAATAATAGATCAACCTTCACATAGGGTGTTGAGGCGAGTAGCAAGATTATAGACATGTGACGTCAGTCAAGTTCAGCGCAGAATTGAAAGCGCTAAGTTAACCCTAGGTTATGTTCGCATTGACAGACAGCGCAATCTACGACGATGCAGGTCAATGATGGACTGTATAGTAAGCTTCCTCACTCACGTCTAGCCGTAATACTCTATACAACGTTAAGAGACCAGCACATGGTGTAAGGTTGTTGGATATTGACTGAAAATCTGGCCGCATAGCTGACCAGCAATTTGCTATCAAACACAGTTGGTCGAGACGTTGTCTCGTGAATGCTTCAAAGACTCTTCGGATGTATGGAGTCTACAACTTGCCCTGTCACAGTCCTTCGGTTAGTCCCAAGCGGCTAGACTGTCGGCTTTCATGTCGTTCCCACGAGAGCAAGCCTCCACTGTTGGACCTCTCGAGTTTTCGAAGATACTAGCCAGCCATCAGGCGTCACAGCATCGCTTGCTGCTACTAGATTACGATGGAACACTGATGCCGATTTTCAACGATCCTGCGGCAGCCATTCCTTCATCCCGGGTCATTGATGTGCTAGGAAGGCTAGCATCAGATCCGAGAAACACCACATGGATAATCAGTGGACGAAAGTAATCGTTCCTTGATCAACATCTTGGCCAGCTTTCGCAGATAGGTTTATCTGCAGAGCACGGCGCTTTTTCCAGAGCACCTGGTTGCAGTGAGTGGGAGAATTCGGCTGCGAATCAGAACCTATCGTGGCGAGACGAGTTTTAGATGTCTTCGGGAAGTATACCGAGAAGACCCCAGGCTCGATCATTGAGCAAAAGCAGATTGCGGTGGTGTGGCACTTTTGAAATGCAGGTTCCGAAATAGGGCTTTCGGCGGCGGAGGCTTGCAGAGCTGACCTCAAAGAGCTGTTTGCGAAGAATGGCTGGGACCTTGAGCTCACGCATGGAAAGACGATCCTTGAAGTATGCCCGCGTAGTGTTAATAGGGGCGCCATTGCCTTAAGGCTTGTTGATAAGAGCCGAACGGGAGAATTTGAGACGGATTTTGTCCTCTGTCTTGGCGACGATCTGACTGACAAGGATATGTGTGCCTTGACGTGTGAGCTTCAATATAACATAGATGTTAACCCTCACAGATATGTTTCGTGCTCTTCAGAAGTCCAGGTTCTCTGCGGAAACAATCTTCTCCGTCTTCGTCGGATCGAGCTCAAGGCCAACAGTTGCAGATTGGTATTTGCAAGGGCCCACTCAGGTGGTGGCTCTGCTGGAGCTCTTGAGTAATAATCGTGCGGTCAATGCCTGATCTTTCCCACAAACACATTGTATCCCCTACCCGGTGTCTCGATTAAATTTGATTTCTAGGATGCCCTTGCGAGCTTGAATTGAGATCAAGAATGTAAGGTTGCCATAATGAAATTAAGATGTCTTATATTCGTACAACCACACATCTCCATGATACTCATACAGGTGTATGATGAATTATCCCAGAAAAAACAACATCCAATATTGACCACCACAGGGTATATGCGCGCTTCAAAGTAGTAGACTGACTTGATAAGGGCAATCTGCTGTAAAAGGAGGAGCCGAATCTTCACGAAGGCATGCGGTCCGTTGAAGGATGTAATCGACTGTCGAAAGGTAAGATGTCCAGCATCTTTTCGTAAGCTCGCTTTGTAATGACCAATCGTTGTATAATCATTCGTCATGCCATCTTTGTATGCGTCGTATGTAATGCTCAAAAGGCCACACCTTCCTCGCCATCAAAGTCGTTTCTTTCAAGTTCGCCTCGCTCAACTGGCGTGACGTAAACATCATGAAGATTATCCTCATCCGTATCCGTTTCTCCCGAGTAATTACTTGATCGCCCTCGCTGCTCCCTACTATCGAGCCCTGGTCCATATGCTCTACGCACGTCATCTGGTGAGAAGTGCCGGCCGAGGTTCTGCAGCGCTCTTCGTGATTGTGGGGGTGAAGATCGCGCTTGAAGTGTTTCAATCTGCTGTTGCAGCTCCGCAACGTGATCTTCGAGGCGCATTCGAGCCGACTGCTCCCGTCGTATAAGGGTTATCAAGGTGGTGTAATGCTCGATTGTAAGCTCAGTAATGCTACTTCGAAAACCACGATCGATAGAGCTCCGTATGCCTGTAGCATGATCTTGTCCTGCCCCGCTCGCTTTCAGAGTTGTTGCGATGCTCGTAGGTCGGCCTCTAGGTTGGAAAGACGTCGCTTCATTCCAGGAAGGAAATGCTCCTTGCTGTGTATTCGGCGTACCTCCATTTTGATAGTATGCTAGAGAAGGATACTTATCTACGAATGGCCCTGCGGTCTTGAGAGCTTGCATCCGGGCCTGATATGAGATACTCCGAAAGTGTGACGGCACCGTAGGGATCGAGGACATTGCTTCTGACCGTTGGTTCTCATCTGGTGGCGAGAACGAGCCTGCTTGAAGTTTCGAGATAGCGAAGTCCAAGTCCATCAATTTAAGCTCGAGAGTTATCATCCTCTCTTCATGACCAACGTGCTCGTGACTGTGTATGTCATCCATTGGAAGGCCAAAGTTGAACCCTTCATTGTGGGCTTCAAAAGGCCGACTGCTGTCGTCTGGAGTGCCTAGTACCGCCTCAGCGACTGGATCAGCTGTAATGAATGCAGGCTCGGGATAGGTAAAAGGTGGTTGTCCAAGGGTAGGAAATGTGGCAGGGTCATCGTCCGTAGTACTCTCTCTCCAGTATTTGATCTCATCGCTTCTCCTCCTCCACTGTCTCCATTGTATTGGTGACATTCTGTGTTCTTTGGCTGCGCTTCGATGGTCTCCAACGCTTCTTGACCTACGCTTAGGGTTGCTACCGCTTGTGACCGCAAAGCCAATGTTACGCCCATCTGGTACTTGGCTGCCAACATCTTGAAGCCCGAGACCAGTCAATGCGTCGTTGATATCCTCCGCCTCTTGAGAGCTGAGTATAACACTAGGTAAGCTTGCACGACGTGGCCTCGTTGGTCTCTCAGGCGGTGGTCGTTCTGGATGTGGAGGCACGCCACTATCGCTTGAACGGGAATCCTTTTTTACGTTCAGAGCAAAGGGCGAATGTGAACCTAGAGCACTCGAACGTAGAACTTCTGCCGAGGGCGCCGACGCAGCACGTTGAGGTTTGAGATTCGAAGGCGAGGTGATGAAGGTGTGCGGATCCTTTTCACTTATCAGTATTCAATTCGGCGCTCTTGAAAAAGACCTTACCGGGTGGTGGTGCTCTATGGGAGCCGGGAGACTGATTCGATTCTTGACAGGGCGTCGGCCAAAGATCCGGCGGATCACTGTGCCCAATCCACTCCTTTTGCGCTTCGGTGAGGCCGGCAGCTTCGAGGAGTCCGCCATTGAGACGTGATGGGTCCCATTCTCCATTGGAACTGACGCATCATGCCTCAAGGATGCCTTGCGACCATGAGACCTAGCCGTCGACGGTCTCTTGAGAACGCTTCTGGGGGACGGACCTCGGGATTTCTCGGTATTGTTCGGTCCTACACTGCCTCCTGGGCTTGGGTCTCGTGAGATAGTACTTGAGGGTACGATTATACCTACCAGCGGTTCGCTGACACAAGTAGCATGAGTGGGCGACCCATTGCTGAGCTTATACTGCGTGATCTCGGATATCTTTGGGGGTTGTATGCCATCGTCGGCTTTGTGCAAAGCTCCTGGGTCTGTGGTCGAGAGAAGTATCCTGTTATCATTGGCGCTCATAGTATCGACCATCGTGACGACGCTTGCGGAGGAATTACTCTTCAGAGTGAGAAGCATCAAACAAGCGATAAGAAATGTCCGACTCGAGCGCGCATCCTGGCGCAAGGGGCTCGACGACTCCAATTAATTAGGCGCGTTTAGCACTCAACATGCCGAATACGTGCTCGACTGTGATTAGGACTCTGGAGATGCAAGAAGCACACCGACACCCGGATATGATCCAGCCAGAAGATGCGAGCAAATGAAGTTTCAAAAGTCCAAGACGACAATCGAAGCGAGCGTATCATATCCTGCAGGTCCCTAATCAACCTGCGACACATGCAGGAGAGGGTCAAGTGCGTGGACCACCTGCAGGGCGGAGTCTTGAAACCTGGAGGCTGATGGGGTCCTGGGCATCGATGCTGCAGAAAGACTCTCTTAAGTATTCGCAAGTGGAAGAACGGCAAGCTCGAAATAGTAGCACATAAAATCTGGCGATCATCCGCTCCAGCCTCCAGCGCTTCTCATCCGATTGATAGCACTGGCAGTAGTGGTCTGCAGGGGATCATACGGTCGGAGGGTGGCTTGGTCTGAAGAGATCGGCAGTAGACTCCTGAACCAATGAGCGATCGCCAAAGCGTTAAAGCGTTTTCCTCCTGTGCCCCACCAGATCATCTCATGCATGTCAAATCTTTCTTCTCCCCCTCTCGTGCATCTCGTGAACACCTGATGGAGGGTAGGACAAGGTCAAAGCCACTACAACTCGCATGTCGACGATGATCCTTTCGCTTTGGGAAGGCCGAAAGCACATTCAATCCACCACCGGTCAGAAGAGTGTGGCGAGCTCCTGCCGAATATCATTGATATAGCATCGTGATAGGCGGAGCTCAAGACTTGTATCATCTGCAATTGTAGTTGACACCTGATGGGCTAACGATATCAGATGATTTAGATTGAAGAGGTCCAGCCCCAGATCATTAATCAAGAAGAAGCAAGGTCATTGCTTGACGTGTCCATCTACAGAACGCGCGCATTCTGAAGTTCAAGTCGCTACCAGAGTCCAACGCTTCGCATGGTTGTAGTGCAAACGGCCTGTCGACAATGTATGAGAGAAACGCAGATCATCATTGGCCAAAGTGTCTCGTCTGGAGGCCCGTTTAAGCTTCCGTACAGTAAGATGACGGAAGAAGACGCTCGGATCGCCCTTCACAGTTGCGCTAGGGCGATATCTCCGCGTCTCAACGAGTCATGGCCTGCATGAAGTGAAGCTACATCGCTTCGTAAAGTAGTCGCACCATGAGCCTCCAAAGTTAAGCCTTTGTCTCTTATTTATCGCTCACGTTGCTACTACTGGGCGGAAACGCATCGTGCTTTGCTTCTGCGAGGCTCTATGTGTATTTGGTATAGAGCGAGATCGTGGAGACGTCAGACATGATTACTAAAGTCGGAGCACTGTCAGCCGTTCGCATGATGACAGGAATTACTGGCTTAGCGCTCACGGCAGAAAGACTCCCATCAGCCATCTCACTACAAACCCTTATGTTGAGGTTCTGGATTATACGGATTGGCGAGTCATGATCTCTCTTATGTGTTAGCTGCAATTCAAATAATCCTAAAAATGAGTCATACCTACTCAGTCATGTTATCGCGGCAAGCAGGGGGAACTCATTTGCCCGGGACACACCGCTTGTGGTATCGAGCAGCTGTCTTGAGAAAGACTTGATTTCAAAGCACTGGTATTTTCAAAACCCATATAGAAAGACTTGGAAACCATGATGTCCTGGGTACCTTCAGCAACTTCTTTGACGACCAACGCAGTCGGGAATTTAACAAACACTGCACTACGCATACTATCAATCCGACCTGGGCTCGGGTTGTTCACTTGGAAACAGCATAAGATCAGCTATGGCTCAGGATAACAGGGTGACGGTTTACTTGGAGCGAAACCAGTACTTGGACATTTTCCCAAAGCTTTCATGGCCTGTAGAGTATTCTAATGCTCTTTGCAAGGAAGTTTGCTTCCGACTACATCCGTCCGCCATACTTCTCCGAGAATGCGGCGCAGGGCCCACCCCAACAAAAGCCCATCGTTATCAGTATGATCCTCTAACGGTTTTATGCTACAGCGGAAAGCTGACTAAAGCTAGTCTCTTGCATAGACCCAAGGCTTACGCCGTATGAGTATTTTGGGTTGACGAGAGGCGGTGAGCTAGACACCTCCTGATTAGGGGCAGAAATTTGGGTGACTCAAACTGTGTCAAAGAGGCGGCTGTGCTACTTAACGCTGGCGGCCGGGCTGCCGATGCTTTGAAGCATATGATGGTGCTGGACACGCTTGCAGGCGGCATCGAGACTGTGATCATCGTCCATCATACAGATAAGTCGAGCTTCGGAACAGGTACGATCGATCGGCCGCGTACCTGATACTTAGAACAGACTGCGGCATGACGCATTTAAGCGATGAGGATGTGCGAACCCAATTGAGAAAGATGGCGCCCTCAAGGATCCATGAGATCAACGATATGGAATTTGGGGAGATCAAGAAGTATGCTCTCATATGCCTCTCGAGTTTGCGACAAAGGCTAATCCTCACTTCGTCAGCATGGAGAAGAGTGTGAGAGATGACATTAACATCGTCAAGTCTTCACCATATCTGAGGATTACTAACGTCCACGGGTATGTCTTCGACTTGGAACATGGTACACTCCAGGAGGTTACGACCTAGGCAGCCATAGCCGAGGTTATTTCAGGAGTATATCTGCTCTTCGCTACTTCTATATTCCAATTTCCTATTCCGTGATGCCAATCCCAGAACCCAGGCAGCTCCCACTTATGCATCACGTAATTGAACCTTTGTCAAAAAGGTCTGACCTAGTTTCGAATTTTTTTTTCCCATTCAGCCATTCCAGTCAATGATGGCCGCTCCCTCCAGCTTCTCTTAATATTTCTTGATATATCGATATGTCTCATCCGGACGGGCAGTGGTTCAAGCATTGCTTTTTCTAGGAACGCTTTCAATTCTGCAATCTTGCTACTGCGGCTTGTTACGCCCAGCGTAAAAATCTCAAGCTGTCCCTTGTTGACTAAAAGCAGGTCTTGAACCCATCTGGCATGCGAGCTGTGATCCCATCCAAAGCCGCGCATAGCCGTATAATCCCTCCAAAGCGCCTGCTTGATCAGCATCCAGTGCCAACGCAAAGCATTGACAAGACCTGGATACGGTTGGACCCAGAAGTCGTTGTGGGCTCCTGCGATTGGAACGCCGATGAAGAGTACTCTGAGGCGGGGCATAAGTGCCATTAATTGACAGACTTTGGCAAATGCATCGTAATTTGCTGGACGATGTCTCTGTACTTCAAACCTCAGGTTTATAATCCCGCTCAGCGCGTTTGGATGTTTATTCGAGAGCCATGCAAGGGTCCCTTCAATATCACCATGTAGCAGCTCGACGGTTGCGTGGTGGAGCATCGCCACAGAGCTGATGTACCGCAGCTTACGACACGACTGCTGCACAGCTGGTATGTGAGGCCTCCGGATCTGAGGTTTGCTGTTACGACCGATGTTGTCAATCAACAGCAAGCGTTTGGTAAAGAGAAGTCTTGCATGACTCGCGGTCGAGAGCTTGAGGTGGCAATGTGAGACGATCTCCTGCAGAATTTCCGGGGGAAGGTTTAGTAATGGGACTTTTCTATTTCGATAGCTGTTGACGAACGCTCGCAAGTATTGGAGTCTGCATATAACGCATCTGGGCAGCAAAGAGGTGCGCACTCGGAGTACTGCTCATTGGATGTTAGTCTGGAGGCGCCATTGAGTTTGATCTGCCCACCCTTCTCTAATATTTGCCTCGTATGAAACCACCACCAGGCGGCACCAACAGGATATGGCGTCTTTCCGTTGATCCAGATAACTACTCAATGAACTTGTCGGCTAATGGTCATCATGTATACGCTGGGGTTACTCACCCGGATCCGAGGTCTCATCGACCGCATCCACGGCCTTCTCTATCCATTGATCGGCTAGGTGAAGCGGCTTGTCCAAGGCTCTCACGACGAGATACTTAAGCTCCGTCCGCTGGGTATGGAGATGTGACGATAAGTTGCCCACTAGCAGGAATCTTTTAGCTTCGAGTACTGTGAGTACCCTTCGCAAATTACTGACCTGAAGTCGCTGTTGCGCAGCAAACGTTGAAGACGACGCATATCGCTGTCAACAAGAACGAAAACACCGACTTCACGAGTCTACGCAAATATGACGGTATCGTCCTTGATGTTGAAAGCTCAGGCGCGTGTTCCAGACGTTTTCCAGGTGCATCAGAATTCCTACTCCGCGCCAGCTGATCATCAGCATCCCAAAAACATCCCAGGCGTCTTCTGATAACAGAATCCATATCAAAGGCTATGAGGAGCTAGAGTGAGTTTCATCGACAGGAAAAGAGGCTGCCTTGAACTATTGTTTGACAGAGATCTGGGAGGAGGAATGAGCAAATATAAGAACCCCATATGTCCAACCCAAGGCTCAGATTTCCAACACTCTACCCCACCCTCATTACTTCCAATATGTTTACGACTCAGTATTCAGTCCAGTGTGATAACAAAGAGACAATCACATCACTTATCATGTTCAACACTTAAAGAACATTCAGGGCAAGAGCTATGCTTGGGAAGGCTCACGCAGAGAAAAAATCTTTACCAGGGGATCGGACGCTGACAATCTGATGGCTAGTGTGAGCAAGTGGTCGTTGTGGGCCCAGCCACGGCCCTCTAAGCTATTACGCTAAACCTGTACCCCATCGCTGTTCCATCAAAGCGTTGTTCCAATGTACAACACCGTTGATTCTTTATTCCCATTTCGTGAGACTAAAACCCTGCCGGCACTTGGGATGACTATGCACAGGTGAGCCAGTGCTTATAGCAATCGATTGACCAGTAAGGTAGAAACAACGCTAACCACCGAGCTATGTTTCCGAACAGAAATTATACCTTGAATTTCCGTTATGAATAAGAAAGTGAACTCTTTATTGACAATTCAATTGGTATCCGAGGACACAATAGGCTACAGCTGCATCGTCGTACGAGTAGTAAGGGCCCGCCATCTTGTCAAGAAGCTAATTGCAAAGACAGACTGTACATCACCCCGAATTGTGTGAACGTGACATGCAAGGAAAGAAGAAGGAGAAGTCTGTGACGATTCTGGTCTAGCAGACCCTGCGCCTGCATTTTTTGGCTCAAGCCAGGCGATTCGAGTCTTCTTTTTCGACAGCCAGTGTTGTCATGATATATTTCTTCTCGTAGTTCTTCATATAGATCCTTTTGTCAGTTTCAAAGCCCTCAAAGGGGGATTTTGCTAATTAGGGATCGTGAGAGTCGATCGTGGCTTGAGCCTTGTTTGTGTGGAACTATCACCTTCAATCTGTGACGGAATTAGACAGAGCAGAAGTACAGACCAGCCAAACAGGCATGAAAGACGACTCGGGAGGTCAAAGAACGTCTTCTTCTGGAACCTGCTCGGAAAGGCGGAATCAATGTCCCAAGGCCGATTCGTGGCACCCATGATTGATACCGACGTGTCTTTTGCTAATGTCCTGAAAAGCCCTAGTAGCTGTTTCTTTGCTCGTCGGTCAAAGCTCGCTCGCTTCTTCGCTTGAGCGCGCTCGTGTCAGAGAGTCCACCTCGTCGAAGAACAAGACTGCCGGTATATTGGCTTTCGCAACAGTAAAGAGACTCGAGTCTGAGTCTCGAGTCTTTGATGTACGCCTGAACGACAAGTAAAAAGACCACTCACCTGAGATGATGTTAAACCAGCCATCTTTTCGATACTGTTTGTTGGAGGAAGGGAGATGAGGGAGTTGAATTTGGATTGTAGGTAAAAGAAAGTATGAAACAGGGTGGAGAGAATGAGCGGACAAGGTGAGTGAGATCTCAATCTCTCACTTTGCATATTCACTGTACATCTGCACAAAACGCACTATTTCTAGTTCGATTTCTTGACTTTCATTGTCGTATATATGCTACTATCCATGCTATTCGACTAGAAAACACCGAGGCCCTCTATGATAGAGCAGGATAGCCGAGGTTGAAATCGAGAGCTGGGCCTAGATTCGAACGACCCTCCTCCACCCACTGAGCATAGGCCATTAGACAACGATCATTAGGAGTGTTGTTGTGCTTTGTCTGATTATGGCGTCGCAGTTCCTGCCAGTGGGGGGCGAGCCAGCCGGTCCAAAGACCGAATTCAACGAGTTCCGAGTTTTAGTCGACTACGGCGCTGAGGCTAGTCGACTGCCCTTTGTTTCCATAGTAGAAATACTTGAATGTGGGCTGTCCAAAGCCGACGGTGGGGACGGATACCGTTACAAAGATGCGTTCGGCGTCTTGACTCAAACCGATCCAACACCGTTGTAGCTTCGTGTTGGACGCGGGATTCCTGCTGGGCAAATAATCCAGTAGGGATTCATCAAACTCCCTAGCTCTCTCCGGGACTCCCCTACCCCTCTTGCCCGCTTCAGCAAATCCATACGTATCAAGATTACTCCTGAGCGGAATTAGCTGAGTCCATAGAGACCGTGCCTTGGCGTCAGCAGAATCGTGGACAGAAGACTGTTCCGCGTCGTCGTCTTGATGTCTTATTGCCAAGACATATGCTCCAGAAGAGATCTCGTTATACAATACTATTCCGTAGACTCATCTCTTCCAGCATCGTGCGTAGTTCTCATTTTTGCGTCATTTCATCACATGAAGGCGGAAACGTCTAAAGTCGCATCCAGCACTGGAGAGGAATCTGACCATGGCAGCATCGTCTAGGAGCAGTTAATCGACCAGACTTTGACGGAATTTCATCCCCAAATCCTTCGCGATTGTCTGTTTAAAGCAGTTCATCTGCTCCAATTCATCTTCTTCCTCGTGTACACTCTTATAATATACATTCCAAGGTATTGTCGATCGTCTCTTTCTTCTTCGAAGACGTTGCTTGAGCCTTCTAATTTCTGAAGCTGCTACGGCTCGAGAAGAATTAGCGAGCTCATTCTTGTGTTCGAATACTCCGGCGTTTGTCTAGGCTGTGGCTGCTGCTTGGTTGTTCGTTCCAGTTATAGATTCTTGTGAGATACGCTCTTGCTCAAAAGAAACAAAGACCTCGACAGCACTCCAGTTTCTTTCGTAAGATATACCTCTATCGAGGTTAGTTGCGTCGTCCATAGCTCGAACGCGATTCTCATGAGATCTTCTGTGGTAAGGAAACGCTTAGCCCATCTGCCTGAGCTGTCTTTGGAATCGGCCTCTGAGTCATACATTACCGCTTCTCTTTTCCTACCTGGATTGACGTGTCCGGCAAACGGGTTTTGCTCTCCCTTCAGCTCGGCGAATTTTCGATCGAATATGGTCGGTTGTCGTAATTTGGTACATTTGCCTGCCGAAGCCGTTCCAAGACCTTGTCCGAAGACATCTTCGCCCAACGTTATCTTCGTTCAGAAAAATTTGAAGAATTGCTCGGGGTCGTGTGCAGCGTCGTTCCCAGCATTATGGTCACCTACCATTCCATCTTTCAATTGGCTTTGTTCTCCAGAATGGCCTAATGACAGTCTTGGAACCCGAACACGTCATCTAAAACTTGAATGTCGATATGGTGCGGTATCGGGTATTCTTGGGCAGTAAATTGGTTCACCACAGTGCCAGATAACCATTGTCGGGCAAATTGAAAGTCTTGTGGTTGCAAGAGTCAGTCTCTCTTTCGCAAGACCCTTTACATGACCTACGACAGCGTGTCCGAGCATCAAAAGTCGTCGCGCTGTGGCCTCAACATCCCTTTCTCGTTGTCCTGTACCAATTAACAGCCACGAAGGCTTTGTGCGGGTTCAGGTGCTCAGACCTATCGCTCATTGTTTACGCTTGTCCTGAGTAGATCTAATTACGTGCTGCCAGGGATCTCAATATCTGGTGCTTGATTGCCTCCGTGAGACATAAGCTCGACGCCTTTGAGGTCGAGGGAATTTAACAAGATTATCGCTCGATGAGCTTTCCTCAGTAAGTGAAGAAACTGTTCCTATATCATGTTCACTGTCTTTGCATTCCCAGAGCGTTTAAAAAGAGCAAGCTAGGCTTGTAAGATTATTGGGAACGGGGAAAAGATTGCATACCAATAACAGGTTACACCATTCCCGGGAAAGTCGAGACATGATCAGCGGGTCTTCGAGGGCATTGAATTCGACTTGAATTGAGTGAATACATGATATGCTTGGCCTGATACATCGAAAAAGGGGACCCGAGAACTCGCCTTGTTTCTTTGCCTTCTTCTGTCGCGCGCTTACCAGATATAAACGATGTCCGCCGAGAGTTTTTGTATGAACAAGTGCAGCAATAACGACTTTCTCGATGAATCTTCAGCTATACGTCCAAAGGGAAGTACCCGGCCCAAGAATTTGGGCACTCGAAAAAGGCAAAAGAGATTGCAGGCCCCACGTTCAGATTTTAATATTCGATCAAGCAACCACTCCATCACCCCTATCATCGATGAAGAAAGATTCACCAACTCCAACACGCTCCCAGGATTAGAAGACCACCAAATTACACGCGCTCGCTTGCTCAATACCCTTCTTGACTTCTTTCCAGCATCTTTCGTTGCCCTTTCAATTCTTGGAAACAGCTCAATCAAGGCTTCTCCTGCAGACATGTCGTGACTTATATCCCTTCAGACGATACGCGGAAACTATGCGATTGATCTTTCTCTGGTTGGTCTCATAGTGCTCAGCCAAACAGTAGTAGTCCCAGAATATTCTTTCGGATGCAATGTCGCTGTAGCAACATCACAATCCTGTTTTCGAATCGCGCGGGATCCACCTTCATTCATTAAACGAATGGTGGAGCTACCAGATAACGTCGCATGTGTTTTGTATGCCGCATCGATGAAGAATAAATTGATAGCGACTAGAGTCTCCCGTAACTATAGGTTACCAGAGTCTGGTTTGTCAAGAGAATCAACCTATAGTATCTAGTCGAGTTTCAGATTTACTCGAACAGAGATTCAGTGTCCATCTATTCCTCTTTCTGGCTGATGCTTGACAAGGTATAAATGTTTGAGAGAATTTGAAAGATCCTACAGACTTTGAACAATTATTGTCTACAACAACCTTGTATTTGCTCGGGATGTGCGAAGTCTGCGCTGAAACGTGTTTTCGTTGTATAGGGTTTGGAAGGATTCAAGGGTATTCGGTGTTACTGTGCTTTCGAGCCACCTTTATCCACCAGTCGGCGAGTTTCCTGAAGCTGTCGCAGTAGCTCGTCTCCTTCATTGTTAGCTCGGTCAACACAAATCGGTGTCCAATTCTCAACTCTTTCACTTGTCCAGCTAGCTTATCTTGTCTCGCCTCTCTACCCGACGAGATCGACTCTGGCGCTTGCTCGTACGAGAAAGACTACATATCTTGCTTTTATAAGTTGCAACCAGTCCACAGTTCTACCACACCAATGCGTTCAAAATTGAATCAACGCTGAATCGTCTGTCGCGTTCTGAAGTATTTATATGTATTGTAGCAGAGGCGATATTTCGATGCTGAACAATCGAAGTTTCTCCAGTGTATCCTCCCAAAAAAAAAAAGTGGTGCGAAAAACACACCTGAAAGACACAATTCTGGGTGGAAACGACCGGATTGATTCCTAGCAAAGGGGCCAAATCCGTCTACATACAGGCAAGGGAAGGAAACTGGTTCTCAAACAGCTAGTCCTTTTAGGTCCTGACTCCCTCGAGAGGCAAGTGCCGACCTGACCTGCGACCTGCCTGCATAGCACAATTGCAACAATAAAACTGTGTAACAAGCGATACTTAGGTAACAGCATTCTGAAAATTCGAATACATGGTAAATTGCTTGAAGGAAGAAGGTAATAATTCTGATGTCTTGTAGATGACTTCTCCAACGAAAGTCTTCAAGACCTCGAAAGAACAATGGTGAGAACAAAACCGACATGCGAGCTTTCTTGCATCTTTTGTCACTGGTATATCCAGTAGGAGAATTCGATAATGGAGACTTGCATTGTAGAATGCCGCGCCGAGGAACTTAGGAGACCTATATTCACACACGATGCCTTCCGGCGTTGTGCTAAGCCTGACTAACAGCGGTCCGTGGAGATGTTCGCAAGGTCGTATGGCCACAAGCCTTCTCGGTCCGCGATCTGATCGTCCATTTCCTCCTTCTCCTTCCTCTTCTGCTTCTTCAACCCTGAGAAACACCTCTCGATATTGCTGGAAAAGAGGTCAAGCGGCTTGATGCGATCTCTTTGGGTTGACTATAAATCCAGAACAATATGGAACAGGTGTCTGGTAACAGAGGAAGCTCACAGCTATCAGGTTGGTAGAGTACCGCTGCAGCAGAGGGCAGGTAGTTACTTGGATGTGATATGGAAATAATTCACGCAGACTCTGCTACATGGCGAAGAGTAACATTCGGCATCACCCGAAAACCACAGCCATCGCACACATAGAGGATTGCGAAGCTTTTCCAACGACTCCGTGACTCTTAAACAACAGAAACAAGCGTACCTGGGAATCCCACTTCGCTCTTTTGACTGCGGCACTTGTAGCGTGCATCCTGCTTCTTTTCTTCTGGAGGTAGGTCGGAGGCAAGTGATCTTTTCGCGTAGAGATCGAGTGAGAACGGCACGTAGCCATCGACAGAATCTTCAGGAGAATGTCAATATCTCTGTCGAATGGTTTGACGTCGACTTTGTTCCGGTCTCTCTGATTCCTAGGTGAATATACTCCTTATTCACCGCCTAGCCATTCTCGCTTTCTCTTCAATGAAAAAGCTTCCATCTCCTGTTTCAGTGTTTTTGCCATAGCCTTCCTAAAATTGTCTAATGTCACCGCATCGACCGTTACCCCCTCTGTATTTGCCAGCCTTGGGATGGCATCTTTCAAGACCTCACTTTTCTACTTCCATCGTTGATCGTCTTCAGTCTTGGAGAGCTGTCAAAAATTGAGCAGCCAAACTTCCCACTCAACGTCAAAGAAAATTTTACCTTTATTTTATTAGGCGGCTTTTGCTGCGCATTGGGTGGTTGCTTTTGGATACCAGTTGACTGCCATACCATAAATTAGCCCAAGTTCCAGAATGCTTGACCGAATGCTCCCATACTTACTATGGTTCGAATGACACATTGCCCAAAAATTTCCCCTTCTTCTTGAACGGGAATTACAATGGTACTAGAGCCGATAATGTTGAAGTTGTTCTAATTCGAGATCTGTAGACGGACTTATTCGGACTGAATGCGGACTCCCAAGTAGAGAAAGTTTGAAGAAGGGAAGATGAAAGAGAGAGATACAACAGCCAAGACGCAAGTAAGGTAATGAGAACGAAATCCTCGCATGAGAGAATGCATGGAGTTCCTTTTCCGTGTTCATAATCGCTCCACCTTCACCGACGTAAGGAAAGCACATCGCTCACCTCCCATTTCTTTGCTCGAAGGCGAAGTGAGGCGGAGGAACATTGAAGACGAAGCCTCCGGTCCTCGCTCGGGATGGGACTCGGAACGGAGAGTAGCGTCGCCGCTCAAGCCTACGATATTGCCTGCTCAAAGGTCTATTCAGGAGATGTAGGAAGTCTTTTGCAACCAAACGTAACGCGAAAAATTGACAGTCTGGATCAAGCATAAGTCATGATGTGTTTATCCTTACCATTGTATGCTAGAATGACCATCCATCATACGTCCAGCCGACGTTACTTCAGGTTTAAATTAATCTAGAGTCTGATATCTTTGTCCTGATATCCATGTTTTCTTTGAGGTCTCTTCGGCATGAAAAAGTTCTATGTCCCCTGAACGGGAGGTTAAACCCGCAGTACAAGTTGCCAGGAATGTCAACCAAGTAATGGCAGCTCCAAGAGCTGAGTGCTTGCGTGACTCGAAGGTTGTCCGGGGCCGCATCGAACAGCGAGGAATAGTCTGTGCTTGAGAAATCTTGCTTTTCTTGTTTTTCTAGGCAGTGCTCGAGTGCCCCTACGTGGACAGTCTCGTCTCGTCTATCAGCATCGTTTGGTGCGACGCCGTCACGGGATGGTCTTCTCGGATGCAAAGATAGTCCTTGCGCAGACATTCCTTGTCGAAGTTTTCCTCTAATGATAGACAAGGTTGTTGAGTAGATCGATAATGTGATCGCCGTGCTGCCTCATTGTATAAGATATCTACTCAGCTCAATAAGACTGACTACATTAAAAGAAAATAGTTCAAGTAAGGTGATAGCATCTTCTCTAAGCCCTTTAAAATCGTTTGACGAGTCCATAGAGAAAATGTTGTAGAGATAAGCATCCTGCTAGAACTTTGATCCCATTTTCGTGCTTCGACCTGGAAGTCAAAGCCGATATTATCCAAAAAGGTGTCTGTTCGACTGCTGAATAAGATGGTGTGGTCAACCTCGATCTGTAGCTACGACACAAGACGGACTTGGTGTCAAAAACAGCGCACGCGTGAAAGTCACCATCTCGTACTTCGCCTAAGATACGTTGTCGAAGTTGGTGCAAGTTGTAGAAGGCCCATCGAAGCACACCCCTCGAAATTTAGCTTAGACGTGCTTCACGGTGCTCCGTGCCGAATTTGATGCCCAGCCACGCACTGTGGACCATTCTTAGCAAGTACGTTAACGTTTATATGATGAACCCCGTTAGGCACGTCCTTGTGGACATCATGGCTGAATGTTTTCATGTACGCTTGGAGCAGTAACACATAGTCTGAGTGTTGTTCTTAAGCTCAAACCTTTTCGACATCGTAATCCGAGATTTTGGTTTCTGTACTAAACCATCGTAAGCTGCTCGGAAGCTAGTGCTACTCACCTGACAGAATCTTGAACTGTAGTCCTCGGCCATTCCGACCTGTTCAACATCTTGACTCGAGAAAGCTTCGATAACCAACATAATTGACTAAACATTCGCGGATCTTCCAAGTGCGTTCTCGGTCGAATGCACATATTCGCCGATGTGGACTATTCTTTCCAGACGCCGAGTCATTAAATCAACAACAAAAGAGGGGATATCAGCGAGAACGTCTTGCTTTAAGCTTACTAGAGTTTTCGCCTTTTTGAGCCAATCAGTTCATTCTGGGCCTTCAGTGAGCTCCTGGATGGTCAAAAGGAGAGCACACAATAGCGCTAGAGTTTGGAATACGGCGAGGAGTATCGAACCCAGCAATGCTGTGATGCCCCCTCCGAAAAAAGGACGCGGCGCCCTCGCCGATAAAAGTTAATGACAAGGCTCTCTGTCGCTGACCTGTAGTGGTACGTCTACCAACAGACAACCAGAGCAAGGTCGGGAAAATAAAAAACAACCCATCCATGAATCCTTGACCTGTCCATCGAGTAAGTACCCCCATTTGACAAGATCCCGTAGTGGTACGCCTTCCATAGACAACCAGAGCAAGGAGGAGAAAGTAAGAAACAACCTATCCACAGACCCTTAACCTGTCCAGCAAACCAGCCGACCCATCCATCGCCCATCGACATCTGCTCATCGGGTCATGTAGCGCGGTTTCTTGAAAAGTGGGCGACCCTTGCCTGTGCTGTTCTCATCGCTGGCATCCTCATCGTCCTTGTCCTTCCTCTTGTCGTGCTCGTCCAACGCGGCGGGCCAGTCCTCCATGATAGTCAGTGAGTCGTAAAACTCCGGAGACCGTCCTCGGTAAGCTTCGTATGGTCTGCTCCTTTTTGAGAACCGGAGCCAGTAGACCTGACGATCCCTCGGCGAATTTAGCAATCCTATCGGAAGTATGGCAAACACCAATTGGTTATGTGGTTTTCGAAAAGCTGAAGGTTCTAATCAACTGGCCAATTTTCAGCCATAAGAGACCCGCCGTCGGTACGCTCGCGCTCCAGCACAAGTACGGTCTGGCCCCGCCCACCCCAAGTTGAATCCTCGTCCGTCGAGAAATCTCCTTCGCTAGAAGACCCATCCTCCCACTCCATGACAGGGCTTCGGCGCATGAGTTGGCGGCGCTTGAGGAGTCGAGTCATGCAGGAAGTCCATTGGAATCAACCATTGGGAGAATGCAGCCCATTTCGGCATGGCATTGCGAGATTGTTATTCTTGTCAGAGTTGAGGCTTTCTGTGGGCCCTTTAGCATATTTCTCCGCAGGTTGTCATACAGACCGACTCTCCGTCTTGTAATCTTCTATGTTTGTAGTGATCAATAGGGTGCTTGGCTTTCTCACCATCTTGTTTGAATCCGTGTCCGGCGTTGCAGCTGTAGGCTGACAGGTTTGAAGTCCCCGAAGCTCTCCAAAATTCCTAGGTCCACAGGCAAAGGCATGAGATCCAGGCAATGAATCCGAAGGAATAGATCAGTAAAGTCAACCGCTGCACCGCACTTGCATTTGTGATTGTCGTAATGCATCTAATTGATGTGATCCGTAGATCGAAGGGGTTCAAACTGTGGGTACTCAGGGTGACCACTTGTTAAGAGATGATAGCGATTGGTACAGCGCTGTGCTAGCTTAGCCCTTCATGTCGCTCCATGGCAAAGACAGTCTTCCGCGGACCAATGCATTCCAGCCAGGGCGAGCGCCAAAACCTTTGCGTGTTGATCAAAGATTTGAAATTTGAGTCAGAAGTCCGAATTTCGAGCTCGACTGGATTCTCGCTGGAGTCCCGACGTCGGTCCAAATAAATTCATGATGAGATTCTGGAAAGGTTCTAACAGTTCGGTGCGATCGATCCTTGGTTCAATTGGCGCTGAGTACTACTATGGCCCATGCCTTCAACGCTTAGGCAGATCCGTCATAGGAAAATGTGAAGCGCTTCGCTTGGTCGACGTCTGAACGTAAGTATTTGAGCGTTTCGATGAAGCTCAAGGCAGTCTGATGATGGAGTCTCTGTGCAAGAAGTTCAAAGTACAGAGTGAGTAAGGTAAAGGCCAATATTAAGAGTTGGTCACCCAGGGTATAGACTGGACTGACCTGATACCTCCTTGCATCTTTAAAGAGTGCGCCATACACCGTCGAGCGATACGGGTTGTCATTGTAGCCTTTCAAGGGTTCTTTGAGATACTTCTTGGATCACCCAGGATACTGTCGCAACACGAAGTGCGTGAACGAAAACTATCAGTCTGCGGAGCGTTCTTTCAGGGTCCGAGTTCGGACCTGTTACGCTTCATCTCTAGATTTCATAGCCATTTTCAGAAATGCGTCGTTATGGTGAGCGCTTTTGGGATGACTTGCTCTCAATCAATTGATGGTTCCTTTTCTTCGTAATCCCCCCGCGACTCAGCGCGATATTCATACCGTGCAAAGACACCCAAAGGTTCTTGAGTTTGCCGGTACTTTTGGGACACAATAGTAAGATGGTATCGGATAACGGCTTAGAGAGCGGATGGGCCGTACTATTATGCAACTTTGCTCATCTCGTTCAATTTTGCCAGAGGATGGGTATCGAACTTCCGGATCATCCTCGTTCGAGAACGTGAGCATAGTCTGGTCTTCTTTATCATAATCATCTTGCCATGAGGATACGGTAACTTAGATCATGTCGTATCAGCAAGCGGCTGTAAAAGATAGCGCTTGAGTAGACCACTTACGTACTGCCTTCGCTGAACGACTCGCTTCGAGATAACAAAGTTGTGGAGGTGAAGATAACGGCAGTCCTTATATGGACAGTCGTTGAAAGCGAATCTAATTGCCCGTTCGCTTAACAATCGGATGGCAACCGGGCGAGTTTCTGCTGCTTGCGTGTTGTTCGAAACGTTCGTACCCGCTGATCGAAACGCTGTGAAACGAGATATGGATAGATAAGCATGGCTGTTTAACAATTGGCTAGATGCGACTTGTCCGCGCCAATACCTCAGCAAGGAGCTTGTACTGGTTCGCTGTCTGCGTTGGGTTCCTCCTGCTTCGCATCCCGGTCGAAGACCAAACATAGCCTGAGATCAACGGCTTGGATGTCGTTCAGACCGAACGATAGGCAGAACATGGGTAACAACTTCAGAGGAGCATTGAAACCGGTGCAGGACCACCATAATGATGAGGGTTGGTCTTATATAGTACTGGCCATTGCGCCAAGGTAGAGTACTAAGGTACTGCTGCTAAAGATGTAAAAAATGAAAAGCCTTGATAAGAACCAGAAGTTGACCGAGGCTCCTCAGAGGCCTCCCAAAGACTTTTATCTGCGCATGCAATAAGCGTAAGTTCTCACAGTATCACAAGAAGCCGCTTCAGTTCTCCGAGTCCATTGGATCGGTATGAACAGTTTGGTCCAAGCGTCGAAGGCCAGCCATCATAAGGCTTGGAGTTCGAGTACCTTAGCGAAGAGCCGTAAGTACGCTATGGGCAATGACCGAGTTAGAGATAGAAGGAAGAGCAGAGGGAAGAAAACGGCGAGATTGTTTGTAGTCGGGTCTAGGGGCCATTAAAGAATTTCTCATATGCTTAAGACTGCCGTCGCCGCAGAGCTACCGAGCAAGCCGAAGCTCAATTCATATGAGAACAATCAGGGTTTTGCAGCAAGGAGGAGGAAATTATGGTAAGAGATAGCGAATGAGCAACTTGATGGGAAGGCGCTCTTCGAAATTGAAGAGTCGACTATGGAAAATGTAGCTAGAAGAATCGCTAGCAAATGAGAACTAAGCATTCCGGGGTATCTGCCAAATCAGCAACTCCTGCAATGCATGACCGTCCTGGTTACCCACAAGCTCTAAGCTCTGTCACCCACTCTCTTGTGATCGGCATTCATCTTTTGCGCTTCTTGCTGGTGGCTTTAGGAGGCTTTGCTTTCGGTTGCCCGATGGAGAACTCATCACTGCTTAGATCCAGGCTTCCGCGTAAAACACTGTATGTGATTATCTCCTTGCTATAGGAGTGCCAACCGTTAGCACGCAGGAGCTCCAGGTCCTTGTCTGCTTCGATAGCAATCACAAGTGTGCGTGGTAACTCCTGCGGCCCCTTTTTGGGTGTGGTCGCCTGGACTGAGTTCGCACCGGCCTGCAAGCAAATCTGTTTCAGTTCAGAAAAGCCTTTGCCGAGCTTCGCCTTCGCATTCGGAGTGAGATGAATCGTCCAATCGTTCAACACTCTGACGCCCTTTCTACCCCGCTTGACAGCATCACTCAGCGTGGTGCCCCATTCTTGCTCCCGCTCTGGGTCTTCGGCCTCGTAGTCTTTCGCGTCTAATAACTTGCCCTGTTTCGCGCTATCGACAACCCAATTATCGGTTACAATATGCTTCCCGCATGCTACAGCAGTGATAAGGTTGCTGGTCCTCTTGAGTTCCGCATCCTTTCCAACACAGAGAATGTCGGCGTCAGCCACATCCTCTACTTGTCGAATCCCCTGACTTGTCAGAAACTTCATTAATGGCTTGGACCTATCAACAGTGGCTGAACTTGCAAAGACCACTTTCGTAACAGTAGTCGGCGACTGCGGACTATCTAAGGATGCGCGAGCCGCAGATCTTGTACTTCGGAACGATGATGTGGGTCCGTCAGACTCTTCTCGTCCAGATGGATTCGTGGATCTGAAGGAGGGCATTGACTCTGTTGTAACACAGGCAGTACTGGACTTCTTCGCCGTGCGTGGGATTTTTGCGGGAGATCGTTGTCTTGCTGGTGTTGTCGTTTCTGTTGGACTCCTCGCGAAGGGGCTTGTTCGAGTAGCAGTGCGTTGCTTGAGCACGACCGCACTCCTCATGCTATCTTGGCTTTCCTCCCTTCCGGGAGCAGTTGTTTTAGCCTTTTTCGAACCTTTCCAAAGGTAATGTGACGTTGCATCCTCTGTGTCCGCTCTATCAGCAATGCTGTCCGCAGGGTTAACCGCCGCAGTAGGAGGTGCTTCTCCAGCAGGGGTAGGGGATCCAACAGAATTGAGTGACCTTTCGTTCAAACTACCGGCATCGAGCAACCTTACTGCGCTGTTGGTGTTGCGAGTCTGAGTATCCTCTTGAACAGAATCATCGTCGGTAGTCTCGTCGTGTGCTTCACCAATTGTATGGATAGGACCTGCAGCTGCGTCGACCTGGCTATCAGAGATTTTCACGCGGTGACTTCCCTCTGGAGAGGGTGATCGGCGGAAGTGAGGATCTGTCAGGCCCATCGGTTCCACTTCTAATTTTCCCTTTTTTTCAGGTACCGAGAGCGGCCACGACTGATCTGGCTGACTCCGCCGACCCTCTTCACTGGTGATACCAGGGACCTCAGAGGAGGCGACAATATGAGGCCAGGTCTGATTGTCCTCATTACCTTGTATAGCATCCTTCGCAAGTCCACCCTTACTGACATCGGCAGCAGCTTTTATCTTCGATCCCTTGATTGGTGTCTCATCAATAGTGATGCCATTGGCAGAATGTGAGGGAGGCGTAGATGTGCCAGCCAATATTGAATTCTCATGGCCCAGAATTGAGGGCTGGCCATTTGAATGCAGATATTGCGACTCGACCGCATCAACATTTCCTACTGCAGATGACTCCACTTGTATATCATCTACAATATCAACTGATAATGTGTGACTACCGATGGAAAGCACATCGCCAGGACGTAGGGGGAACTTTATGGCTGTTGCGTAAGATTGTGGGACCAAGAAGGTCAATTCGTCGCTGTCGTTGGTGTCTGCTGTATGTCTCCATTTCCAACTTTTGATCCGCACATCTGGACTCAAGGGAATGAGGATAACGGAATTCGTTTGAACAGCTGCGCATCAATCAGCATCCGAAACGCATGGGAAACGCAATCAACTAACACAAAGCTGCTTTGCCGTGTGACGGCGCTGGCAGTCCCTGCAGAAGGCTGAACGTTAATTTTTCCAGGCCACAAGGATCATGGCTAGAGCGATTCCCGTGAGATATGGCATAGATCTTGCGGCCAGTGCTGGGGAAGTCAAGATGTGAGACAGACTTGCGCCCGTCCGAGAGCTGTTGCTTGAGTAGAATCTTTACCGATGCCATGATTTTGATCCTGGCCTGATATTGGCCAGGTCGATGGCGTAATACCACGATGATTGATGACCATGCTTGGGTCAAAAAGTGTCCCGCATGGACTTCTGTGATGAAGCTCTCCGTTTAAAGGGACGCTTGCCAACCCACATGCTGGCCTTGGCAGCAATTTAGCCGAATATTGCAGTCCCTGATCTTTCCACTATGTCTTCCCCACATTTCCTCAGGCAATTGTACGCAGTATCTACAGTACGGAGCACAAGATGCCATTTCCTTTCAACGTCGAAGCCAAATGAGTGTGATCATCGCGAGGCGTTTGCGTCTTGCTCGGCTACGGACATGTAGAGTATCCTGCTGGTATACTGTGTGGTAGAGAACAATACTAAGGATAAGTCACTGTTCATTGTCTCTCTAGAGTACATCGCTATGAACTGTTCTCCTTAATATTCGTACTTTCGACGGTACCACCAGGCCAAGTGGTTGTTACTGTACAATCTGATGAACTTGCGCTGAGGCTGAGGCTTTACTACTTCCCCAACGGCCCTGACGACCTCTGATGAGAGCTTCATAGGATAGGAAGAGCATATATCTGTAGGTCCTGTCGCGAACAATCTTCTGCTTCGTATTGTTCTTCTCAGGCAATCTGTAAGTGAACTCTTGGATGAAACGGAGGTGTCTCCAAATCTTCGTATTGTTCTTGTAACTCCCTGACCATGCAACTTACAAGCATCACAGTCTGTCTTACTATTGTGGTGGGGGAAGCTGAAGAGCTAGTAGCTTCAACCTCAACTTCTACTCAGGCGGCGCGTGGCATCAATATCTTGCACATCGCGCTCTCATCCTCCTTCTCATCTACAAGTCAGTCAGTCGTCTGCACCCTCCTTCTCATCTACAACTCAGTGAGTCGTCTGCAATAGGACCCTACATATCACAAACTGCCTTCTTCCTTGTACTCAAGCCTGCCCTCAAAGCTATTTGAATACACTCACGGCTACCGGTTGACCGTCGTGTTCTTCTCACATCAATCCAAGACGAAGCTACAGGCTAGCACTACCATGGCAAACGCAACGTCCTTCGATCCTTTTAATCAGTCATTCACTCTTCATATGGCCGATGGCACCCCGATCGAGATCACGCTGGACGATTTGGACTCTTTCATTCTCTATGGCGTTCAGATCTGCATCAACTATGCCGCACAGCTTGGTGCCTCACTGGTCCTCCTGATCGTCTTGGCACTTCTAACGAAGCCGGACAAGAGACGTACTCCAATCTTCGTCACCAACACTCTCTCTCTGATCATCAACTTCATCCGGAACATCCTGATGTGCATATACTTCACCGGCCCCTTCAACGAGGCATACGCCTATTTTGCGCAAGACTACTCCCATGTGCACCGGAGCGACTACGCAACTTCTGTCGCGGCCACAGTCCTTACACTCTTGCTACTCGCTTGTGTGGAGATATCGTTGATCTTCCAAGTGCGTGTGGTCTGTGTGACGCTTCGGAGAGTCCATCGCCAAGCGATATTGGTTGTATCGGTCCTGGTAGCGCTCATGGCAGTTGCAGTTCGCTTTGCTCTCTGCGTCGAGAATTCGATCTACATCGTTACTCTTGACGCTTTATCAGGCCTTAGTCGATTAACGAGCGCTGCCAATATCACAACGACAGTCAGCATCTGCTGGTTTTGTGCTGTCTTCGTCATCAAGCTCGGCATTGCGTTGCAACAGAGGAGGAAATTGGGTCTTGGGCAGTTCGGTCCGATGCAAATTATCTTCATCATGGGTTGCCAAACTTTGATCATCCCTGGTAAGCAACAACGATGACGAGCTTGGTACACAATGAGGCTAATAGATCTATTTAGCTATCTTTTCCGTCCTCCAATATGTTGTCGATACTCCTGCCATGTCATCCAACGTCTTGACCTTGGTCACAATCTTCCTGCCTCTGTCCTCACTATGGGCATCGGCCAATGTCAGCAGTCGCTCACAGCCTTCGCATACCTTGGATGCGCGCCAGAACCTGTTTGGCAGTGCTCACACTGGGTCTTCCCGACCGCTTGTCCGCGAAAAGGCCCTGAACGGATCGTTGAGCCCCACAAACACGGATGTGACCCGAGCCAGCAAACGCTCGACGGTTTCGCCTGGCGGTCACCTCGATTTTTACAGGGATCTGGAGTCACATGAGTTGGATTGAGTAAGTACGTTTGATACGTCGTGGCGAAGCAGAATTGCGACTGGGGTGTTGGACATGAAGGATTCTTACGCTGGCGCATCATTTGAGGGTTTCAGTCGATGGATGGTTCTGTGGCATGCAATACCTGTCACATCAGCTGTATCTCCTCTGGTCTACGATTGTATCCCCCCCTCCTCATACCCCAGACCACGTACTATCTCTGAATTTCTGCGAGCCGGATTTGTTCTCTTGCCCCAGATGGCCCAGATCACATAGCAAATTTAGGCCGTCCATACTCTGCTTTAGATTAGAATTACTCGGCATGCTCAGAACGTTATACCAGTGTCTGCCTGAGTCGGAGAAGCTTGGGAGACAGGGAGATTTGAGAACGAATCCATAAAGTATGCAGGAAGTGAGGTTGTATCCGGACCATAATCACGTGACGCCGATTGGTGTTCTCCCGAAGGTACTACAATCCGTTGCCTCGCAGTTGGAACATCCCGCCTAATCTTCAATTACATCATTCCTAGAAGAGTGATACCATACGATGCATTGGAAACGTCATCCGCAGCATGGCATTCGTTTGTGATGTCATTATCTTGAAATGAATGACATGTGATGATGACGGCAATATCAGAGTGACTGTCCTTACTTTACCCTTCACACCCCTCTATCTCTATAAAGCCCATCCCAGCGAGAATTTCTCGAGAGCAAATAGCTTCAGTAGCTGGAAAACGATATGGCGGATAGCATGGAGAGCAGGATGAAAATTGCAAACGAAGTTACACCAACCAGCGACGGCCCCGACGGCTTTCCCGACGAGAAACCCTTCGATATCGCCATCAAAGAGCAGCCTATAACCGAAGAGCGCAAACCCTACGTCCGGTCACGGTTTGACCCGCTGGTGGACGCAGGCACAGCCAGAGCCAACGTAGCCGCGTCTAAAGAAAGTCCCAATGGTACAGAAGATGGAGACTTTGCTAAGAAACACCGCAATCAGACTGTACGGCGTCAAGCAATACGTATGAGGGAGGCGCACGCTGACGAGATGGCAGGTTGTCCAGCAACATGCCGAGTACTGGGACACGGACCGAGACGGCGTCATCTGGCCGCAAGATACCTACAACGGCTGTCGTCGATATGGATGGGGTATTGTTCTCAGTGCGCTTGCGACCTTCATCATCAATGTCAATCTCTCCTACCCGACTGTGCCCGGCTACCTTCCTGATCCTTTCTTCCGCATCTATCTCGACCGTATGTACAAGGACAAGCACGGAAGTGACAGCATGACATATGACTGCGAAGGCCGCTTCAGACCACAGAACTTCGAGGACATATTCGCCAAGTACGACAGAGGTAATAAGGGAGGCTTGGACCGGTCAGACGTGTGGCGCATGTGGAAGGGACAACGTTTGGTGTTCGACTTTTTCGGTTCGAGTGCAACCATTCTCGAATGTAAGTCAAAGTGGACTTGGAGGGAGTAGTTCAACTGATGTTTGAGCAGGGACTGCGACCTACTTGCTGCTGTGGCCCGAGGACGGGATCATGCGCAAAGAAGATATCCGGGGCGTCTATGATGGCAGTATCTTCTACAAGAAAGCAGAAGAGCATCAGATCAAGCAGCAGACCAGGGTTCATAGGAAGGCTCATATTCAGGGCACCACCGCTCCTGGCTTACTTGCCAAGGTCAAGAAGCTTGTCTGAATTGTTGGCGTAGCAGGTTGTTGGGAATGAGCTCTCTACGAAAAAATTCTGCTACAACACTTGAGGATACTGAGAAGCGGCAACGACATGCTGTCACCAACAACAATATCATAGCTTCAATAGAGAACTGCCCAATGCTAGCAAAGACGAGAATGAATTGCCAATGGGGTAGGCAAACCCAATACGGAGTAGTAGTCGAACGGTATAGTCTGATAGGTCGCTCAGAGCAATATTGACTTTCCCATCCTCTCTTGTGTGGGGTATTACAACGCTTTTGCCCCATCCACAGAGGGTGTACTGCCGATCACCGCGGTACCAGTTGCAGTATGGAGTAGGCTAGGCTGATAGTGGAGATGAAACAACGCAAGGTCAGGAACGGGCCATAGGGCAATATCAATTGTACGGGGTTAGGGGTAACGTAAAAGTAAGGCACGGAAAATCGTTCCTGACTTCCACCAATAAGGCTGTGTGTTAGCCGAGCGATCTCGATGGTCCTCGCTGAACGATTCTCTTTTCACTGACAGGACACTCCATACGGAGTAGTGTATGCCGATCTAGCTCCGCTCAATAATCCTTCGCCTCTCCACTAGCCATTAAGACTCGCTCCGGCTGTGAGCTTTCCACACGTGCCTCGATGGGATACCATCGATCCGCCGATCAGCCTCATGCACCGAGATGTACTTCTAGGATCAGAGTCCAGACCTGGCGGCTCATGGGCAAATTCAGAGCCGGATTCTTTGAAGGTATGGAACAGGAATTATTGGAAAAGGCATCCTTCGCCATCCATTGACCCGGGCTCGCTCATGTTGGCACTTTGATTCTCGATCAATGTTGGTGGGGCTCTCTTTCCTAAAAACGCTTGTGAGTCGTTTAGATGATTGACAGCGTACCGCCGGGCCATACAGTACGCTTGCTGCTACTGCATACCATAGACACAACACGAGGATATGTTTAACATGGGTAATCTTTAGTACACGCTTGTTTATGATGCTCACCCACCTTAGCCAGGCGGGAAGCCACGATTTTCGCACATCGCGCTTACTCAATTTATCCAACTTCTCAAGCAGACATTGTCGAAATTGTTGCTATTGTCTTTGCATAATTTGTAGACAACTGCTACTCTTATTCTTGCTTGATGGTGTTCGATCAATTTCTTTGCTATAGTAATATTACAAAGATAAATATTGTCGTCGATCAAAGAAATGCAACAGTAACAGTATCTTGTACTCCGTACTAGAAAGCTAGATAAACTGAGTAAGCGCGATGTGAACAAATCGTGGCTTCCCGCCTAGCTAGGGTCGATAAGCATCATAAACAAGCGTGTACTAAAAGTCACCCATGTTAAACATATCCTCACCCAACACACTTTTCGTTCCCTTCAGCTGGCACCACTCGGTTGCATGTGGCCCGCCTCACTCTTGCGGGTGGGAGACTTTGAAGATGGTGCGCACCGCTAATGGAGCGTCATTGCCGGATTCGTGTCAGCGAATTGCAGCGTGAGCTGCCCCTGTCGATGGCCGATGCACCAGCTCAGAGGTCTATTCACCCGACATCTCGGAAGCAATAGATTTGTGCGGCATGCCTGTCTGACATATCAGCTCGTTCTCCTCTCACATCACTTTCCCTCTTGTGACGCTTGCGGATGTCTACTTGCGGTTCAGCACACATCTCGTGGAGGTGTATGAGCAGGCATCCTTTTCATCTGCTTCCATAGTGTCACAATTTCACATTTTCGCGCTTCCATCCTCATCAGAAAACTTATTGAACGTCAGTACCTTGCGATGAGAAGTTAGGCTGCTTGCTGCCTAGAAGTCGAGAGAACCTGTATTCTAGGACGCCGTCCGTTTGACGAGCGATCCGCACAGGCAGGATACAATGACGCATATGTTGACTGCCTCGCAGCGCATGTCTCTTGAAACGACCGAAAGGACAGCATCTTGCTTCTCATTGATTGGCACAACCTTCATCTTCGTCACTTTCGTCTACTCGCCAGCCTTCAGAAGACCAATCAACCGGCTAGTCTTTTACGCATCATGGGGAAACACACTCTGCAACATCGCAACCCTAATGTCGCAATCGGGCATAAGAGCTGGAAAGGACTCGCATCTCTGCCAATTTCAAGGCTTTCTTATCCAACTGTACGCTATGATGGATGGATTGGTGGGTCACTGAAGTGTTGATCACGAATAGGTTCCTGCCTGCTGATGCTCTGTGGAATCTGGCAATGGCAATCAACGTTTACATGACCATCTTCCGCAACTACAACGCCGAACAGCTGAAACGCCTAGAATGGAGGTACCACGTCATGGCCTACGGTCTACCATTCGTCGTTGCTTTGACATATCTTTTCGTGGAAACATCAGCAAGAGGGAGGATTTACGGACCAGCAACACTCTGGTGTTGGATTGATAACGACTGGGCTGTTCTTCGTGTGGGCCTTTGCTACATCCCCGCCTGGCTCTGCATCATTGTAGCTCTCTCCATCTACATCGCTGCAGGCCGAACAATCTTCATCAAGCGCCGCCAACTCCGCGCTTTCTCGTGCCCGGCTCGACCCCAGATCATCGCAGTCGAAAATCCATTCACCAGCTTCAAAACCACCGAAATCCTTGTCACCTCGGAGCTCGCCGAAATTTCACACCACGACTACTCAAACATGTTCGATGAAGTGGATGACAAAGGCAAGCCCATTTCGAAAGATCCTCGCTTGGGTCAATACACCGTCACCATCAACTCCGCTCCGCTTAGCCCTACCAAAACCCGCCCCATCTCGAGCCCTCGAACACCGACAACCTCACGCAGCGACAACGTGCACCTGCAATTCCAGCAACGCAAAAACCGCACCGCCATGGAAGCCAACGCCGCAGCATGGGGGTACACGAAATGCGCGATCCTCTTCTTCGTCTCTCTGCTCGTTACGTGGGTACCCTCCTCTATAAACCGCGTCTACTCTCTCACACATCCGGGTTTGATATCAGTACCTTTCACATACGCGTCGGCTATTGTGCTGCCGTTGATGGGCTTTTGGAATTTCGTGATTTACGTTACGACGAGCTGGGCGGCGTGCAAGTTGCTCGCCAACAGCGTTTTTGGAGGAGGGAGAGCCAGGGCCGCGGCTGCTGGGAGGCTGTTAAGGTCGGTTGCTGAACCGAAGCCGGTGAACACGAGCAGGAAAAGTAGGTCGGAGAGCTTGAGTGATAGTATGAGGGGTCTCGCGTCGCCTTGAAGATATTGGTGCTTTCAAGGTCAAACATAATGGGACTTGGTGATTGCGCTTGAGGTTCAGCATATCGCGAACACGACGCGCGGGTTAGGAATGTACACTCGGAGGCGACAATCAGGGGCCATGGAAGGCCTATCTGCTACGGTCGAGCCAGGAACACGCGATCCGATGCCCAGCGGTTCAACGCCCAGGGGTTCAAGCCCGAAACAAGCTGTCGTTCTTGTTGCCGAGAGCCTACATGCAAAGCGCTAGTCGGTGCCGCAAGCTGTACCACCGGAGCATGCCTGGCGGCGATTCGATGAAAGCCGATATGACGAGACGTACATCATGAGCGTGCAACCCCCCACTAAAAGCCCATGCTTTATACCCTAACCACGACGAGGAACGAATGAAGAGGCGAATCTTGTTGGGAACTTATAAAATGGCTAACTTGATACTCCAGAACAGCAAAACATTTTGGTAGCATCAACGACGGGGCATAGTTCGGTCAGCTTCCTTAATCCTAGGTCCTCCTTCTACATGCCCCACGAGCTAAAGAGACACACAAAGCATGGAGGTATCGTACACATCTAGAAGGTACCCAAATGCATGTCTTCGAGCGTGCGGGGACAGATGACCTTAGATATCGATGGCCCACAAAAATTCAGAGACCCGCTCCATTCATCAAGTTCTTCCTTTCCTCTTCGCTGGATCCATCCGTCTCATCCAAACCATCCAGAACGATCTAGCAACCTCCTTGCCTCTTATGGTTCCCTCCACCTCGCCTTTGACTCCACCTCTCCCCTCATCAAACCACCTCCTCCCTACAAATCGCCCCCCCTTCCCCTTTCCTTCGAAAGCCTTGTCAGCTATCTCACCACCCAACGAAACCACACTGCCATCTCCAATCGCTGAAGACGGGCGACCTTCAGTGCCATGCTCCCATATCCAGTCTATTGTACATATCAATCTCTCACATCACAAGCTGCGCATAGACTAGATCTAAAGAACACATCTATCTACAACAAGCTTAACCTTCTCTTCGACCACGCCCTTGAGCTTTTTCTTGTTTCTCTTCTTTTTCTGTTCTTTTCCTCTTTTCTCTTCTCTTCTTCTCTTCTCTTTGTTCTCTCTTTCACCTATCCTCTCTTTCCTCTTCTCTCCCCCCTCCCCCCCCCCCCCCTTGTTTCTTTCAAAAGATTCAATCCAACCCCTCTTCCCCCTTTCCTTTCCTCCCT
>JAABUS010002585.1_pt1 | contig 33701 bp, 11 predicted proteins | sample 5560161 | NCBI WGS metagenome assembly JAABUS01 (sample SAMN10711885, study PRJNA513376) | rock metagenome | isolation source: Antarctica rocks | place: Antarctica: Victoria Land, Trio Nunatak nord | collected 2016-01-04 | reverse complement strand
CTAGTTAATAGTATTATTAAGTTTAAGTATATTATCTAAATATATTACTATATACTTTTCGATAAAATATAGAATCGAAATTAATCGAGAGACTATAATAGTTGTAATCTATTTACTATATAAATATCAAATAGTTTATATATATTACTTTACTGCATTATTATAGAACATTTAGATTAATAATAAAAAAAATCAAATTTATATTTATCAAATTTGTTACTAGATAGTTTTATCTCTTAACAATTTAAATCGATTTTTTCGAATTAATTTTCGATTCTAACTTTAGAAATCGATTTAATTTGACTCGATTTTCGATTCTAACTTTAGAAATCGAATTGTCAAAACTTTCGAATCGAATTAATTCGAATTGTTAAGATTCGAATTAATTAATCGATTCGAACTCGATTAATCGACCCGACGCGATCAGTCTATATATACTAGATATAACAAAAAATATATAATTAGTTAAGATAAACTACATTATTAAATACAATATAAATTAAGTCTAAGATTTAATAAAACAATCTTAAAAGCTTTTTGTTATTAATTTGTCTTAATTTATACTTAATATATATTTAATATATACAATAAAAGATAATCTAATCTTTATCTTTCTTAGTTGTAAATATAACAATAGTTTTTGCAATAAATATATTAATTAAGTATAAACTTAATATAATTTTAGTATAGAAAAAAAGATAGTTGTCTTAAATTTTATTGTTAACAAAAATAAATTTATTTAAAAAAAATTCAACTATATATATACTTAGTATAGACATAATATAGATATAATATAAAATTGCAAACAATATTTTACTTTTTTTTGTTACAAGAATATTAATTAAAATGCAAGTATTTATTAAATATAAAAATAATATAGTTTTAATATAGTAAGTTAGCAAACAAAACTTGTTCTTATTTAAATTAAGAAAAATATTTTAATTTTTTTCTAAATATATAGTAAGTATAACATCGACAATTTCGAGACTCTTGTTAATAGTACTATTAGTGGCTAATAGTTAAAGTAGCAAATTAGTCAATAAGTTCGCTTTATATAACTAAGCGCAAGATTTAATTGCGAATATTTGAGCGTCGCAATATTGATAGTCTTAGCAAAAATAGCAAGTTTAGCAAGATTAGCATAGCTCGCACTTTTTTTACAATTTTTACTAAAAGAACGCAATCTACGTATTGTTTATAATTTTCTTATAATAGTGTCAATAATATTAAAATCTTTCGTGCTATAGATATAAATTCAAATATGCTCTCAATTGTTTACATTAATTCTATTGTAGTTATAATTAACATATTTGATAACTTAACTTTAATTAATTTTATTACTTCAAAATCGTTAATAAAGCAAAGCTCTAAATATTTTAATAATTGAATTTAATCTAAAATTATGAAAATTTGTATACGTTCTTCTTACTATATATAGAAATTTTTATTACAAATTGTATTAAAAACTACGTCTTCGTATAAATCTAGAATCTATTATATTTATTCGCATTATTTATAATGTTATTTGTTTTGCTTATTTTATATTATATTGTATAGTCTTTTCTTACTTCTAGCTTCTTTTTTCAAGCAATTTAATTAATCGTTAACTTTAATATTATAGCTTTTGTTTAATTTTTGAATTTTATTTAAGTTTTGTACTTATTTTAATTTAAATTTTTTCGATTGACGATTTTTGTTATATTGATTGACTTGTTTACGACTTATATTAGTTTTAATAATATTAAAAAGACGTTAAACACAATTTACAATATTTATATTTCTCTCTTTTAATATTGTTTATTCGTTGAACGTCTTTTAGTTAACGCTATTTAAAAGTCAAATATAGCAAATCGTCTTTATGTATTTTATTTGCTTGTTTATTTGTTAAATTAATCGTCAAGTTATAATTATTATATTAAATTCGAAACGTTAGTATTTTTGATATGCTTTTAACGAAATATTTGTTTAGTTCGATTTTTAAAGAAAAATTTATCTTAATATCGTTATTAAATTTAATTGTCTTTTGCGTGTAAATCGCAATTAATTGATTATATTTTAGATTAAATTAAATTGAACTAAATTAAACTAAATTAAGTTATTTCTAAGAGTCTTATTTATCTTTGTATTAATTTTATTTCTAGAATTTTTCTAAAAGCGTTAACATAGTTAACTAGTATATTATATTAATCTTAAACAATTAACGAGCAATCTGTTTTTTTTTGTACAAGATGCTTACTTTTAAATTATTTTTTATTTTATTGTTTTATAGACGTTATCGCAATTAGTTAACACAATATGTAAATATTAAATTACATTAAAGTAACTTAAACTAAGATAAATTTCTTCGAAGAGAGTAATTTATTTTTGCAATATTATTTATTTTTTTATTTTTTTATAAGGCACATTATAGTTAATTAACGCATTTTATAAATTTTAAGTCAAATTAAATCAAATTAAATCAAAATTTCTCTAAAATTTGAATTTACATTTTAAGAACAATTTTTCTCTAAATTGTAGTTAGTACTTTGCGACAATTGTTAACTTCTAATACTAGTAAATTTAATTTTATTTACTCTATTTTTTATTAAATATTTTAATATAAATTTTTTAACTTTATTGTTAATAAATATACTTTTATTGTTTAGTCTTCTATGTTGTTGTAATGTTATCTCGAATTTAAATTCGAAATTATTTAAATCGAACAAAGAGTCTTTTAAAGAAAAGTATATTTTTGCTTTAAGTTTTAAATTGCGATTTGTTTCTTGATTATAATTTTTTTTTTTTTTATAATTTGCGCAATTCTAATTTGATTTTTGTTGTACTTTAATTATTTTATAGTTTTTATATAATATTCTAGATTTCTAATGTTATTAATTTAGTATATATAATTGTATAATTCGCATTATAGATTACTTATTGTTGATTTAATTTTTTTTAAATTTAATTGTAATGTGCGCTTTGTAACGAAATTTCTTTATATAATAACAAATTATAATATATATTATTTTAATTACTTTTAATTTTAGTTTCTTAAACAAATATTTAATTAAAAAATTGGTTTCAAAGCTTTTTTAATTATTGTTAAAAAACAATAATATAAAGATTTTAATAATTATTAAGACTTAAAACATTTTAAGTAGTATACTTGTTTGCTAATAATTTATATTTAAGAAGGCGCAATTTTGTAGCAACGTTACAATATAGTTATATAACTTCTTGTTATTGCTAAAATTGTAATAATTTTTAATTATTTTGCGCATTTGCTTTATTATGTGTAATTAAATGTTATTTATTAAATTGAGCAACTATAACAAATTAATTCTAAATTAATATTAACAAGCTAGAATAACTATCTTTCTTGTCTCTTTTAACATTAAAGTATTGACAACGTTCTTGTCTTATTAATGTTTAAAATTACTTATTCGAACAATTATTTTTCTTTATAACTTTTTTATTAGTTTAAATAGTCTTGCTTTTTATTTAAAATTTGCTCAAAAATTGCAATTTTCGAATTTAATATCGTTACAAATAATTGTAACTTGCAAGAGAGAAATTACGTTTTATATAATTTGCTTATATTTTAATGTTAAATAATATTTTAAACGTTGTTTAATATTCTTTTATAATATAAGTATATTAGCAAGTATTGTTTAAATCTTTTACAAAGATAATAATTTTTTTTGTTAATTGTTAAATGCAAAGAATTAAGAAGTAAAATTCAAACAATTAATTGTTAAAAACGCAAAATTGTAAATATTAAAGAAAAATTAAAATAATTGTAATTTATACGTTTTCGATTTTTTAATTATATCTTTAGAAAACGAAACAATAAATAAGAGTTGTAATTAATTAAGAAGAAATTTAAGAAAAGAAACAAAACTTACTTTGTTTTGTAAATGCGAAAACAATATTCTTATTATATTGTTCTTTTTTTTATTAACAACAAAAGCTTTTTTACGTTTGTTTAAAAGATGCGAAAACTTGTTCGATTCAAAGTCTAAATTGTTTTTTTTATTTATTAAATTATTATTCTACGCGAATATAAATTAATAAATATCTCTTAATTTAATTAGTAACAATTGCGTTTATTAAAAATATTGCGACTCTTAATTTTTTAAATATAGTTAACAAAGTTATGTGCGCAAGTATTGTTAAATTGATGTAAAACAAAATGTAAAAGAATACTTGTTACAAAGTAAAAAACTTAAGACGAAAAAAAATACTTGCTTAAGAAAAAAGTATTAAAAGAGAAATAAAAACAATAAGAAGCTAATATAATGCGTCGACATACGTTTGTTTATAATTTAAGTTAGATTTGACTCTATATAGTTTAATATAATCTAAATTAGTCTAATTTGTTTTAAGAGTTTCTTGTTTAAAATATTTTATATTGTTTGTTTCTTTATTATATTACTTATATTATAATAAATGTCTTAATAAACTAAGATAGATATCGTTGTATTGCTTATTATAAAAAATTAATAATTTTAATTATCGCTTTTTACGCTTTAATTTATCGAAAAACTAAAATTGTATAATTCTCTTAATTATTGTTAATTACTTTTAAACGTTTAACTCTTAACAAGTTATTTAAGTTGTTTCGCTAAAATAAAAACAAGTTTTGCAAAATTGCAAATATTAAAAAGAAGTCGAACAATTTTTTTACTATAAATTTACGTTTATTTATTCAATTAATATTTATATAACGTATTAATTTTTGTTGCATATTTAATTAATATAAAACAACGCAATAGAATATATTATTATGTGCAAAAACATAAAAAAGACTTTGCGCTATATACGCTTTGCTATTTAACACAATTGACAAAATAGCTAATAGCAACATTGTTTAAATAAAGTCTTTGCTTCTATTATTTACAATATTAGATAACAAGTTTAAAATATTGTTTGCAAAACTTACAAATTATATTTTAATATTGTTGTCTTTTTTGTTAAAAAATCTTGCATTAAAGCTTGTCGAAAACGATTTATTTGTTAAATAATTACTTTATTTAACAATAATATTTTGATCTTCTTTTTTGCGTTTGAAACAAAAAGTACAAACGAAATTATTATTGTCTCTTTTATTAATTTGAGACAAATTACTCTTTTTATTGCGTTAAAGTATACATTATCTAAGTTTGTTATTATTATTTTTTTTATTGTTGTTGTTTTTGTTCTTATTAAATTTACGAAAATAACGCAATTCTAATATATAGTTAAGCTACGCAAAAAAGTAAAATAACAAAAGACAAACAATTAATTAACTATTGTTTAATAGTTTAATAAATAAAAGTTTAATAAGATTGTTTGCTTAAAATTTCTAGAGTATTAATGCATTGTTAAATAATACAAATTAGAATTATATTTTAATCGATAATAATAATACAAACAATAATATTTTAATTCGTTTTAATAGATTTAGAGAGAACAATATTTAAAAAAAGAATCTATTATATGTCGATTCAAATACTAGTATAGTCTTCGACGACAACAAGAACAACAATTTGAAAAAATCTAATTTAAAACGTTTATATTCTACATTAATTAACTTATCTTTTCTTATAAAACAAAAAATACGTTTGTCGATTTCTTTATTAATTTTATTTTGTTTTATATTATTAATATTTATTTAATTTTAAAACAATTACAAAAATCGTTTTCGTTACAAGTTGCGAATTTGATTAAAATATAAAAATCTATATATTAGAATACATTTAAAGAAAAAACGTAAATTTTAACAATAATATTTTATGTATTTATTAAGAGATTGTTTGCTTTGTATATTGCTTTAAATTTAGCAATTCTTTATTAAATTAATTAAGATTAAGATTAAGTTGCTTTAAATTTAATATATTAAAAAGTATATTAATACAAAAAGCTTGTCGCAATATATATACGTTAATATTATTAATCTTAAATATATTTTTGCACTTTTGTTAAAAACGCTATTGTTGCAAAAAACAATATTACGAAGCTTTTAAACATACTTTAAGAGCGTCTTTATTAAATAAAATTTAACAATAATTTGTGTCTTTAATTAGTCTAAAATTAAATAAAGCTCTTAAAAAATCAAAGCTTATTTAAGATTTTTAACATTATAGTATAGTTTTTTTACAATTTAGTTAATAATAGTCTTATTTTTTATTAGCAACATACTTAGAAACTATTTAATGCTTATTTATTAAGAAATCGAACTTAAGAATTGTGTCTAATTTAATAATAGATTTCTTTAAATTGCGTAATTTTAAGAAAAACTACGCTTTTAAAATCTTTGTTTACTATATTGACGCTAGTAATTTCGTCAAAAATTAATAATAATTTCTATAGTTTTGTTTAACTTGTAACAATGTTTACGACAAAATAAAGACAAACATTTGCGACAAATTTAATAAGAGCGTCTTTTTAATTGTTATTAAAAGCGATAATTATAATAACGTTAACAAAAATAACGTAATTTAGCGTTTTTTAATACAATTAAAACATAGTTGTTGCGATTAAGTTAACTTAATTTTAGACAAACTAGATTAATTTAATTTTAAACAATTTAATTTAATCTTAAACAAGTTAACTTAAAACTTAAACAATTTAATTTAGTTATTAATTAATCTAAATCTTAAAATAGATTTACTTTTTTTACTAATAATAAAAATTTTAATAATTGTTATTTTCTCTTTATATTTTTTATTTTTTTTGACGTATTAGTTACGTCTTTTGCAATTTCGAGTCTTAAAATAATAGCAAAAAAAATATGCATTATACAAAAGTCTACATATTGCGCAATTTAATTAATTTGTTTAACACGTTATTATAACTTAAACAATACAAAACAAAGATTTTATTATTTATTGTTAAGATAAATATTTAAGTAATAGAGAAAATATATAAATTGAAAGTCTCTTTATAATTCTAATAACGCAAATTTTGTTAACTTAATTTAGTTATTGCGTCTTTGATTTCTTTTCTTCTTTTAATATTCTTTAGTTTATATATTTGCAAATCGAATTTTGTTAGTTTTGAAATCAAAATTATATATAGTATTGTATTAATCTTAATTGATAAAGTTGTTAACATAATATTTTGTGCGTTTTTGATTTATTAATACAAAATGTACGTTACAAATAATATATAATAAATTATAAAATTGTTAAAAGTGTAAACGTATAAAGTTTTTGTTTATATTAATAAAAAAGTCAATTATTTTATATATTTTATATATTGTGTTAGTAATTTCTTAATTAACTTATCGTTTTATTTCGATTAGTATCTCTATATACTTTTGTAAACGTTTAGTACAATTTAATTGTTAATAATCGAACACAATAACTATAAATCGCACGCTTTTTATATATCTATTGTTGCTTTTTATTAATTTGTTGCTTCAATAAATATTTTTTAACTTATATTTTTGCATCTATATATAATCTCTTTGTTAATTAATTTTATTGCGCTAACAAAAAACGTATCGAATTATATTTTTTTGTAGTTTTTTTAAATTCGTATAATTCTTTTTGTTTCGTTTTTAATAAATTAAGAATTTGTTAATTTTAACAAAGTAATTTTTTATTTAAGACAAATCTTGTTTTCGAACGTTTAACTCTAGTTAATTGCGAATTGATTTTTGTACTTTTTTGCGTTTTTTTTGAATAAACATTGCTAATGTGTCTATAAAATTTAAATATTTAAATTTCTTTTTTATAGCAACTTTTTTAGCTTTTTGTTAATATTTGTAATTTATATATTATTTGCTTAGTAAGATTCGATTATAAGAGTTAAGTTATATTAATAAATTTATCGACTTTTGTGTTAATTTGTTGATTTCTTTCTTTTTTTTTGTTTAATAACAAGTGTTAAACTAGTTTACAAATAAAAAATTATATTGCTTATAATGCTAATATTAATATATTAAATATTGTAATCTAATATCTATGTTTTTTATCTTTTTATTTTGTTTGTTTTTAAAAAGAATTGCTTTAATAGAATTTTATATATTGTTTTATTGTAGAAGATATTGTAGTTTTAAGTATTATTAAATAGTTAAATAAAATTTATATAATAAGTAAGAACATAAAGCTTAAGAATATTAAAATATATCTTATTTTTGTTGTTTTTATTGTGGGTTGTATTTTGTAATTAATATTTAATAAAAATTGTCTTTAAATTATTAATTTAATACAATATATACTTTATGTAACTTAATGTATTCTTATTATAAAAAACGTATTAAGCAAATATAATAAAGTTTGTAATTGTTTAAACACAATATATTGTCGCATTTTGTTTTTTTATTAATAAAGATATTATTGCAAGAACAAGTTAATATATTATTGTTTTTTGTTTAATTTCGCTTTATTGTTTAACTTTATTAAACGACTTAAACGTCTTCAAGTTCATTATATTAAAAATTTAACAAAAATGCTTATTCAATTAAATAGATTCTATTGTTTCGACAATATTTTTGTTTTTTTTTCTTTTGTTTTGTAAATTGTTTAAAATACGTTTTTGCAATAATATTATTAATTAAGATAACAATCTAGTTAATTAATTGCATAATTATATTTTTTAATAATTAATAAAAAATGTTAAGATTTATTAATTTATAAACATTGCAATACTTGTGTTTCTACATTTAATTACGCATTAAATATATATTTATTTTCTTTTTATTTTTTTTTAAATTTGTCTTTTGTTTAACAAACTTGTTTTAAGTATATTTAAAAATACAATATTTTTATTTTTTTATAAGATACTTTTGTTTGTTTAAAGAAACTTTGCAAATATTGTAATATTTGTTTTTCTTAATACTAATAATAAGAACTTGTTTTTTGTAGTTTACTATTATTTCTTTAATAATTAAATAATATTTTTTCGTAAAATCGTTAGCGCAAAGTACGTTTATATTAAATTTGTCAAATATTTTAAATACTATATTTAATCAACTTGCAAAGCGAGATTATTATAGATTAAAAACGTATATTAAAAGATCTTTTTTATAACTTAATAATATACTTTTGTTTATAAATATTGTAGATACTCTTTTTCGATCTTTACAATTAGTATCAAATCTATTAGCACTAAATTTAATCAAATTTAACTTTGTCTTATAATTCGATTTAAATTATTAATAGTTATATATATTAGTTACAAGTATTAGTTTTTATAATGCTATATTATTTAAGTTTTGTTCGTAGCTATTAAAATTAAAATAATTGTAACTTCTTCTAATAGTTAATCTTGTATATTTTATTATTAATTTTTTATATATATTTCAATATAGACGCGAATATTGTTTGTTATATTAATTTGAATCGACGCGTATACTAGATTGTTCTAAAAGATTTGTAATTAAGCAAAAAACGCATTACATTCTTAATATTTCGATAGTACATAATATATTTAACAAAGATAAAATTATTAATTGTGTTTTCGATTATAAATTTTATCTTGCATTATTTATTGTTTTTGATTTTGTACAAAATAATTTTTATTTGTATATGTTATTTATTGTTGTTGCGAAAATTATAATATTTTTGTATACTTTTGTTATTCTTATTTTGAAACAATATATTAATAATACTCTTTATAAGTTTGTAATTTAATATTTATTTTGCAAATTTATAATTCTAGACATCTTAAAAGAAACTATATATTGTCGAAAAAATAAAAAACAATTTTTGTGTAATTTTTTTATTTGATAAATATAATTACTTTCTCGAACTATATTGTTAATAAATTCTTTCGCCCTTTTTTTTTCTAATTGTATTGCTTAATTATTATAATTAACATAATAAATTGTAGATTTATTAATGTACAATTTCTTGTTTTGTTATTAAATGCTTATATAATATACTTAAAATTAATAAAATTCTTTATTTATAAAATTGAAGAGTAACATTCTTTAATCTTTATAATATGCGCGTTTGAAAACTTATAATTATTTTAATTTAGTTTAGATAATTGTAGAATTTTGTTAAACGTTATTTTATTAAATGTATTTAATATATTAATTTTTTTTAGACGTTGCTTTATTTCGAGAAAGCAATTGCGCAACTAGTATAAATTGTTTTTTTTCAAATTCTCTTTCGAGTTTTCTTTTATTTTTTTTTTAGATTTAGATTTTTTTCGACGCTTTGTTTCTCGAATTATTTAGTATCTAACTAAATAACGCGTTAGCTTATCGTTGTTCTTTGACGTCAAATTATACGTATCGCAAAAACAAGACATAGTACTTTGCTCTCTCTTCTTAATAATTTTGTCTATTGTATATATATAACGCAATAAGACAATAAATGCTTGAAGATTTGTTAAAATATATAATTTATAAAACATAATTAATATATTGCGTTGCGAAGTTATTAATATTATTATACTAAATCGATTTTAGAGAAGTGTCTTAAGTTTCGTCTTTTACTATTATAAATATTTTAGAGAGATCAATATTACTATTAGATAAAAATATAGTTAAAGAAATAGATCTTTAAACTATATTAATGCATACTAATATTATAATAGAAAATTAAAGTTTTAATTGTTTATTAAGTATTAAGTACAATTATAATAAAAGATTGCTTAATTAATTGTATTTATAAGTTTCAACTATAAAGTAATTTATTGATTAATTATTATATATAATATAAGCAAACTACGTAGAATTTAAATGTTAGCATATCTCTTTTCTTATTTTGCGAAAATTTACAACAACTCTACTTCGAATTATCTCTTTATATATAGATTAATATACTAGTATTATTTGAAGAATCTATTTAGTTAAACATTAATATTATAGTTAACTCTAAATAAACTTTTTTTATTAAAAGTATAATATTAGTATTAAACAATGCAAATTATTGTTATTAAATAAATGCAAACTTAATAAAAAGTTTGCGTTATTTTGCGCTAGTTTGCGTCAAGTTAGACAAATATAACAAAAATTGCGTTTAAAAAGAAAATATTAGCTTTATATGCGATTATATTTATTAAAAAGATAACTCTCTTAATTAATTTAAACTAATTTGCGTCAACTTAAACAAACATAACGAAAATTGCGTTTAAAAAGAAAATATTAGTTTTACATGCGATCGTATTTATTAAAGAGATAATTTTCTTAATTAATTTAAATTAGTTTGCGTTAACTTGAACAAACATAACAAAAATTGCGTTTAAAAAGAAAATATTAACTTTATATGCAATTGTATTTATTGAAGAGATAATTCTCTTAATTAATTTAAATTAGTTTGCGTTAACTTGAACAAACATAACAAAAATTGCGTTTAAAAAGAAAATATTAGTTTTATATGCAATCGTATTTATTAAAAAGATAATTCTCTTAATTAATTTAAATTAGTTTGCGTTAACTTAAACAAATATAACAAGAATTGCGTTTAAAAAGAAGATATTAGTTTTATATGCAATCGTATTTATTAAAGAGATAACTCTTTTAATTAATTTAAGCTAGTTTGCGTCAACTTGAACAAATATAATGAAAATTGCGTTTAAGAAGAAGATATCAACTTTATATGCGATCGTATCTATCGAAAAGATAATTCTTTTAATTAATCTAAATTAATTTGCGTTAATTTAGGCAAACATAACAAAAACTACGACAAGAGAAGAAATATATAGAAATATAATTTTACATTTAGTTATAGTTATTGAAGATATTGTTTTTAATTAATCTAGATTAGTTTGCGTCAACTTAAGCAAACATAACAAGAATTACTATCGCAAAGATGTTCTCTCTTAATCAATATAAACTAGTTTGCGTCAACTTAGACAAACATAACAAAAAAAGCGTTAAAAGAAGAGATATATAGAAATATAATTTTACATTTGATTATAGTTATTGAAGATATTATTTTTGATTAATCTAGATTAGTTTGCGTCAATTTGGGCAAACATAACAAGAACTACTATTGTAGAGATGTTTTCTCTTGATTAACATAAACTAGTTTGCACTAATTTAAGCAAATATAATAGAAAAGACGTCAAGAGAAGAGATATATAAAATTACAACTTTATATTCGATCAAAGTTATTAAAAACACGATTTTGTTAATTAATCTAAACTAGTTTGCGTCAATCTAGATAAACATAACAAGAATTACTATTGCAAAAATGCTCTTTCTTAACGAACATAAACTAGTTTACGTCAAATTAAGCAAATATAGCGAAAATTGCGTCAAGAGAAAAGAGATATAGAATTATAGCTTTACATTTGATTAAAGTTACTAAAGATACAATTTTGTTAATTAATTTAAACTAGTTTGCGTTAATTTAGACAAAAATAATAAAAGTTGCGTTAAGAAAAAAGAGATATAAAATTATAGTTTTATATTTGATTATAACTACTAAAGATATTGTCTCTTAATTAAGATAAATCAATGTGCGTCAATTTGAACAAAAATAATAATATTTGCGTTAAAAGAAAAATTATATTAAATAACAACTTTATATGCGATTTTAAATTAATAAAAATGTAACACTCTTAATTAATTTAAATTAATTTGACAATTGTGTTAAGAATTTAATTGTATTTTCGTAATTAAGTATTACAAAACTCTCTAAAATGTTTTTTTTATTTATCTCTATATTTATCGCGACTACGAATAAGTTTTAAAAGCTTAATATAAAGAGTGCTAAACTTTTGCTTTCGACAAACGAAACTTTATTAATATTTTTTTTTATTTAGATCTTCTTTTTCTTAATAACAAATTAAAATTTATTTTTAATTTAATGTGCGTTGCAATAATTAAAAAGTAATTAAAGATTATATTGTATAATTGATATTTTAAAAAAAAAGTTACGTACGAACAAAACAACGAAAAGAATAAAGATAAGAAAGTAAAACAAAAACAATAGCAATAAGTTAAGTTGATTAAAATTTAAGTTAAATTAACTAGAATCTAAACTAAATTAATTAAAATCGAAATTATAGATTCGAGATAAAATATAGAAATAAATGCAAAGATAATTTTTTAAGTTATTAATCTTTTTAACGATATCTACATAGCAACTATTTAAATTGCAAGAAAATTTATAATGTTAAAAATTTTAGTTGTAAATTTAATTATTGCGAGCTAATTGTTTAGCGCAATATTTTTAATTCTTGTTTTTGTATATAGTATATAGTATAAAATTTTTAACTCGTTATTTTAACGTTAAATGCGAACGAAAATTTAAACAATTTAAAATGCGTTATATACAAGTTCGTATATAATAATTATTATAATATATCGAAGATTTTAATTTTTTTTTAGTATTTTAACGATTTTAATTAATATATTTGATTTGTTTTATTGCAAAAGCTTGTTTATTATTTACTTTTTTAACAAACTTAAAAATATTAATTATTGTTTGTTGTTTTAAGCTCTTTAGATTTTTGAAATATATTTAAGAATGTTTTCTTTAAAGTTAAATGCTTTCGCAAGAACTATAGAAAGAAGTTAATATATAACATTTATAAAATAAGACAAACATTAAAATTCGCAATAAAAATAGCAAAAATAACAATTATAATAAAGCAAAAGCTAAAATAAAAATAGAATTTATATATTTTATTATTAATGTTATTTTAAAAGAGCTTAATATAATTAAGATAAACGTCTTAAAGTACTTTAAGAAAACTTTTTTAATAACAAACAACTTTAAACAATTTTTTATTAATATAAAGTAAAAGATAATTAAAAATTAATTAATTTTAATATAGTTAGTATTTATGTTTATATAAACTTTGAATATATAGTCTTTAATTTAGCGCATTTGCTATTGCGAAATTGTCGACGTTACAAACGTTAAATATAATAGAGTTATTATAGATTTGCGATAAACGTATTTTGTTAAAGATTTGTTCAATCTTTTAAATTGTTGTGTTTGTAAAATATTTTAAAATATAAATTAATTTATATTGTTATTAATTTTAAATTATATATATTTGTTTAAATTGTTTTTTAATATATTTTTTCTAATTAATAATTAAACTTTTTAGATTGTTTTAATACTTTTTGAAAAAAGTATTTTTTAATAGATTTGCGCTAGAGTTTAAGAAAATATAGCAATCGTTTATCGTATAATTTGTTTTAATTATGGCGACAAATTATAATTTTAAAAATTAGAGTTTTAAAGATTTGTATAATTTCGAAAACTAGCATTTTAATTTTTAAGATTTTTTTTTTTTTTTGTTGTCAATGTTTTATTCTTTATTTAATAGAAAAATTTTGTTATAAAATTAAAATAAAAATAATTTAAATTATTTTATAAGTTCATGTTTGCTAAATTAAAAAAAACAACAACGTTTATAAAATTTGCTATAATTATAAATTCGAACATTACTATTAATTAAAAGCGATATTTGAATCTTTTAATCTTTGTGCTATTTATTATTTTCTAAAGTCTTAATTTTAATATCTTAACAACATAACATCTATTAACAACAACAAATTCTATATAAATACAATAAATATTTTTTTGTCTTATATAAGATTATTTATAAAACTTAGTAAATTTAAGTGCGACATACAACTTCTAGTTGTAATATATAGTTAAAAACTATACAATAAATAAAATTAAGCTTAAAAAATCGTAGTATCTTAAACGATTTTCTCTTATATTTATAAGAAGCTATACGATAAAGTTGCGATAAATTCGAAGTTAATTAAAAATAACAATTGTTAATATCTATTTATTCTTAACTAATTAATAAAGATTAAAAAAGATAATATTGAAATTTTTTATATTAATAAATTTGTAGACTCTTTTGTCTTAATTGTCGAAATTCGGATTTAAAAAAAAATATACAACAAAAACGTTATATGTAAAATAAAAATCAAATTAATATAAATAGACGTCTAATTATTGTTTAAATTAGTAGAAGAATAGATAATATTAATAAATGCATCTTTAAAACAATGTTTGCGAATAATAAATTTGTTTCTTTATTTAATTTAAATGCTTTGTTATTGTTTTTATAACTATAAACAAAAGACGACGATTGCGAAAATAATAACAATCTATAGATATGCGTCGTTAGTAATTAAGTAATTAAAGAGAACAAATATGTTTTATCTTTTAAAATTTATTTTATTTGCGAACAACGCATTATAGAAATTATTCAACATAATATTAGAGACAAAAACAAAGAATCTAGCTAATTACTATTAAAAAATCTTTTTTATTTTATATTTAATAACATATTTTTTTTTTTAAATTTGCTTTTTTTAAGAACAATGCACACAAAAGTTGCAACACGCTTTTTGATTTCGTTCAAAAAATACTTATATAATTAATTGATTTAAAAGACTTTAAAACTAAATATCGATTTAATAAAATATTTAAATAAAAGAAGTAACTACAAATATCTTAATTATATTTTTATTTATTTATTTATTTATTTTTATTTATTTTTATTTTGCGAATTTGTTTTGATCAACATATTTATTGTTTTCTTTATAGTATATATAATTATTATTAAATTAAAGTCTCTTTTATTATTGAACTTAATTTTGAATTTTTGTGTATTTTAGTTTTTTAAGTTGTTATTAACTTTGTGTTGTTTGCTTAAACGCTTTTGTTTAAAAAAAAAATTCAAAGCTTAATTTATTGTAGCAAAATAACTTAACAAATAAAGATATTGTGCGCTTCGAATTTAATAAGACATACTATTAATTCAAAAACAATATAACGAAGAAAACAAATTTGTGTATTAATTTGCGTAAAATAACTTCTTAACTATATTCTTTGTTAATTAAATCAAAAAAGTTTTAAAATAATTAAAAAGATTTGTAATAAAAGAAGAGCTAATAAGATCGAATTATAAGAAAAGAATTAATACAATTTATTAAAAATTATTTGTTTATTTGTTAGAGCGCGTTCTAAAGGTACGAAAATAAATTTATCTATATTGTTCTAATTTTGTACTTAAATTCGAAAAAAATTCTTAAGCTTTTGCCGAATTAAGAGAATATAATATTAAATACTATTGTTATTAATTAAATTATAAGTTGTTTTTAAGCGTTTAATATATTACAATTTAATTAATCGAATTTAAAAAACAATTATATTAAATAAGTTAAATTCGAAGAGATTTAAAGCTAAAGTTAAAAATTTGTAAAAAATTATTAAACAAAAAAAGATAAAGTTGCGTTAATCGAAGCTTTAAAGAAAGCATATTAAAAGCTACGAATAAAAAATAGCAATTAAATTCGAAATTAGTTAATAATAACGCTTTAATAGTAAAAATAATATGCGAATTCGTTAAAAAGTTTAAAGAAAAAAAGAAAAAAAATATTAATAAAACAAATTGTTCGAAATTAATATAATTGTTTTTTTTGCTATTTATTTTTTGATATTTTTTTTTTGTTGCGATTTCGAAAACAATTTTAATATTATAAATAATAACATTTTTGCAAAAACTTATTAAGTAAAAAAAATAGCTTTTAACTTCTAATATTTGTCTATATTTATTATAAAGAATTTTAGTTTATTTTATACGATTTGTCTTAAGATCGAACTTCGAATGCTAATAATTTTTGAAAATTTAATCGATAAAATTATGTTGTTAAGTCGAGACACTTATACAACGAACAAACGTTTTAACGAAAATATAATAAAATAAAGAGTAAATTAGCAAAACATTTTTTTGTATTTATATTCTTAAATTTGCAATATAATTATACATTTTTTAAGATAATAAAATTAAAATTGTAAATAAATTTATATAAAGATAATGTTTGCAAATAAAAGTAAAAGTAAAAAAATAAAACAAGTTGTAGAATTAAAAATTATTAATAAATTAATGTTGTTATTATTATTAGACTTTAAAATTAAGAATTTCTTAAACAAATTATATTATATAAATTATAATTATTAGAGATTAAAATATGTTGCGAACGTAATTCTTTATATCTACAATTAAAACAAATAATTAAACACTAATTAAGTAAAAAGTTTATAAAATAAGTCTACGAAATAATTGTAAAAAAGAACGTTAAAAATAACAATATCGTAATACTTTAAATATATAAATTAAATTATAAAAATGCGATTAAAGCGTAAAAAAATAAAATATATTTTTCGCAATTAACTTTAAAGTTTTAAAGACTTGCTAGAAAAAATAATGCAATATTTGATTTGTTAAGATTTTGATCTTATTATTGATCTTAAAATTTAAGTAATACTTGATAATAACAATTTAAAATTTAAAATTAAAATTAATATATCAAATAACTTAAAGAAGAAGCTCGTAATAAGAGTGTAGAAAATGTAATTATAAAAATAAAGCAATTATGTTAAACAATATAGATCTAACGCTTTGAAAAAAATTAACTAATGTTTATCTTAATTATATTAAATTATATTGAATTATATTAACGCAAATATTAGCGTAAATATAGAACGAACAAATCGAAACTTAAAAAAAGATAAAAGTACTAGAAAAAGATATAATTAATTATAATTTTTGTTATTGCGCAAGCTAATAAGTTTGTTTAATCGACTTTATCTTCGAATACTAAGTAGAAAACTACACTTATTAAATTTTTTTTTTTTTTTTTGAATTCTTAATAGCTATTGCTATATCTATTGCTACATTAAATTTAATAGCATCGATATTCTTCTTTATTATTGCAAAGACTTTTTGAAAGATCTTAATTATAAATTTGATTTTTATTAATTGTTTATTTAATACGATCTTTTTAATTCTTGTTTTAATATACAATACGTAATAGAACACTTTTAAATTATTGTTTTGACGCTAAATGCGAACAAGAATTTAAGCAATTATAATTGCATTATATATTAATTCGCAAAAAATTACAATTGTAATATATTAAAAATTTAGATCTATATTTATAATATTGACGATATTAATCAACGTATTAGACTTGTCTTTATATAAAAGTTTGTTATCATTTAAATTTTTAGCAAACATAAAGATATTAATTGTTGTTTGTCGCTTTACGCTTTTTAAGTTTTTAAAATATATATAAGAATGCTCTCTTTAAAGTTAAATGCTTTCGCAAAAACTATAAAGAAAAATTAATATATAATATTTATAGAACAAAATAAACGTTAAAATTTGCAATAGAAATAACAAAGATATTAATTATAATAAGATAAAAGCTAAAATAAAGATAAGACTTATACGTTTAATTATTAACGTTATTTTTAAAAAATTCGACATAATTAAGATTAACGTTTTAAAATATTTCTTAAGAATTTATTTTATAATTGTAATCTTTAAACAATTTTTCACGAATTAAGAATAAAATATAACTAGAAAGCAATCTTTTTTTATATAATTAATTGTTAACTTTATGTAGACTTTGACAATTTTATTATTAGTTTAACGCATTTATTATTGCGAAACTATTAATATTACAAATGTTAAATACGAAAGATTACTACATATTTTTAACAAACGTATCTCGTTAAAAACTTATTTAAATTTTAAGATTATTAATTTTTCGAAATATTTTTAAAGATAAATTGTATTGTATTGTTGTTAATTCTAGAATTGTTGTTTATGTTTAAGCATTTTATTAATTTGCTTTTGTTAATTAACAATTATTGTCTTTAAACTTTTTTAATATTTTTTAAAAAAGATAGCTTTAATAAATTTGCGTCAAAGTTTTAATATATTTAATAATTGTTTATCGAATTATTTATTTTTATTATAGCGACAAATTATAATTTTAAGAATTAAAGATTCAAAGATTTGCACAATTTTTAATACTAACTTTTTAATTTTTAAGTTTTTTTTTTTCATATTGTTGTTAATAATTTTCTTTATTTAATTAAGCGATTTTATAGTAATAAAAATGTTTTAAAGAATTTCAAGTTTGCGATCTTGTTAAATTAAGAAAAACGACAACGTTTATAGAATCTACTATAATTATAATTTTTAACGTCAATATTAATCAAAAACAATACGTAGATCCCTTTGTCTTTATATTATCTAATACTTTTTAAAAATTCAAATTAAAAGTTTTAACAATATAATATTTATTTACGATATTAAATTTAATATAAATGCAATTAATTGTTTGCTTTTTAATTATTGTTTTATTTTTTTTTACTTTATAAGTTTATTTGTAAAATTTAATAAACTTCGATTTAATATGCGACTTCTAGATCAATTATATTGTTAACAATTAAATAAATATTAAAAATAAGAACAAACAATTAAAGTGCTTTAAACAATTAATCTTTATATTTTTAAAAAACAATACAATAAATTCGCGAACAATTGTAAGTCTCTTAATAATATTAAATATCAATATATATTTATTGTTAAATAATAAATAAATATCGAGAAAGATAATATTAAGAGTCTTTAAATTAATAAAATAAAAGACTCTTTTTTTCTAATTATTAAGATTAATTTTTAAGACGAAAAACAAACTAGATTTATTAATAGATCGATATTTGTAAAATTTCGAATTAAATTAATACGAGCAATTATTTAATTATTTATTAGATATATTAGCAAAAGAGCAAACAATATTAATAAATGTATCTTTAAAGCAATGTTTTCGAGTAATAGATTTGTTTCTTTATTTGATTTAAATGCTTTGTTATTGTTTTTATAACTATAAACGAAAGATAACAACTACAAGAATAATAATAATTTATAAATATACGTCGTTAATAATTAAATAATTAAAGAGAATAAATATATTTTATCTTTTTAAGATTTATTTTGTTTACGAACAACGCATTATAAAGATTATTTAATTTAATATTAAAGATAGCAATAAAGAATGCGACAAATTATTGTTAATAATATATTTTTTACTTTATATTTAAGAGATTATATTTTTTTTTTGCGATGCTATTTTTCGATATAATTTGCACAAACTTAATTGCATATTTTTAGATTTCGTTTATTATATATTTATATAATTAACTTTTTTATATAATTTTAAAACTAGATATTAAGTTAGTAAAGCGCTTAAATAAAGAAATTAAGTACTAATATTGCGATTATATTTTTCTTAGTTTTTTTCTTATTTTTTTTCTTTTTTCTTTTGCTCTTTTGTTTTTGTTATTATATTTTTTTTTTTTTAAAGCGTTTATAATCTTAATTATATCTTAATTTATTTTATTTTTAAACTTAAATTTAATTAATTAAATATTATTGATTTTTAAGTTGTTTTCAATTATTTTTCGTATATTTTTTCGACTTTTCTTAAAAAAGAAGAGATCAAAAAATAAATTATTGTTATTAAAAAAACTTAAATGCGAGAATGTTGTTTGTTTAAAATTTAACAAAATATACAATTAATTTAAAAACAATATAATAATAAAAGCAAACTTATATACTAATTCGCATAAAATGTCTTTTCTTTTTTATTTTTAATAAATCGATATAAAAGAGCTTTGAAGAAATTAAGCAAATTTGTAACAAAAAAAGAGCTAATTAGAAAAATCTATAATAAGAGAGTTAATATGTTTTGTTAAAAGTTATTTATTTAAAAATTAAAGCATATATTAAAAGCACAAAGATAAATTTATCTATATTATTTTATTTTTGTATTTAAATTCGAAGAAAGTTTCTATAATAATAACAAACAAAAAAAATATTATTTTAAAAATTGTTGTTATCGATTAAATTTAAATTGCTCTTTAATATTTAATATATTACAACTTAATTAATTAAATTTGAAAGCAAATTGCGTTAAATTAAACAATTTTAATGAGAATTAAAGTTAAAGTCTAAGATTTGTAGAAAATTATCAAACAAAAAAAGATAAAGTTGTATTATTCGAAATTTTAAAGAAAGTATATTAAGAGTTACGCATAAAAAATAGCAATTAAATTCGAAATTAGTTAACAATAGCGCTTTAATAATAAAAATAATATGCGAACTTGTTAAAGAACTTAAAGAAAAAAAGAAAAAAAATGTTCGCAAAGTAGATTGTTTAAGATTAATATAGTTGTTATTTTTGCTATTTGTTTTTAGATATTTTTCTTTTATTGCAACTTTAACAACAAATGTAATATTATAAATAATTGTATTTTTGCAAAGATTAATTAAGTACTAAAAGTAATTTTAAATTTTTAAAGTTTGTTTGTATTTTTTATATAAAACTTTAACTTGTTTTATATGTGTTGCTTCTAATTCGATCTTTGAATACTAATAAATTTTATAAGTTTTGTTAATAAGCTTGTGCTCTTAAGTTAAGACAATCGCACAATAAAAGAGCGTCTTAATATTAATATAATAAAATTTATAATAAGTTAGCAAAATATGTTTTTGAGTTTATGTTTTTAAGTTTTTATTATAGTTATATTTTTGTTAAGATAAAAAAGCTAACATTATAAGTTAACTTATAACAAGATAATGTTTATAAAAGAAAAATTAAGTAAATAAATAAAGCAAACTATAAAGTTAAATATTATTAATAAGTTAATGCGTTTACTAATTTAATATATATGCGTCGAACATAAAGTAAATATAATTAAAGATTATGTAAATTTATTGTGCGCAATTACGTAAACAATATTTTTGAGCAAAATTAAATTAATATAAGTTAAATTAATTAAGTAATTATAAACGCAATTAAGAAATAAATTTATTGTAAAACTATTTATTAATTAGCTTGTTAATAATTTTTAAAGATATACGTGAAAAAGAATTTAAACTATATTGGGCAATTTAAGATTATTTAATATTAAAGATTAAGATATAAGTGTTTTTGATTAATATAAAGAAGACGAGATATGTAAAACTTTAAGATTTATACAAAATTAAAATATGTTAACGTAATTTGAGCGAAATAAAATGTTCGAATACTAAGATATCTAAGATGTTAATTAAAATCTTAAACTACATATATTTAAAAATTAAAAAATCGATGTTTATTTAAAATTTGAGTTAATATAACACAATTTAGATTAAAACTAATAATAATAAAAGTATATATAATTTAAGTATATAGTTTGTAATATTAGATCTAAAGTTTGCGAAAGCGTTTTAATATATTCTTTAAGTTAAGATTAATTAAATAAAACTATTATAAGAGAAGAGTAGCAAATGTAACTTTTCGCTAGCAATTAGTTAACAAAAAGTTATTTTAGCAATATGCGCAACTAGCACTTTCTAAGCAAAGATTCTAGAATTGTCGATATAAATATTTTTATATAATAGATTTTAATTAAATCTTTAAGATTAATAAAGACTAGAAATTTCTAATTGCAATATTAATAGTAACTATAATAGAATAGAAAAATTCTAACTACAAAATCCAATATTAAGTTATAACAACTAAGAAAACTAAAAATATTTTATCTATCTAATTAATTTATACTATAGAAGCTAACAAGCAAAAGAGTAATAATTATTTAAAAAGAAAAGAACTTGAACAGATTTTAAATATATTAAAAGATTTATTTTAGATTTATTTCTAAGAATCTAAAGATTAAAGACACAAAAGAAACAATATATTAAAGTATTAAAAAAAAAATTCTTCTAGACTTTGCAGAAGCTTGTTAGTTTCTAAGAAGAGATTAGTATTATAGTTTTCTTTTTTATAGTGTTATAATTTAATTAAGTCTAGTATCTCGACTTTTAACTCTATAATTTAGTTGTCTACAAACTGTAATTTCTATATATAGATTATATACTTATAGTTAAAATTCTTGTTTAATCTTATCTAATTGTATTGTGTATCTATAAGTTCTAACAATTAAGTAGAACAATAAACTTTATCTGTAGATTTAAGAAAACATAGATAGAATAAAAACTTAAAAAACTTCTTAACTCTTTATTTAGTTAACTTACTAATATAAGAAATATATTAATATTTAGTAGTACAAAATTGCAGAATTTAATAGATAAGAACAAAAAGAACAAAATTAGTTAATTTAACTAAGAGAGATATTTTAATATAATTAGATATATATATATATAAAGCAAACAAATTTTAACTCTAATACAATAATTTAGTATCTAATAATTGCAAAATATAGATAGATAATAACTCTAATATTATAATTTAGTATTTAGTAATAAATACAAGACTAAATAAAAGAACTAATAATTAGTATTATTTGTCTAAATTAGATAGATTATTAACTCGAATTGTATATTAAAACTATTGTTTGCTAAACAAAAGATAGCAGTTAGATAGACAAAACAAGCAATTGAACAGAATAAAAAGATATGCAAGTAAACAAGACAAATATCTATAGTAATTATAAAGTAATTGTCTAAGAACTAAGCAAACAATTAAGTTATACTTGATTGTTCAAGAGCAGACGCTATCGATAGACGTCAAACGCTCTCTTGCTATTTAGCAAGAGTATTAGGCTCAAATCTTGTAACATTATTAGTATTTACCGAAACTAGATATACATATACTAATTACCTGTATATATTAGCATTCTTTAACATCTACTTATTCGAAATGGTAAATATTTTCTCTATGAAGTTTGCTCTACTAGTTTTTCAAGATAAGGAAACTTTTACCAATTTCTCAACAACTTAGTCTCAGATTCTTCTTTCTTTTGAAACTTTCTTCATTGCAGTATGCTTTTCAATCTCCGTCTCCTCTGTTTCCTCCGCGATAGTCTCGTCTTCCTCCCTAACGCCTTCACGCCACTCTTCGGCCCTCCGTCCAGCTTCAACATCCACTGTATTAGCCACCGGGCGTAAAGAAGAGTCGAGAGTTCGTACCGAAAACCCTCTCCTTTATCGATTCGCCGAAATTCGAAGTAGTGCTAGGAGTCAAGAAGTAGAGGGCTGCGTGACCCAATATTGCGCCTGCGATGATGATGCTACGCAGAGTATCATTCGGCCAGCGACTGAAGTCTGATCGGTGAAGCTTACCCAGTACCGGCCGAAGACTGTCGCCTGAAGAGGATCGTTTCGCTCCAGTCGGAATCAAGTAAGCACCAGAGGCCGGTTCGGTGTCTGCTGGTCGTTGTGGCGTTTCTTTTCTTGAGTCTTGAAAAGCCGGCAAGGTCGTGAACGATCTTGATACTAAAGGGAAAGAATGCCATTGACTGGTGAAATGAAGACGTTTGGCGGCAAGACGGCTGAGCAATGGGGACATGATATCTCGCGGTTCGTGGAGCGTATGATTCCTATGTCAGAAGTCGCGATTCAGGGGTTTCGTAAGGTAGTCGCTCGCAAATATGGTAATGTCGTATCGAAAACACGTGAATACTAATGAGAGCAAGGCAGCACAATGCAATCAGATCTGTAGGATACTTTCCAAATCTGATCAGCATCGCAGTTCGCAATCTCACTTATAGTCGTGCCGACAGCTCCGGCATGCAGAGAATAAATGCGGAATTGGGGGGGTCGAGTTCCCACCAAAGTCCAAGACGCAGCGACACAGTAGCCGCCGAAGAAGCCGGATCAACGCCGTTAATGGGCTCATTCGGTATGTAGCCGAGTTCAAGACCAGAGTCTTCTTCACTCCATCACCCAGGTCTACAATCCAGGACATTTCGTAGGATATGGACCCGTCCGGCGCAGGATTATGCCTCCATACTCACGACAACGTTGACGAGTCCGCTGCCAATCATCATAGAGCTGCTGCTGAAGAGGTTCTCAAACCACCGACACCTAATGGAGGGGCCACAAACTCGGAAGGGCCGCACTGCGGGCTGCAGCCATCAAAAGCCGATTTTCGAGAAGAAAAGGCCAACGAGTCAAGAGGAAAGGTAAAAGATTCATGGGGCTGGAGAAGAATTGTCAGGGATTTCACACCATCGTAAGCTCGGACATTGAGACTTCTCCAGCACTTTGGCCAGAATCCCCCGTTTCCGTGCGCTTTTCATACAAAACTCATGCCCTCAAAAACACATGCCGACTATCAATTCATCAGATGGTTCTCTGTCATCATGGGTACAGGCATCGTGCGGATACTCCTCCATAACCTGCTTTACAACGGGGTATGGCTTTATTGGATATCTGTCGTATTATTCGCCCTCAATGTGACTCTATTCTGCCTCTTCCTCCTTATATCGATTCTACGTTAGTCTATCTACCCGGAGATCTGGCACGCTATGGTTCGCCACCCAGCACAATCACTCTTTCTTGGTACCTTTCCGATGGGTCTCGCGACGATTTTCAACATGACTGTTTTCGTTTGCGTTCCAGCCTGGGGTGGAGGGGCCATCAAGCTTGTACGTGCAGTCCGTCATATAAATATGCAAGTCAGGATTCTGATATGACTAGGCCTGGGCACTGTGGTGGATTGACGTTGTGATAGCCGTCTTTACATGCTTCTATCTCCCCTTTGTGATGTGAGTAGCTCTGTGGGCCTTCCAGTCCCTATTCTGCACCGGAGCACTTCAGATGGGTCTTACAATTTCCACTATAGTATGTATTTTCACAAAACCAACCTCTCTACTATGACAGCAGCCTGGCTGTTGCCAATAGTTGCAACAATCGTCGCAGCAGCTTCCGGAGGTATCGTGGCTGAAGTTCTGCCTACTCCTCAACACGCCCTGTGGACGGTTATCGTGTCTTACGTCCTCTGGGGCACCGGAGTCCCTCTTGCAATGGTTGTTCTAGTCATCTATTTTCAGCGCCTCACCGTACACAACATACCTCCACGCGAGGTCATCGTCTCCGTCTTCTTACCGTTGGGTCCTCTGGGTCAAGGCAGCTTTGGTATTATGCAGCTCGGAAAAGTGGCCGCTCGAATCTTTCCAGAAACCCAGACTCTTTCTCTAGCTGCTGGCAACGCCGGAGAAATCGTATATGTGATGGGATGGTTGACAGCACTCATTATGTGGGGCTTTGCCATCGTGTGGCTCTTCTTCGCGCTTGCCAGTATGAGTCGCAGCAAATTTCCATTCAATATGGGCTGGTGGGGCTTTACCTTCCCACTTGGTGTACTTACAGTATCCACAACAACGATTGGGAAAGAAACACCATTCCATTTCTTCGACGTTCTTGGCACGGTCCGTATTCCCTTCCGTAATTTCTTTGATACACCACGACTCGCTGTATGCGATGTCAAGTATGACAGGATTATGGTCGTACCACCAACTGATGCCTAGATGTGCCTAGGTGTTTTCTATTTCTGTAACGCTGCTCTGGATAGTCGTCGCATGCGGTACTGTACGTAAGCTTGCTACGGGGAATCTTTTATTCGCCCCGTGTTTGAAGGACTTAGAGGGCATCCAACAAGCGCAAGCGGCAAACCATTTCGGAGACAAAGCTATATGAAAGGGGTGTGATTGTGTCAAACACGCGAATTAAGGCTTGGAGCCTCATGTGATATTTCCTGTATCCAAGGTCGGCTTCTCAAATGTGGAATATTACGATCAGCTGACTTTCGCCTCTGGTAATAGAAAATAAATAGGAATATGTTCGGGACGCCTCAAGGCTCGGATCGTGTTTGATCACTGGATTCACCCACTACTCAATCTCATCATTCGTCACCGACTCTAATGCTGTCATTGACACCGGCTCTCCTTTCAGACGGCAGCAAATATCTGCGAACAACGAAGCCCGCATTGCAGGGCAATCAACACTTTCACAGAATGATCGGAAGCTCTAGACAAGCCAACCTTCAACGAAGTAGCCTTTTGGGGAAATATATTCAAGACCATGCTCCTTTCACTTATGGAATCGTGACCTTTTGGGCTTTCGCACCCGCATTATCTGACAATGCAAGAAAGCTCTTGGAGTCTACCACGACCAAGCCTGGCCAAGAACTCTGCTCCGGCGACGTCGTGATCTTGTTACCCCACGTCTTACCACCATCGCTGCTACTAATCACTTTGGCCGCCGTATGACTGGTATAGGCGCCCCCGCCCGAACCCAGATCTGCGTCTTCACTGGTCATAAAACTGACCACTATCGTCCCACCTACGTTAATGATCTGAGGCGCCCCAGCGCTATTGCCTGAGCCGGTAGAGTCATAGACGAGGCTGCGCGTGGAGGACCAGGTTTTGCCGTCGTCAGCCGAGGTAATGGATAAGATGTTAAAGATACCGTTCGTTTCGCTCTCGAAGACAGCCATCAGGTTCGAACCGGAGACGTCGGCAACACCAGTCATACCGTCTCGTGAGATGATACCGGTACCCGAAATGGTCTTTGGTGAGGTCCAGGTCTGCCCACCATCCGTTGAAAAACGTTCGATCGTGTCTTGGTCGGCCGCTGAGTTCTCATGTGAATAGTATATCTGCAAGGATCCGTCCTGGGCGAGGCGTAAAAAGGGTTCCCAGCTCCCATTGACCGGCCCTGGATCTTGAGAGGCAGTGCTGAGGTACTTCCAGGTTTTGCCTTTGTCGTCCGAGTACGTGATTGTGATTCGAAAGTACGTATACGCGCCACTCGACGGATCCTTGGAATGATTTCGGAACGCACAGAGAACTCGTCCCGTCGCACTGGGGAGCTGGAGGACGTAGGGGTTGTCGATGTCGTTGGCGTCTGACGGACCTGAAGCAACTTCGCCCAACGTCTGCCATGAGGCACCATTGTCGGTGCTCATTGTAGTAGTGATTACATTATTATCGCCAGCAAATGCGGTATAAACTCCGAGAAGGCTGCCATCTGACAGCCGAGTTCCTCGGGGGTAGGTACCGGCGCCGAAAACGACAGGCGAGCCCGCCAGGGTGCTCCTTTTGGTAACGAACAAAGGAGTGGGAGCTGCCAACGCAGGGGCAGCAAAGTTGCTCAGGAACAACAAGACGTGCAGGAACGTGGTAACGATGGACATTGTACCGAGTGTGGGGGTATGTCCGATTGAACAGGAGGGACCGGCCTCGGCTGACGATCTCTGAAAAGGGTCGTAAGCATACGTCCATCTGTGGTTGGCAAAAGAGCTACAACTTACCTGGACCAGCAGGAGGACTGAGGAGTCAAGATCCGATGATGATCAACTACAGGTGACGGTAAGCACTCCTTTTAAACCTGACTTGCTGAGGCCAGTGGCCACGACTACGCGCCGAGTCTGCCGTTGACTCCGTGACAATATCGTTTAGCAACATGCCAGCAAAGCAGCGATAGTTTGCAGTGGAGAGCATGCACCATTGGCAAGCCGCAGCCTAAATATGGCCCCAACAATTTACAGTCGTATCCGAGAGATCAAATAGGGCGGAATACAGGAAACGCCGACGCCAACAGGCCCGCGGCTCGAATGTGAATCCATGCCACTTGAGTGCCACGGCTGGAGCAAGATGAGGAAGAGGACTTAGAAAGAGCGTGTCGGCATCAATTTGATTGCAAGGATGCGGGCCCGAAGGATGAGGACACGAACGGACGCAGAACGAGAAGACGGCATGCAGATACGTTTTTCTTCGAGCTATAATCACCAACTCCGCCATTCGTACGGAGAACTTGCTCCAACCGTCAACCTTGCTGTGGCAAGCTTAATAGCAAAAGTGGCAAGTCTCGACCGTCGATATGCGGTACCTGGGACACGGGATCGTGGGGGGCTTTTGGACTCGACAACGCTTCTGCTTATGCGCCATAAGCGCTCCAAACATAAATGATGATCAGAAGACCCTGTGCCGCTTGGCAATCTGTACCTTGTTTCAAGGGGGGTTAGACTATCGGAGAGGTCTCGTCTTTCCGAAGAGAGAAGGTGATGAACTGACAAGACTCCATTCGATTCGCTGTCATAACTAGGATGACTACACAACGTTGTGGATGCTAGGTTACACCAACTCGTACAGCATCATGTGCACAAGTGCCCAAACTATCACTCCGTCGCTATGCAATGCCAACGCTACGAGGAGAAAGCCGACAACGCTGACTGTCATGCCGTAGGTCCTACCAAACTTGGACATCGCTAGGATTAGAGTTCGATTGCATCCTCAACGCTTGCACCTGGGCCGTCCGGCCTCAAGCCATTCTGCTTCGTGGGACCCTGACCACGCATCTGCCCAATGCTCCATGTGACTCCCATGCCTGACGGTTGATCCATGGCTTCCCTTCGTTCAGCGGGAAGCGCCTCGCTCCTCGACACCGGGGTATCAAATGTCGTGATCCTACCGTTTGCATCCCGCCAGGACGGATTACTCGCCCAGGCCCTTGGAAGCAAGCCATGTGCGCCAGTAGTACGCAGTCTTTGTTCAGTCCTCGACGGTGTTGTTTGGAACTCACGCAACCTCTTCTGCACCGGGCCCTCGTCGGCAGATGTTCCGTGACCGCCGCTACTCGTTCGCTCACTCTTTGCGCGCTCCAACTGGAACCATGATATACTGTCTGACATTGCGTCACGGACCTGGCGTAGCCGAGCAAAGAGTGCTTCGTCCTCGTCCTCCTCGTCCTGCCAATTTGACTTGCGCCGTGGGGTTTTCGGAACACCGTTGTGCTGGTCGACTTGTGTCACTGCCGGATCACCCGATTGGACCTTGATGAAGTCCTGATCAGGCGACTGCTTAGAGCATTTCTCGCCTCTAATGGTATTATCGTCGCTCATACGCTTTTTGCTCGTCAAAGGTACCACTGGTGTATCTGGGTCAAGACCTAAGGCTTTCAAGCGGAAGTAGTCGGTATTGGTAGTGTCGACCTTTCCACCGAATGACAAACGCGTTGTACTGTAGGAGTGGTCCTTTAGGGGAACATGGGTATTGCCACTCATCGAATTAGAGTCCAGGACGCTCGTGACCGTCCTTGAACGTTTGTGATGAACCTTGATACGTCGTGGTGGGCTATGCTCCGTATGTAGCGATTGATTGTCACGCTTTCTTTTGTTTGGAGCTGTATCAGATCGCTGAACATCGTGAGTTATTTCAGCCGGAAGGCTGTTTCTCTTAGCAGGAGGCCTTGTAGGCGGTGGCATAGCCCCCTCCACCTTTGCATCTCGACCGTCGGAGGCCAGTCTTAGACTGCCGTCCGTGTCTGGCAGTCTTCCCGTACTTTGCGACAATTCTCGCATCGACTCCGCAAATTTCTTCCTTCGTTCCTTACCCTTGCGCAACAATCCCAACCTCCAAGCCGTCTTCTTCCACGCATTGAGATACTTTTTCGAGAGTAAGAAAACGCGGCACTGACCTGCTTGAGATCAGTAGCTAGTTGGTGAGCATGAGATGAGAAGTGACTGACGTGCTTGTTGCCATGACCTTTCCTCCTGCACCTGTCGAATCGAAGCTGTAACGATGGGGCCAATTGTGTATTCGATGAATTGTTGGAGCAGCCCATCGTCGTCAAGCATCAAGCTCTCCGAGAGTGCATGCAATGCTGCGGGGCGAGCTTCAAGTGCATTCGTGTTTCGTAGTGAGAAAGGATCTGATGACGCGAAGAGTCCGGTTGGAGAACTCTTTCCAGAGACCGTAGACGGCCTAAGGCAGTTTGGCGCATATGAAAATATAGAATTAAAATTAGAGCTCGGTGCAAGCTCTGGAACTGGGTGTTGAGAGATTTGAACCAGTGGCGTAGAAGTGTTGAAATTTGAATTAGCAGTTGGGTGTGCAGGTAGACCGGTGGTATCCTCTGAGGTGAATACGCTGGAAGACGGCGTTGGCGAGGATGGCGCGAAAGGGAGAGTTGAGGTTGACAAATCTTGCTTCTGTGAAGTAGTTGTTTCGATAAACGTGAATTGTTGTTTCGGTGGTGGGGAATGTTTCGTGGAGGACGACCGTTCGTTCTTGGGCGAAGCCGACGGATTAGATTGAGCTGCTGGAAATTGAAACAATGAGCTAGTATGCCTTTGCGCTTCTTGTTGTGAGTCGAGAACAAACGATGATTGTGTCGTAGGTGTCAACGTTGCCTGGACCGCCTTTCGGTCTTCGAAAGCTGCTGATGCGCTGGCTATTGGCTGGTTATATGTATGCTCTGGTCTGTTGTCGGGGCTGCTTGTGGTATCATTGACCGTTGACGACGTTCCTGGAGAAGGCTTCGGGAAATTGAAGAGAGACGTCGCTGTCGAACCAAAAGAAGGGGTGGCACCTGAGGAAAACGAGAATGGCGAGGCTGGCTGCGTAACCTTTTTCGACTCCGCCAATCCATCTGAGTTGGATTGTGACTGGAACTGGAATACAGAGTGCGCATTTTTCGTAAGGGCTCGAGACGATGATTCTGATGCGCCGGGCTCAGGGAAGAAATTTGACGCTTTCGACGCTGCTTCCGAATTGGTCGGTACAATGAAGGCAGGGTCTTTAGCTTCGTTGTTTGGTATCGGATCACTTGCAGCGCTCAAGAAAGGTGTATGGAGAATGCTGGCAGAGCTCGGCTTGCCAAACGAGGATGGAGATATTGCAAACGGCCCGTCTACACTGGGCTTTCCGAAAGTGGTTGAATCTGACTTGAAGGACGAGAATGGAGACGGCTTACCAAATGGCGAAATGGCAGTCGTTGGCACTGCCAATTGTTGTGATGTTCCGGAGGCCACTGAAGGGCTAGATGACTTCGTGCTGAGGACACTCCTATTGATACTGGGACCCTTTGCGTTTGGCAACTCTGAGGATGATTTTGTTTTTCTGAAGCCATCCATCTCATCGTCCGACTCGCCCGATACAAAGAGCGATTCACGGTGAGACATTGAGGAATCCTCTACATCCAGAGGATCTTCGATCAACCCCCGATCCTGTGCTTGTGACGCAGTGACCCCGTTGATAACCGCTGGTAGAGTCCTGCCGAGCCTTTTCGCCTCGACGAGATGCTTCGAGAACACTTGCTTTCGCCGTGAATTTGTATCTGCACAGCCTTTACAACCCGATTACGAATTCTAGGGTGGAACGACTGACCAGTAAGATGTTTGCTCGAGACAGATCCGAGATCAATGTAGACTTGATCGTTGTCGTTCTCAGCCACTAAAAAGCCATGCTCTTCGACGTAAGACTGCGTCTGATCTTCACTGTCGAAACCCAAGGCTAAGGTCAAGTCCGCCAATATCCAATCCTCCATCTTCGTTGGCCCGGCTCGTTTGCCTTTGTAGGCCTTCCATATAGCTTCCAGAGCGACTTTCCGGACGAGGTTGAAGTAAATCTCAGTAACGCATGCCATGGTATATGATACGGCATTCGATTGCACCAGGTCCCAGAAACCTCCAGGATTGGCTTGCGCAATAGCGAAGGGGGCGCGTGGCCTTAGAGGTCCTTGTTCATCGGAAGTATTCCCTGCCGCTGCATATAGCTTAAGCGCTGTCTGTACTCTGCGATCGAGCAGCAATGAGCGAGGCCACTGTTGTGCGCGGTCCTCCAGATCTGGTCGCTGATCCTGAATCTCGAAGATAATGCAGTAAGCCCGGAATTCGGCTTCATTGGGGGATCTAAGCTTGTGTCGACTGTCGTCATAGTAGTACATCAGTGAAAGAAGGGTATTATTTAGCTGTTCTCGTTCTTGATAGTGATTGAATTCGCCGTTGTCCCGGTCCGAGCTCGACAGCTGATGAAGTGAGAGAATATGGAAGCGGGCAATACGCTCAAAGCAGTCTATCGCGATTCGCAGGTCCTCAATCTTTGTAACTTGCTGTATTGAGAAGTCGTTTCGGATACCTCTGGTCCGGTCCCAGACAAATTTATGGACAGAGGCTAATGGTTGCGGACCTCCCACAACTTCATTGATCAGGTAGTCCAATGTTCTCTGCAGCACCGAAGGAGGGCGAATATCCGACGGCAGTTGTTCATCGTAGCCAGCAGCAGATCTTCGGAAGCGCTTGACCATTTTATCCTCACAGGGTTCCCTGACGCCAGATGGTGATGTTTTCTAGGCCAGTCCATCAGCCACGGTGCTCGAGCCTCGACAACCATGTTATATATGGCCTCCCTCACCTTCTCGCATCCATCAACCATGAGCTGTACAGTTCTCTCCGCTCTCTCGAACCGCGGGCACATATCTTGGCATGTCCCGACTGGGGTTATAGCATTGGCTAGAAGAGTGGGTTTGTCCGGATCCGCAAGCATCCCATTCTTGATGGCGTCCTTTCTTTCTTGTTCCCGGCTTTTCTTGAGCTATGGACGCGAGCAAACGTAAGACGTCACTACATAGCTCTCCTAGTCAGCGTAAGAAGGTAATGTACGTACCCTCTGATATACATCCTCCATCCGTCGTGGAAGGGTTCCCCCTACGCCTCGCGAGCCTAGATTCCGTCTAGCCTCTTGATCTGGTGGAGAGGTCGATATCCGTGAGCTCCGGGGTGGGCTACCACCTCGAGTACCGCGCGCAGTTGGTGGAGAGGATCGTCGGACTGCATCATGAGGTGCACTCTGCGTAGGCGGCGGTTTGTACTGTCTCGAAGAAGGGCTCCTTGGCGTTGTAGCCAATGGAGCTGCAGCTCGACCAGCAGCTTTGACCGCGGGTCCACCCCTGTTGCCTCTCTGTATCGATGTTGCACCTCCTCGGCCACGGCCGCGCCCGCCTCGCGACCCTTGCGAAGTGGACATTGCGCCCAGTGTTGTCGGAATGAGAATTTCGCGCAAGGCAAGAGACATTAAGGCAGGAGACAGATCAAGGCTGATAAAAGCTCGGGTACCCACAGGATGAGAGGCCCCATCTTAACCTTTCTGTTACTTTATGTTGTGGTCCTCAGTCAGCACCTGCAAGTGACCAATGATTCCGTCGCTAGAGTGAAGGGCGGATCCGGTGATACCGAATCCGGCAAAGGCTCTACAAGTAATTAGGGTTATCTGAGCCCTATCCTACGGTACGTCTCTGGAAAAGTACCAAAGGTACTTCCTTAGCGGTCTTGGCGGGCGGTTTCTTAGGATCACATGAGAAATGCACCTGGTTTTTTGGTTTGCGAGGAAAAATTTACTGCAGGGATGTAAGCGAGCCACGTACAAATTTGCACGAGG
>JAABUS010002584.1_pt1 | contig 33703 bp, 10 predicted proteins | sample 5560161 | NCBI WGS metagenome assembly JAABUS01 (sample SAMN10711885, study PRJNA513376) | rock metagenome | isolation source: Antarctica rocks | place: Antarctica: Victoria Land, Trio Nunatak nord | collected 2016-01-04 | reverse complement strand
TACTACTTTTATAGATATATATATTTATAATTACTACTACCTTTATAAATACGTATATTTATAACTATTATTATCTTTATAGATATATATATTTATAGCTACTACTACTTTTATAGATATATATATTTATAGCTACTACTACTTCTATAAATATATATATTTATAATTATTACTACCCCTATTATAAATTAATAATAAGATATATTATAAATTATACTATAGAGAGACGATTATTATAAGAATTATTATAATTAATATTTATTATTATTCTTTACTCTTTACTTTTTAATTAATTTTAAATCGAAATATTCTTTAGAATAAAATATTAAATTTAAAGGAAAATATTAATATTAAAATATATTAATAAATATTTAAAAAGTGTCACGGGGTAGACTCTAATATAAGTATTACTAGACTAAACCTCGGTATTTCTATAATAGGACTAGCGCCTTGGCCTAATTCTAGTATATTAGGCCCGTAACTCCATAGAATAATAAATATCTTTTATACTATTAATAATTTACTATTAAAGTAACTACACTTTAATAAATAATAGTAATAGTATATACTAATTACTTTATCTATTAAGACGCTTCTATATACTTTATTTAATTAATAATTTAACGGTTCTATTTACTTTAATACGAGAAAACGTTTACTTATTTTAAACTAGTACTTATATAGTCCCTTCTTATCCGATAAACTCTAGAAACGACCCTTTTAGTAGGTTTATCGTTACTATTATTATATTAAGTAACTCTAATTATAATACTCGCTTTTAGAAGAGTTTAAATACCGAGTAATAAGAGTTAATACCGCTTTAAGAAAATATACCTCCTCGTAATTTTAATCCGGGTCTTATACTAAGCTTTACTATAGAGTAAACTATATTATTAATAATAATAATTACTACTACTATTAGTTAAGTTATAAAGTAAGTATTAACCGATTTTATTAATTAATAGTAATACTAGCTAGAAGAGTATACCCTAGATAATAACGTCGAGTTTTTTAACTTTTTATAATTTACTATTAAAGACGATAAACTAAAAGTTAAAGACGTTAGTTTTTTTAACTTTTAATATAAACCTAGAAATAACGCCCTAGTTCTAAATACCGGTAAATATATATATTATTAAAACGTTTACGTTTTTATAGATAGATTTAAGGATATAGTAGATATAAAGCCTAATATTTACGCCGCTTTTAAGAACTTTATTCCCGCGTACCTTCGTAACTTAATTTTAATATAGTATTTAGTCGAGTTAATAGAGTTTGAAAAGAAACTCCTATATAATACTATATCCGATCTATAATAGTAATATATTACTCTTATCGATCGATTTAAAATTAGAATCTTAGTAGTTATAATTAAGATTATAATATTTATATATATACCCTAGGATATCCGAAAGGGTATTTATCCTCGTATATTTATTTAAAATATACTTTATCTCGTTAAATTTATAATTATTACCTTAATATACTCCTAGCTTTTAACTATTTAGAACGTATTTTATATAAATATATATCGGGATATTTTTAAGCTAAAAGTAATAATAATATTAAATTAATTCCTTAAAGATATAAATAGTAAAGTATTAATTTAAGAGGACTTTTCCTCTCGTGGCTCTATACTACTTTAAAAGTCACTTTACTTTTAATTTTAATAGTAGTAACCCTATTAGTAGAATAATTAGAAATTACTCGATAATAAACCCTATAAACCCTTTAAGGATAAATTTAGTAAACTATTAAATAATAAACTATTTAATAAAAAGTTATTTAGTAATTACTACGCCACGCTATATTAGAATACCGTCTATATCGTTACGCTATATTAATATACCGCCTATAACGGCGTCCTAGAGGAAGACGAAGGTAACGATATTAATAATCTAGAGTATAATATTTATTAAATTATAGTTAAAGATTGAGTTTAAGAGTTAGCCGAATCTAGATTAATACCGCGCTAAAATAGTTTCAATTTTTAAATATATCGGTAAACGACTATTTTTAAAAATCGCTAGTTATTTAAAAACTACGCTAAGACCTCACTTTTATATATAAAAAAAGTCGACTATTTAATATCTTCTTATTAATACTCTTATAACGCTAAACGTATACGCCTTTATTTTATTAATATTATAATTATTAACGTTATTCGCTTACGTTATTTTTATACCTTTTTATCGCTTTATTTTATTATTATTAAAATTAGTATTTATATACTTAGTAAAAATTTTAAGGCTCTACGTTAAGTTTTAAAATTTTATAATACTCCCACGCCTACCCCGCACCGACTATTTAAGAATTAGGGATATATTATATATATTTATTTACTTTATTATTTCTATATATAGACGTTATTTACGTTATTATTTACGATACTCTATATTTATATATTAACGAGGGCGTTAACTTCTTTCTTTTAAAAAGAGTATTTTATTACGGGGTAAACTCTAGTATAAATATTATTAAACTAAACCTCGGTACTTTTATAATAAAACTAGTATTTTAGCCTAATTCTAGTATATTAGGCCCGCAACTCTATAGAATAATAAATATCTTTTATATTATTAATAATTTACTATTAAAGTAACTACACCTTAATAAAAAGAGTTAATTTTAAATTTTAAATTAAATTATTATTTAAATATCCCCTTAATTTTAAAATAAACGAATTAAATTATATCTTTAATAAAATTTTCGGTTATATTTAACTTTAAGTTAATAATAGTCTTAATTTTAATATTAATTTAAATAATTATTAAATCCGAGTATTTATTCTATAAATACGCGTATTTATAGAGGTAGTAGTAATTATAGATATATATATCTATAAGAGTAGTAATAACTATAAATATATATATCTATAGAGATAATAGTAGGTATAAGTATATATATCTATAGAGATAATAGTAGGTATAAGTATATATATCTATAGAGGTAGTAGTAACTATAAGTACGTATATTTATAGAGGTACTAGTAGTTATAATACGTCTTTAGGGTTATTATAATAATTACTAGAAATCCGTTTTAATATAGTAGGGATCCTTTAGTAAATATTTATTCTACTCTACCCTATTTTAGGCCCCACGCCAATAGATCCCTACGCTAGGCTAGAGTAGGGATTATACCTCGATCCCTACCCTACCCTACGCCAATCCGAAGCGTATTTATAACGGGAGAGAGAGAAGATGGAGCTGCTACTTTGCTAGATACTCATTATACTAGATTAGAAAATGAGGGATATACGCGCGCTTCACTACCTATAGAATATGGTTCGAATGTGATACTACTGTAAGAGATTCCTACGAGTGCGTATTGGATACAAGAGGACGGTCATTATTGAAAAGGAAGAGTGTAGATTAGCTACGGTGGGTTAAAATGCGTGCGCCTTACTGCCTATGGAACAAAGTTCGAACTGTTTTATGTAAGCTTGGTTCTCTAGTTTATTGTGTTCGAAGTAGGTCTAGGTAGAATGTGTATACGCGAGTGATTTTCGAATAAATGTGCATTAGCTGTGATAAGGGACCGAAGTACTCGCCCCTTATATCACCTAGAGTCTTGAGCTTAGATACCCATGTTGCAAGCTTGCAAAAGCTAGCGGCGAGCGTGTGTTATTCCGAGGAAAAATTGTGAACGCCTCTTGTCGACTATTTGTCTACTTTCTGCGGAACGTAATTACGAGATCCATTAGTACGAATACTTAAGCTAGACTACCTCGCTTATTCGAAAAGTAGGAACGTGAATATAGTTCTTTCAAGGACAGAGGTAGCTTAGTAAACCCTCACGATGTAATATCAAGTATTTCTTCCGTTGTCAAAGTAATATTGTTAAGTGTGATATATCACACTTAAGTTTTAACTTCCTTGGGCTCTATAGATCGCAAATACTACTATCTATAATCTTAGTTCTTAATTACCGCAATTCTAATCTAAGCAGTGATGAGTAGAGATAGATTTCGCGCACTTTTTGAAAGCGAAGCTGTGACGAGCGGACGAGACAAAGCTGTCCTTAGTTAATTCTATAATTGACTCTTTCGATACGTTACTATGGAGGTAGAGTGTGTATCAAGATTGGGTTGCACGTATCCTTTTCTTTTGATTAAACTCGCTCAACTACCTAGTTCTAGTGGGCGCCAGCTTTGGACCAGCGAACCTGTGCTACTAAAATTTATGTTATTGAAACTTTTGCCTGTAGAATTTGTTCCAGCTAAATTTCTGTCCGTCGACAAGCTTCGAATCCTGGCTGTTCGGGTCTGAAGAAGTATTGCCCTCTATTCCCACTGGGCCTCGCACGATGAATGACTTAGTATTGTAGAGCGCAGCGGTATGGCTTGCTCCGCCCTTGGGTAAAGGACCCTTGATCTCTAGCAAGGTCCAATGTGAAGTCTTCAGATCGTAGATGACAAGGTTTTGGAGGTATACCTGGTGCTCGATCCTTGCTAAAGCGCAGCAGCGTGGCCTAGGATGAGTGTCAGCTGGAGGCGATGAGGGAAGAGAAGAGGTTCTCACTTATACAGCTTTTGCTACTACCTATGTGCTGGACATAACTATTGCAAGGGTCTCTTGAGCCCTGTGGTCTCCGGCTTCTCCTCTTCGATCCTCATGCTCTTGTCCTCCAAGGCTTCTCGTGCGGTGGGACGGTCCACAGCCTTCCAGGCCAACATTTTACCGATCAACGAGGCGAACTCTGGCGCTCCAGCATCCTCGAGGAAAGCGCCATTATCATGTTGCTGAAGACTCTTTGCTGGATCCGCCAACAGTGCAAGGAGTGTTATGTGGTGTGCTCGATCTCGCAGCTGCCTGCCTTGCATCCAGGGCTTTGGAAACCAACAGTGGATAAGAGTTAGGCCCAAAAGCCAGATGTCGATTTTCTGATCGTACATCCTCGGGTTTTGGGGATCTATCTCTGGAGGGAGATATCGCATCGCTGCAAGAGTAGTCACGTTGCTCGTTGGCGTTTTGCATAATTTCCCATAGTCGCATAAGGCTGCACGCGGAGGCCTTGAACTTGGAAATAGAAGAACGTTCCCCCCAGTGATGTCCCGGTGCATCCAGCCACGGCGGTGTATCTGCCCAAGTCCTTCCAGAAGCTGCCTACATAGGCGTCTCCGATCAATCCATTTCATTGTGGGCTCAGCTCTCCAGTCGTAGTCCCAGAAAGATGTCCCCTTCTCTTGGAAGATGTAAATCTCAAAAGGGTATTTACCCTTCAAGCGTGGTTCGCCTTGCTGGTTGCACCACCCGTACGTTCTTACTAGGCCCTGATGATTGGCGAGTTCTTCCCCAATACCTACTTCTGACATGACTTCCTCAAGTTGTGCAGCTGATTTAATTGGTAGCTTTTTCACTGCCCTTAGATCTCCGGTATGAGGATCAAGCCCTTCGAAAACGACGCCGAAGGTACCGCTACCTATACCTTCCCTGAAAACGGCCCACTTGGTTTTGATATCAGATTCAAAGGGAATACCCGATTGTCTTGTGTCAGGGACAGGAATTCCGCGCTCTTCCAACCATAAGGCCCGATTGCTCACGTATACTTCCTCTTGCGATAAATCCTTGACGTTGAATTGGATTGTGTAATGCATGCCCCCGATAATAAGTGAGCTCCGAGGCTTACAGAGGCAACGAACCGTACCGTGTCTCATGGTATCACCGTCGTAGATGACAGATTCGTGCTCGCAGTCTTCAAAGCCTTGCGAAGAATCCATGAGCTCGGGTGTCAAAACGTCTGTGCTATGTTTCCCAAATCCTGCTTTGAGAAGCCAGGCACCTGATTTATGGTGTAGCCGTACGAATGCGTGGGCAGGAGCCAGGTGCTTCCTGTGTTTGGATTTGGGTGCAGCCAAAAGGATGTCTACATTCTGATCCGGCATGACCTTCTGCGTACCTTTTCCAATCACGTATCGCCCGCCAGGTAATATCGGCCAACAGCCGAAATGAAGGCGGAAGTAGCCGTCGAAGACCAGTTGTTCGTTAGAACCATCGCTCGAGTGCTGCGTCTCTTCGCCTGGTCCAGAGTCGTAACCTTGACCACGGAGGGCAACCTTTGTCTTATGGATAACCATGAATTGGGTGTGGTGGTAATCTAATTTGTCTCTTATAGCAGCAAGTTCGTCAAAAGCAATTTTCGCATTTTCATCGGTAGGCGTGATTCGCAAAATGTCATGGTCAGGATTGAAACCGTCATATTCAGCCATAATTGCGGCGGTAGTCTTAGGAGAAAATGGCTCGGTATCACCGTCAGAACTGTTGGAGTTCGCTGGGTCATGAGGTATAGAATGTGCCATGATGAGATCTGGCTAGAATGACAGTTCACCACAAACCCAATTAGAAGGTAGAGACCAGGCGTAAGCCAAGTATGAGAATATGTATTGAGATCTGAGGCTTGAGGTGTCAAAGATAGAATAGGATCTGAGGTAAAGCGAGACGATAGCGGGAAACGAAGGGACAGAGTGGGAGGAATTGATGACGAAATTTTTGAGCTGGAAGTGCGCGAGCAAGAGGGTGTATCGAGAAAGAAGTATAAACAAGCTCGCAACGTAGTACGGTAGCAGTAGATAACAGTAAGGTAATGATGTTTTGAATTAATTTGGATAAGGGGATTTCTTAGCATAGCAAACCAACCTTGATGTCACTGTCTTCTACATTCATTTCACGCACCCAGATAATGGGCTGTATGGGTCAAGTCACAAGGTTGGATCAAGTGCAAGTAGGTGAGTTAGTCGTGGTACTGTAATACGGGGAAGTCCAACTTGCTGACTCAGCAAAGGTGGAGCTAGTATCTTGGCGCACACCCTCCTCATCTATTCTCCTCCGTATCATCACCTTCATTATTGATGTATCGACAATCATCAATATGTTCAGCATAATTTGACATGGCCACCAGTCAGACGATAGAGGGTCTAGGCAAGACCAATGATAAAGTTAAGATGGATGACGATGTCATGCGCCAAATCCAACGCGCCCACTATCGAGAGGGTTACCGCAGAGCTTTAGCAAGAATACCGCAGCCCATGTACGACTCAGACTCGGACTCCGAAGACGATGGTCTCCTTACTCCAGTCTCTTTATCACCACCTCTTCACACCCAGAATCAGAACCCTCGGACCACCCAGCAACAGCAACCATCTCCATCACACAGGCGCACTACCCCACCTCTCCGCAAGCTCAGACCCTATGCTTGCAGAGTCACTAAGTCGATGCGTCTCTTTGGCCCACATCGTCCTACAGTCGTTACCTGGGGCTCTGACGCTGTGGCCTTACATCCTCAGCGAAAAGGTTGGGTGACTTTTCGTGACCGCGGACGTCAGATATCCATGACTTTTGAGCGCTATCTGAGAGACCATGTTCGTATCGCTTACACTAATAGCTTTCCGCAGCTAATCACTCTAGCAGGTTCCAGCCGACACCTTCTTTTGACCATATGATGGCCGACAAGTCCTTCCCATCACCCACACCTGCACGTTTGCCCAGCATATGACAACCACACCAACAGCGCTTGAATGGACCTTGAAAACGTCAAGAGGTGGTGGGGATTTGGGAAAGACAGAATTGGGCAGGACATACTGGAGGGTTGGAGGGCTAGCAGCGCCTCTGCTGGGTCGAGGATTAGGGACTGCATTTCCACTCCATCTACGCAATGTACCTCATACCATGGAGACCATCATGCCTGCGTTTTGAATTGTGCTTGGATGGGACGCAAGGTGGACACACACAGCGCAGGACCCTAGTCATGCAGACTTCAAGACTGACACAGAAAGTTGAGTGTCAGCATGTCATACTTGGTGAACAGCTCGATTGAGCAGTGTTGTTCCAATAGCTACGTATGTGAGTCAAGCCCATTTACATGATGATGCTACAACGTTTGAGGTGACTAATGTATTTTAGCAGTAACCCTCCGCACTTCCTCCTTCGCCTCTCATCGTGCACCAGTCCACACATCACCTACCCCGCCAGCGAACATTCCGATTTTCATCAATGCAGCCATCGAGTACTCCAGGGGAGACGGATTGTGTATTCCCACGAGATCGAATTTTAGCAAGGACGGTCTATAGCGGAGTCGACTTTACAAGTCGGGTGCTAGATTCATGGATTATACACAGGATGATAGTTTACAAGGAACTGGGTCCTAATCTTAAATCCAAATATGTGCTCTATTTGACCCCACTGGTAACTCGTAACCCTCAAGTGTTTAAACGTGTTCAAGTTGTGCTCCATTTAGATCTATACTTCTCGTCGACTTGCTATTGCCTCCTTCAAGGGCGCCGGGCGGAAATTAGGTATCAATGGGCAAGATTATGTGCCGGTAGTCGCAGCCATAAACGGCTAGAACTTCGACGATACTTTAGAACCCCCTTCAGCAGGAGGGCGAGCTGTACCTAGTTTCTTGGTGCCGCAGCGGCCTGATGCTGAGGTCTTCCCAAACGCGAACGATATAGCCTTGACATCTTCCAAGCCGGGGCTGTTCAATATTCTGGTCTATGTAGAGTTAATCGTCGCACCTGACTACGGAGACAAACGCCAAAAGTCTTAGTTGACGCTAACGAATGCCTGGTATACTAAATCGCACTATGCCATTGCTCACCGCTGCGGGGAATTTTAAGGCCAGCGATCTAGAGAGAGCGGTATACCAGGTATATAGGATATATAGGAATAACTACTATAAATATTATCTTAGGAATATAGCTCCTACCCCTCGCTCTAAGGCTAGGCGCCTAATGATAAAGGTAAAAATTATAGTTTTATTTAACGAATCTAAATACTCTCTCTCGCCGAAGTTAGTATAAATAAAAATAAACTACTACTCTTTTTAACTTATATAATACTTAGTCGATGAAGTAATTTATAAATAAAACTCGTAGTCGTAATTATAATCTATTTATTGTAATTATTTTGGAAGAGAAATAATTAATAATATACCGGGATATAAAAGATTTAAAATTTCAATTTTTAAAAAAACTCTAAAATCTTATTTATTAATTAATTTCTATTCAATAATTACGATTTATAAATAAATTAATATAAAAGAATAAGAATTCGTAGGAGATATCTTTATCTTATTTAGAATTTCTAAATAATATTTTTTCGTTAATAATTCTTCGATTCCTAAATATTCCTAAATTTTAAAATAATAAAATAATAATTAAATCTAGTCTAATAATAATTATAATAAAGACTCGGTATTAATTCGCTAAATAATATAGATATAAAATAATAGAAAATTAAAAAAAAGTAATTTAAATTAATAAAATATTAGTTTATTTAAATATATATTAAAGTAAAGTTAAAATATAGTAAATAACGTATAGAAAATATAATTCGACCTATATATATTATTATTAGACAGAGTCTTTAAAGTTTATATTTTAAAAATATTTCTCGTATTATTATAAAATTTCTTTTTATATCTAGAAGACGAAAATTAAAACTAAAAGAAATATCGATTTTTTTTATTTAAATTAAATACTCGGCTCGAACTAATTAAGAAAATTAAATAAGAATTAATAATAAAAATAAAGCGAATAGAGATCAAAAATCTTAATAGTTTTAAATTTTAATAAAAATAAATTAAAATAAATAAGAAAATTATATATAATAATAGAAAAAGTAGTATCGACTAGTATTAATATTAAATAATGATTCTAATAAAGAAGTTTATTCTATTTATTTAAATTTATACTCTAGGTTTTATTATTTAAAAAAATAAAAGATTAAATTATATATTATATTATTAAATACTAATATTTATAAATACCTACGTATTTCATTTTTTATAATATAATAATTTCCTCGATTTTAATATTATTAAGTTTTATTAATAAAAAATAAAGAAATAAACGACTCGAAAAAAATACTTTTAAAATAGATAGATTTTAGAGTAAATATAAACTCGATATTAAAAATAGGAACTAATTTAAAAACGAAAATAAAAGTAAATAAAAAATATATTTAATTATATAATTAATCTTCTTAAACTTTATAATAGTAATAAATATTAATTAATAAAAAGTAAATCGAGTAAAATAATATTTAACTCTATATAATAAAAGATTATTAATAATAATACACGAGTAAGAAAATAACATTTAGATCTAGAAATAAAATTAATAATAATAATAATTATAATAATAACGTAAATAATACTAAATTAAATAATAATAATAGAAATAATAAAATAAATAAAAATAAGAAATATTTATAAAAGGATAAGAAATAAGATAAATATTTAATAAAATATATATAGTATTTACTAGTAATTTACTAGTCAATACTATACTCGAACTATTAGATAAATTAAGACTTTTAGTATTTATCTCTATAAGTTAAATCTAGTAGTAATTACTCGAGTATCGCGATTAACCAAATAATATAAATCTTTAAAATATTATTTTCTAATTTACGAAAATTACTACCCCCTCTATAATAAATCAATTTTATTTAGTTATTGAATTAAGGATAAATAGTATTTAATTTTTATTAACGAAAATCCTAGTTTGTTTACTATTTAGATTACGCGCGATTTCGGTTTTTTTTTTAAATATCTATAGTAGCGGGTTTAAATAAATTACTTTAAAAAAAATTATATTTAATAATATAATATTTACCCTAGTCTAGAAACCTACTATTATCGAGTTTATTAAATTATATAATTTCTTCGATATATTAATAAGACTAGAGGTACTCTAGAGGTATATAAATTTAATTTTTATAAAAAATAAATTTTAGAGAAGAGTTAATTAATATTAATTAACTAGATTTATTAAAAGATATCCCAAAATATATTAATAAAAATAAACGCTTTTTTTAAATAAATTGAACAAATTAAACAAATTAAAGAAATTAAATAAATTAAATAAATTAAATAAATTAAATAAATTAAATAAATTAAATAAATTAAATAAATTAAATAAATTAAATAAATTAAATAAATTAAATAAATTAAATAAATTAAATAAATTAAATATATATTAAAGAATATATTAAGAGATTTTAGATATTTCTATTATAAATATATTAGACTCGGGGTAATAAATAAAGATATATAAAATATTAATAAAATAGATTTAAGAATTATTATTAGAAAAGACTATTAAATTATTTCTATATATACGACGAAAAAACTACGTATAAATAACTTTAATAATAAGAATTATATTATCGCTGGTAAATATATTAATAATAATAAAATTATAAAAATATCGTTTATTATCTTAAATAGAAAATTTATTCTATATAAATATATTAATAACGAGTTATTAAAAGTTATTAAATTTAATATTAATAACTCTAGTTACTTAAATAATATTTTAGTAATTATATAATTATTTTCTTTTAAAAAGTAAAGTCGTAAAATTCTAAAAAATAAATAAAGAGTCTTTTTTATAAATAAATTTCAAATTTATTTAATATAAAAATCTTTCTATTATATTATAAAATATAATCTTCAATTATTTTAATTAACGGTATATTTTATTTATTTTAATTAATTACTTAATATTCATTGAATTAAATTTTTTAAATATTATATATTAAATTAGATTTAATTTATTGAAAGCGGATTTTCTAGCTCTATTATAAAAAATTCGAATAAATATATTTAAAAATATAACTATTATCTTAATCTAGTAGATAATCAAATTAAATTTATATAATCCTCGCTATATATTTAATATATTATCGGAATATTAACGAAAAAGGATCTAGTTAATAATATAAGAAAATAACGAATATTTCTTTATCTAGTATACTCTATATATCGCTAAAGATCTAACTAACTATAGTTATATACTAGAGGAAAATATCAAAAAATATAACTTTATTAAATATTTATTTATACCGATTCTTTAATTTATAAAGAGTAGTATTTTTATAATATAATAATTATACTAATTAACTCTAGAGTTTAAGAATAATAATAAAATATAAATCGAGAAAATTAAACTTAAATTATAATTCAATATAATTTACTAAAAAGGGGACTAGGTTATAATCGAGTATATAAAATAAATAAATATATAATAAGAGTTTAATTATTTAATAAAGATTATCTAAATTATTAAATAAACTTAAAAGTAATTAATAAAAATCAATATCGTAGTTAGGAAAAGGTTTTATAATATTAAATACAACGCCTAGATTCGATAGGATAAAGAAAATAAATTTAAAATTCTTCTTAAATTATTTAATATAAATATTAATTAAATACTAATAAAAGTAAAAAATAAAGAATATTTATATATTACTCGACTAGTCGCGATACTCGAGTCATTACTACTAAATTTAGTTTAGTTAAATACGACGATTATTTTTCGTTAGATTTAATTAATATCGAGACTTAATATATTAATTAAATAAGATACTCTAGAGTTTTTAATATATACTATATAAACTCGTTATCTATATTAATTATACTAGTTTATACTAGCCTCTTTTAATCTTCGAAGTTAAATTTCTTTAAAATAACTTTGAGAGATTATTATATACTTTAGAATAAGAGTATTTATTCTATTTATCTACTTATTATATTCTATTTCTCGATTTATATCGTACGTTTTCTAGTACTCTATTTAGAGTTACGTTTATAAATAACTCTAGACTTTATATAATTAGAGTTAAATTATATTCGCCTCTATAAAATATATATAATAATAATAATAATAATATATTATAATAAAACCTTATTGTCTTTTATTAAATTATTAGTTATTAAATACTACTTTCTTAACGATTATTAAATACGAGTATATCGATAATACGAGATCTCTTTAATAGTTTTATAACGATAAATATTATTTAAATAAAAGTAGATAAATAGATAATTTAGTATAAAATTCTATATTCGTCGTAAAACGGAGAATTTAATAAATAAATATTATATGTCATTAATAATCCTAAATATTATAAATAGAATTAACGATTACGGTTTCATTATTTTAGAGAATACTATAATTATTAATTTGAAGAAAAATAAAGATATAGGTTTAGAAATATTATATTTTATAAATAATTCGGGTTTATTTTCTTTTAAAATATTAATAAAATATAAAGTCTATTATAACGAAGAAGTAACTATATATATATAATTAAAAATATAGATATAAAAATATAGAAGAATAATAAAAAGAGATAATAAAATTAGTATATTAATATAACTAAATATCTAATACCTAATAAAGAGTAAATTCAAATTATAGAAATTAAAATTTTTAATTAAATTTTTACTAGCTTTATTTTATAAAGTTATAAAACTACTTTTAAAATTAAATTAAATTATTTTATATAGATTTTAAATCTAATTTTATAATCTTAATATTAATATTTATTCAGATTATAAAATACGTAATATATATTAACTAAATAATAATTAAATAGAATCGTTTTTCTAGATTTATCGATAAAGAGCTATTATATTATAGTTCTTTTATTATTATAACTTATTTAATTAATTTAAAATAGAGAATAATTACTTTCTCTTTATATTATTATTATTTATATAACTTTAATACTAAGTCTCTTATTATAAAAATAATAAATATAATATTAATATTTTATACGAATATTTTATAAAAATATTTTATAATTTATAATTATTTATATTTATAAAATTAGTTAGTAAACTCCGAGTATTTTAAATTTTTATAAATCGATTAAATAAATCTTAATTATTTATTATTATATCTTAATTAACGAGCGCTTTATATATTTATAAATTACTCGAATTTTTATAAACGAGTCAAAACGGGCCTAAGAATCTCTAAATTTATATATATATTATTAATTTATATCTTTAATTTTAGTTTTAATTTTTATTTTTATTTATAACTATAATCTTTATTTATAATTATACCCTTTATTTATAATTCTAATCTCTATTTATAATTAAGAATTAAGAATTATTTTAATTATATTTTTGTAATTATAATTATTATATTCCTAGAAATATCGTTATTAATATATTATTATATAGTTTAAATATTACTCTCGCGAGGTTTTCGCCCGAATTAATCGAATCCGGGAATTAAAAATTCATAGCGTAAAAAGTAGTTTCGAGGATCGTTATTATCGATAAAGATAATTATAAAATACTATATATACGTATATATATTAACTATAAATAGTGGTAAGAATAACTATATATTTATATAATTATAATAAATATAATAATTTTATATACGCGTATTTATAGTAGTAATAATAATTATATATATCTATACGCGTATTTATAGTAGTAATAATAATTATATATATCTATACGTACTATTTATAATAGTAATAATAATTATATATATATATATTTATTTATATATATATTAATATAATTATATATATATATATATTTATAATAATTGAAATAGTTATATTTACGCGTATTTATAGAGATAGTAATAGTTATATATATATATATATTTATAGAAATAGTAGTAATAGTTATATATAAAAATAATCCTAAATGATTCTAAATAACTCTAAACGATTTTAAGAATTTTGAATAATTAAGAGTTTTGAGTAATTTAAAATTATCGAAATACTCCGAGTAAATTAATATTCTTAAAGTCGAATAGATTTTATAATTATACTCTTAACTATATATATAGATAGTATTTATAATATTATTTATAATATCTCTTTCAACGAGTTAATAACGATATTAACTTTTTTTATTATAAAAAGAGTAATTTATTATAAAGTAATATAATATATTAATATATTTATTAATAATTATTAAAATTAAAACTTTATTTAAGTTTACGTTATTATAAATAAAATTTATAATTTAATATTTATTTTTATTTCAAATTAATATATTAAAACTAGATATTTCCTTATTAAATTAATATATTTCCTTATATTAATACTTTATTATAAAAAATATAGATTAGAAAACTAATAACGAAAACGAGATTAAAGAAATTCATAACGCGAATTACTAAAATACTATATTTATATAAAAATACTAATAGTAAACTATATATATATATTATTTAAATCCTATTATTTATAATATATATATTAAGTTTAATAATGTATTTTTAGAGATTTTGAAAAATATTACGATATAGAATAGTATATTAATATATATATATTAATAATTATTAATATTGAAATTAGATTTAAGTCTACACTCTAGTATTTATCCTAATCGAGATTAATATATAATATAGTATTATTATTTTGAAGCTAGTTACTTTATAAATTAATAAATATTTTTTAAATTATATATTCTCGTATTAATTCTTTATTAATAGAATAATAGAGAATTATTTAATAATTCTAAATATATAATAGAATTAATTATATTTTATTCTTTATATAATATATATATTCGAGTTTATTTATAATTTAATATTTATATAAATATTCTAGAAAACTAGATAAAAACTCGAAAAATAAAATATAAATTTATATATAATTTATATTTATAAATTCATATTTAGAATTTATATTTACGATTCTATATTTACGATTCTATATTTACGATTCTATATTTAGAATCGTAAATATCGTATATATATATTTTAAGTATATAAGAATTAAAAAATATAAAATATAAAATATTATTTTACTTTAAACTAGCTAGGGATAGAGCGGAGTTTATAAAATAAATAAATATATATAATTTTAAAAAGATATTAACGTAGCTCTATAGTATATATATAATCGCGTAGATATAATAAAAATGAGATAACTCGGTTAATTCTCTTTTAATAAAGAATAATTAATATAATTTAAATTATTACTAGAGTTTAGTTACGTATCTAGACTTATAAAAAAAAGAAAAAAAAAGAAGAAACTACCGGCTAGAGAATTATAGGAATCGGATATTTAATAAATTAATAATATTATAATAAATCGGCCTATAAATTTACGAGATAAATAAATAAATTTAAAGAAACTAGAGTAAAAAATAAATAAAAATAAAGAATAAATAAGATTTTTAAATAATTATAATTATCGACTACTAATTAATAAAAAGAGAATATATTTATTAATAAATTCTCGTTTTTAACCGGCGAGGTTTTTTTAATAATTAATAAATATTATTAATAATCTTATTAAGAAAATATTCGCGTAACTCTTTTATTAATAAAGTAGTTTTATTAAAGTAAATATTAATATTAATTAATTAATTAATTTAAGAATTAATATATATTTATTAATTATACTATCGATTTATTAATATACGCGGAGTAAGCTAGTGCTTACTCAGGCTTAGCGCGTGTGCTAGCGGTGCGAGCTTGGCGCGCCAGACGCGTAACAGACACGTCAGATCCCTAAGGTAATAGTACTTGATATACATTTGCGTGTAATCACTACTTTCACTCGCTCTTACAAACTCTCATCACTATCCTCAGCGTCTCTTCGGAGCAGCAGAGCCCAAGACGTGCACCTCCTCTCTCCGCGCCGCGCACAGTTCACCATGCGCTGCGTAACTAGCTTGCCATCGGACATTCTGCAACTCATTCTCCCTCATCTATCCCCGTCCGAGAAAGCAGCTCTTGCGCGCGCCTGTAAGTCACTTCATCATGTGGCAAGCGTCGCGCTGTACGGGGTCATTGTAATGCGATGGGATACTGGGAGACCCACACCTCCTCCTCCGATCCACTATCTCCTGCGGACTCTCTTGAAGCATCCTGACCTGGCTCGATTGGTCACAAATTTGATATTCCTTGGCAGCAAGAATGATAGTATCTGGGGACGAGGGGCTCGTTGGCACTATTACCCCACCCCGGACGAGTTGGCGCCTGTGACAACAATTATCCGGACATTGGACCTCCCTGAACATCCTCCAAATCTTTTTGAGGGTCCGACTGACGATAACACCTGGCTTCGGTTGGCCGCAAGAGGACATACGGAGCTTTACCAAGGATTACTCGTCTTACAGCTTCCCAACCTTAGTACTCTAACCGTTGGCTACGATGGTTACATGTCTTTCACCTTCCTAAGCACTTTGATAGAGCATATCCTTGTCTCCAAAATTCGATCCTCGAATGCTCCCAGCTTTCGTCGATTACAGCAAGTCGACTTGTGTACCGAGCCGCTGATTCGTGATATGGATTCGTTCTTGGCCGGCTATCAGCACACACTTCGTGAGGTCTTGCCTTTCTTCTACCTACCATCTCTTCGCGTACTGCGCGCAGTTGCACCTTGGAACTCGCAGCCCATCGTCTGGCCGACAGCGCCACCATACTACCAAACACTAGTGACCCTTCAACTGCTCAGGAGTGAGCTCGAGCCCCCTGTGTTGAAATAGTTACTATCGGTAACACTTAGGCTAAAAACCCTGGACTACGACCTGGTCTGTAAAACGTGGTATCAGATGCAAAACGCTCCATATCTAGAATGCGATGTTCTCAGTTCAGCACTTCTTCCCGTGGCAAAGTCGCTCGTGAGCCTTACGATCTCCGTCCAATTGTATAGAGCGAATGGAACATGGTATAAGGACCCAGATATTATGATGGCCATCCAGGGACTTCTAGATTTCGCCCAGCTTGAGCAGATACAGAGGCTTGAAGCCCCTTTGATACTTTTCCTTGGTCAAACTTCGGTGGTGAACCCGACTCTCGCTGAGAGGCTACTACCTAGCTTGCGTAGTCTATCCTTCAACGACGATCTTGCGCTTTTCAACGCTTACCCATGGAGAGCTACCGCTGTCTTGGAATACTTTCGTTGTATCTTCGACCGCGCACGGGCTTTTAATACGGGTCTGACCGACCTAGGCCTACTGTTGAGAGAGTGTAGTGAAGATTGGAGTGATGAGGACCAAGCAGAATTTCGTAAGATTTGCCATTCCGCGGGGTTCACGTCCACAACCCATAGAGCGCTGCGTTGAAAAGTTATTCGAACCCTATCTTTCTACGACTTTCCTTGGAGCGCCGTACAATATGCTCTAGACTCGATTTCTACGACTATGTACACTCCCTGGGGGTTGGCATGTCAGTGGAAGTCTTGATTGAGGATAATTGATTGGGGAGAAGTCAACCCGTTCAAATGATATTACATCTTCTCGCACTCGAGCCCGTTCCGAGTAAAAACTATAGTCTAAGCCTTTCATACACAGTCTACCCAGGAAAAGCCCTTTAATCCAGACAATGACAGCAGTCTTCCGAGTATAAGACATTTCACGTACCAATAGCAATAGCAGCCGGACTGAGATTTCGTCGCAATAGATTATTTTGTATGGCCTGTCATACACATGTCGACTTGACCAAGGCTTTTTGGAACAACTGGATAATCTACCAAGTCTCCATCCTTCGGCCTTGTCTGGATGGGTCTGATCCCAAGGCTTAGTATAAGTTGATAGCATCCCCATTGATTGGGTGGGCCACCAATTCCACAGGCTTTCAGGAAATCAGGTGTGTCGGTTTGCCAACGCTTCCCCTAGGTCGCAACCCTGGTATTTTTGCCCTGGAATTTCACTCCAGGGTGTGCCACGTAATACTGATTGACTGCCATTGGCTCGGCGCATCTAGCTTCTATACGGTGATGAGCGTTGAAAGTCTGGCCTGGGCTAGCGTTCACTTGCGAGACTTGGTATACCAGCAAACTGTTTCTGATTTGCGGATCACCGTTTGCCTCTGTTGGGTCGGTCAACTAGTTGTATATAAAGTTGGTGCCCGTGCGAGATGCTCCCCCTGTTAGACTGCTTGTAAAGAAAATCTCATGGCCTACTACTAACGCGTACATAGCCCCTGGTCTTGTCCCAGATATCTCTGTGAAGTCCGTCAATGCGGCCATCTCGTTGTAGGCTTGTCTTGCAAGTGCCACAAGTTGATTATCTGTCAAGTCATTGAATTCGTCGCTGAAGTCTTCGTCGTATGTGACTCGAGAAGAGAAGTTGTACCAGTCGTTGGCTTTCGCGGACGGATTCCACTTAATATCGAGACTGGGCAGGGCGATGACAGATTGGAGAAAGATATTGTGGAGAACTGTTAAGGCTACCAGAAGACATCTGGTTATTGAAGACATCGTCCAGATAATACGAATGCTATTAGGTGGAAAGACTCGAATCCTATCGCGAGGACTGTATTCCTTGTAATAAATGTTCGGCTTCAAGGTAATAAGTTTCTCAACAGCTCGACTTGATTATTTGTGACTGTTCTTTGCTTCTAGCACGCTTCTTATGTACTACTCTGAGGTACAGCATGTCTGATCGTGTGTCCTCGCTTTATTCTGAAACGTCGACTCTTGATTCCTCCAATATTTGGAGCGATGTATTAACATACATTGACACAGCCACGGCATCGTCCAATATGGGATGGATCAACGTGGCGCAACCCTATGGAATGAAACGCGATCCTTTTTGTGAGGTAGGAGTCCAATCAGATCTACACACTAAGCGCTTGCAACATCGAGAGGAAGCATGCATGCGGTCCAACGTGGCGCAGCCTCATGAAACAAAACGTGATCCTTCGTGTACGCCAAGACTCCAGTCACATCTACAAATCAAACGCTAGCAACATCGGCTGCGCCAGATAATCGTGCGAGACTCAGAGTACGAGTAAGATATACTTACTGGGTCGGCGCTTTGCTCGCGACATGTGGCTTCAATGTCTGCATCCCACAGATATTCTCGAGGTAATCTCAGCAACTTCCCGCGAAGACTGCTCACCTAACCTCTTCGACTCCAGACTTTTAACGGTCTCATACCGCCACAGCTATCGATCCCCCTGATGTAGAAAGCACAGCCTCTTAAGAGCGTTTGGCGAAGCGCTGTGCCAGAATTAGGAAGCAACACATCAATTCTGCCTTGCACAACGACCGAAACCGATTGAGCCGCTTCTCACAGCCGTGGCGTAGTGTTCTAGGCGTAGCAGAGGCTTACACAACTTCGTCTATCAAGGCGAATTCTCTGCGTGTTACAGCAAAGGCTTGATGTTGTAATCCTACCAAATGGCTTGTCAATGGTGGCTCGCAAGGCAGGTGGATTCGATGTCCAGCCTCTACCTGAGCTACATTAAACGCGGGCCACGAATCCCAGTCATCCTTTCGGCTGTGCATTCTTTATCCTGCTGGCACAGCTAGACCCACCACAGTCTGGAAAGGTGGCCCTAATTAATCGAAAGCGCGCTTCGATATATGATACAACAAGATGATCCTCCTAGTTGAGGACTCACTCATACGATCATACCTCCATCACTATTCTTTTGAGATTCCACCAAACTCTCTCCTAAGATCAGTATCGAATTTAGCTACTTCTTCTCCAAATGCCCAGTTTTAGGACTTCTTTCTTACTTGTTTCATTGGCTATCTTTAAAATACCTACCTCATCATGCTATCCGGGTGTTATAAACTCGATCTCGGGTCTTCCAGCTCATAAGCTAAGCCTACGTGATGACCCACCCGATCCAGAAAACTTTTCCCACATCATAGGTTTCGCAGCGATTGGGGATTCGTACTCCGCGGGAATTGGTACCGGCTCTGCCTACGACCTAAATCTCTTCTGCGCGAGATACGACGCTGCCTTTCCGAATTTGATTAATTAGGACGTGAGAATGGGAGACCCGGCGACACGAACATTCCAATTCCTTGCATGTTCTGGCGCAAAAACACAAGATGTACTGGAGAAGTAGATACCTCAACTCGGGGAAAACCAGAACCTTATAACTCTCTCAATTGGAGGAAATGATGTTGGCCTCTCTAGTATTCTTAACGCTTGTATCTTCCAATGGTCGGGTGGTGATGGGGAAGACTGCGATAAGATTCTGAAGACCACCCAGGATACTATCGATTTCCAGCTATCTGTCAAGCTTGATAAGGTCATAGCTGCAGTAAAACTTAAGCTTAGTACGGTTCCAAGCTCAGCGGGTGACCTTTACGTGACTGGCTATGCCAAATTTTTCGATGGGGACACCGACGGCTGTGACAGCCAATCCTGGTCATTCTGGTATAACCTGCAAAACAAGCAGTACCTTGTCAAAAATCGACGTCATCAAATGAATGACCTTGTCGATTCGGTCAACGCTAAGATTCTTGCCGCAGTCCAGGCCGCAGGAGACCACGTTGTCTATGTCAATTATGATCCATACGTTACGATGTTCGGCGGGCGTTACTGCGAAGCTGGCGTCTCTGAGCCGGATGGCAGCCGGATGGGGCTTTTATTCTACGAATGGTTCATAGTAGACCCTGGTGAAGACGTGGCCGATCTGAAGCGCTCCGGCGTAGATGTTGGCATCAACACCTTTGGCGGAGACATGAGCAGCCATGTTGAGTAGACATTCAAGGCGTACCCCGATTGGATATATGCGGCCCCAGGTGGAGTAAAGGACCATACTCAGGTATTAAATACAACAGATAAAGCGATCAATCCTGTGCCTCAGAATAGCAAGAAATGTGGTACTGGGGCGCTGAAAGGCGTTTGTATCGGCGATATAAGGAAACAAGTCAGCCTTATTCAAGCGCCCCTTCCACGCACCTGGCTACGGGTGTTTCACCCGCGCCCTCCGTTGCATGCTATGATCGCCAACCTGATCCTTTATCTGATGTCTCAGCATCGAGCCGCATATTTGAACACCCCTATCGGACCTGGAATCTCCAATCTAACAGTATGCGCAGCTGCAGCTGGTATATCGACGACTACTCCAACCTCTACTTCTATTGCCGCATCATCCGCTACATATGCCAATGCGGCTTCGGATTGCAATACTGACAGTGACTGCACGTGGAGAAGATGTCCCGGTGGGCCAGCTCGGCCAGCCACTTGCGATTTGTTCGGCGTAAACCTATCGGCGAAGTAAGTGTTTTGGATCCACTCACTAATATATCAAAGCTGATCTGCTGCCAGGGGGTGCCAATATACCGGTTAACTTACGCCTTTACGACGTTGATATCGCCAGTGTATAGGACAGACCATATTTCTTTTGCATAGGCTGTGGCTAATAGGTGCGAGGGGATAAGGCGCGTACTGCTGTTGGCAACAGTAATAGTAATGTTGACAATGGTATGAATGATGATAATGATGACATGCGCGCAAACGGGGCTTGCTAGAGCTGCGGTGTGTGATGATATTACTGAATTCGTTGAGATGTGATAATATCACATATCACTGAAACACCACACCCCAATTCATTCTCAACATCAACCTCAGCGCCGGCGCCGAAGCCCTTATCAAGTATGATCTCCACCGTCTACGTTTCAAATCCCTACCTTCTCTCCACCCATACCCCAGCAGGCGGTGTCATATACTACTATCTCTACCCTCTCCTAAACCCCTAGCACCCACACAAATCTACGCCCTGTACGAAATCCGCGCCCACTTCCTATATCTACTCAATGCGTGCGTACGGCCTAGGAAGGTACCGTACGATATTAAAATATAGGGATGATATTCGATCAATTGTTTTCTGGGGGTTTATTGAGGTTAAGTAAAAGTATCAAGCTCATTGTTCAACGGAAAAGATACAATTAATTTCTAGGACTGTTTAAACAGACCTCAGCGGATGGAGTCCTATATATTTTTCAAAGGATCGTATGTATGTACGACAGTCACGAAGTAGACGCGATAACGATCTTATTCGAATCTTAGCTAGACACCGCTCCGCAAGGTCAACTATAGGATCGTGCGCGACGATTATGAGTATGTCTTTGTTCCTCGGGTACACACATAGTGCCTTATAACTATAGCGGCAACGAATAAACAAGAAGGTTCTCTCGCAGTTGACCCCTGCTACAGGCTAATGCAGTATACTATCCGCAGCGGCGAGACGCTAACGCTGTATGTTTGACCGAATAAAGAAAGACAAGGTCGTGCCCACCCTATAGTGAGTTTCTGCCTCTTTACATATCTGTTACTACATGCTCCATTATGCCGCAATAGTGATATTCCATCTTTAACGTACTTTACAAGGGTGACAAAGGGACCGATACCCACTAGTATAACTTGTCGAAGCTTGTACTATGCCTGATAGGGTACGCTCCGTTGCTTAATTTCCTACTTTACTCATAATACTAATATCCTAACAGAGGCCCCAAGCGCAAGCCAACGCACAATTCGAATTCCAGGTGGTAAGTACAACCATCTTGACACATCTACCGAACGACTCTTACATTTGCTGACCTTTGATATATACACGGACAGCCAGATTATCAATACACGCCACGTATTATTGCCAACCAGGAAGCACCGGGTAAGCAGCCAACGATGGCAAGAGAAGATACCCGAGGAAATAAAAGAGGAGGAAGAGGTCGCGGGAGGCCAAGGGTACAAAGAATCCCATCGACGAGAGCGGATATAGACATGGAAGAGACTGCTTACGCTCCGCAAGACCGTGAAGAATCAGCATCCGCTTTTCTAGACCGGCAGCAACCACCAAGCGCCCAAAGCCGTATCGTGGATACTATTACTAATTTCCCCAACCCCCTTCGCCTCATCGCATCATGTTTCGTTTTCCGCATCATCGGATTCTCAATTCCCACGTCTCTGATGCGGATGGTGGGTGCACCGATCGAACCTTCTATCCTGGCAGTCTGGAGAGAGAGCTGGCTACTTGTGATATTGCTTGTGTGGAACAGGCAGGCGGAGCCGGCGAGTAACTATTCGACGGCCTACCTTACAGTCTTCGGCGTCCTACTCTTGATAGTGTGTTACTGGCATGGTGCGAACGCACTTATGTACATCGTGGATGCTCCTATCAGTGGGTCAATCCTGAGCCTTTGGAGGCTGCTGTTCTTCGCTCTTTTGCTCTATACAATGGCTAAATGGTTCGAATTCATTTGAGCTTGGTGCGGAGGAGGAGAGCATGAGGTATAAGACAGAGGGTCTAGGGCATTAGTGTTTAGATGATGTTGCAGCTTGGGCTCACGTCCCGAAGTGAGACCCTTGGGCCAGTCCAGTGGCAGTTTGTTGGGTCTAGCGGTTGGAGGAGACGTCGAATAAAATACTTTGGACAAGAAATATTGACCCTTTCCTACTTTATACTTGCGTTCACCTCAACTACTAGAGGCTCTCTCTATCTGGTCACGAGCTAGCCCTAGTCCTAATGTACCTTTCCCTTGTACCTGTATACTAGCAGAAATATAATATTGTAGGGTCAAGATCCGTCCTCATGATACAGGTGCTATTAATCAAGTAGGGAAAGAAATACCCATCCTCCTCGTCAGATATTAAGGCCCGAATGAAGGCGTCAAGGAGTAAAAAGAGCGTTATTGGAGCTCCCGCACAGAATGGCGTTGCTGGCTGCCTAGCCTTCGACTCATTATCGCCTTAATTCTCTCATTGTCGCGGTTCCTTCTCCAGCTACATAGTGGTTGGTAGGTGGCTACAGTCAGAAGATACCGCGTTGGGCTTTAACAAAAGCGTATCGTCTTATAATAAATGCGTTAGGTATACAGCCAGTAATTTGTTATGATACGGTTATTCTCACCAATATTGAAAGTGTATAGAGCTTAAGAAGGCTGATTGAATTCGGAATAAACCCTTAATAGTGTATCACCATCAAGGTTCGTCAACCCAGCCGTGTTCCTTTCAAGATCTGGCAGTATGTGTAATCTATAATCAACATCGCATAGCAACTGCTTGCACTTCTAGCGACTTATCATAGTCTAGCCTTCTTGGCCGAACAACATTGCGTACTAGACGTCAATATTGACGTCGAAGTCGTCACGCTCCTATTCGATCCGGTGTAACACCTTTTTTTTATACGTCTTCTTGCGGTGTGTACTAAATCCGGAGTCCTCAGACGCCCAAGTAGGACAAAATACCCACTCATCGTTGAGAAAAGCTCCACACATCTCATCTCGTCCACTGTAGCCTCGCAGGCGCTCTCGCTTAGGTAGGATACATCGGGCTGTAACGCGGATGTACACGACTTCCTAGGAGATACATCTTCTGATGGTATTCTGCAATATGTGCACACTCTTCTTGCATAGCTTCAGGCGGATTGCGAGGTACTTTTACCTCTGCCACCTCTTCACTCAAGCTGTTCTAGACATTGTTACTGACATTCGGCCATGCCATCGGGCCTTTTATTACCTTTTCTTATCTCAGGTAGCTATTCAGGACGTACATTATAAGCACTAATGATACTACGATTCTTTACTTATTCAATTTCATCGCTCTATCCTTCTTCGTTTACGTCTACTGTGGCGTTGGACTTCCGACGTTAGCGTCCTCGATAGGAATCGTATATCAATAATCCCTCCATACTATGAATAATCAGCTTCTAAATCTAATAGATCTAGTTGAGGAGCCCACCTATTAGAACTTCTTTCGCACCCAGGCCTCGTCAGCAGCTCGCACAAATCGCGGTCTCGGTACTGATCCGATCTGCGTCTGACATCAAGCAGATACCCAGCACGATAGCCCTCGTGTCCGTCTGTACTTTGCAGCGGCCCTCATGTATTTCACCGTTTTACGAATGTCCGCATTCGTGGCCTTCTCCCGCAAATATCAACTTGCATGACCTCCTTCCAGAATCTGCTCCCACCATCTGCCACTACGGGAACAAGATGGTGGCCATTAGACGCGGAGTTGATGTTACGAAGCACCTCACATGCGTATGCTTCCATTAACGAGCGTCCTTCGGGCATGCGCTACTACGAGTGCGACAACTAGCGGGTTGACCACCACGGCCACTTAGGATATCAGGTATCTGTATCGTTCCTGGATTCTGCTCGCTCACATAATTATCATCTCCGTTCAGCAGCCTGTAACTAGACTCTAGGCTGGCCCCTAACAATTGAAGCGCTACAAAGCCTCAGGAGTTTGTAACTCAAATGTGATATATCACAAGTGATAATATCGCGATTGATATTGCATTGTATGGAAGAGATACTTGACATCGCACTTCATTAATGCAGTATCTGAGGTCATTACCGGAGGCTACAAGCAAGGCGCGAATAGCAGACGCTTACATAGTTGAAAAGATAAGTCTTTCCGTCAACACCGACGCCAGCAATGAAGAGCTTACGTCACGATTCAGTCATCCATTCTAGTATATCTGCATACTAGCATACACCTATCCTGCCATTTGCATGCGAGAGCGATTGTTCCATACCTACATACAAGTATGGAAATTATCCTCTCGGCATACAAACAATGTCCTCGGTACTAACTAGCCAAATACCTGTCTATATCCTAGCGTTTTGAATGGCTGACTCATCTCTCAATTGATCCATTCATGGCTGTCAGAGCTTCCGCAAATTCCACATATTTTATCATTGATTCTGGCGTACCACTTTCAAGGGCGGGCTCGGCCATGTCATTGTTTCAGAATGTTTTCTAAGCTCTTTATTCCAGCGATGGAAAGGGTCTTTAGGGCAGTTCTGTGATTAGATAGCTCGGAGATTTATGGACGTGTTAACGTCGAATGACAACGACGTATTCGGGGCTTGTTTTCTTGAGGCGGGCATCGTTATTGCCGTAATATTGAAACGTATCATGTGATAGGCTCATCATCTCCTGCTAAAAGTCTGTCGTATCATCTGTCACGTCGTTTGTCCCATTGTCTACGCCTTTGAAGTAGGCTCACGGGTCGTTCTTGTCTTGCTTCACAGTCCTAATTTCAAACACTTCTAGATTTTCATGCCATTCAAGTAGGCTTACTTCGTCGAATTCTAGACGGGTTCTGAGATCCTGGAAGTGCATCGGCTTTGATTTAGCCGTTATAGATGACCATACGTCTTTTTATGCAAGCTCTTCAACAATTGTGTCGTTTGGGTTGAAAGACTGGCCTTCTGCTGGGTATTGATAGGTACGCGTTCTCTGAATATGGCTTGCCATAAGCCGAATTAGTCATTACCATCAATATCCTTTTCGACGTTCTCGCTGTGGTTTCAAGGAGGTTACCATCTGGTGTGGCCGATTACACGGAGAAAGATTCATCGTTAACCTATCGAATATCACTCCTCGACAATGCATCCTATCCGTATCCAAATTCTTGGACAGTTCGGTGCCATTTTTCACGGTTTCTCTGCAGTAGTTGGACTCGTTGGGATCAACGCTATTACTGATACTGTTTTTGGCCAGGCCTAAGGCGTAGTCGGAGGAGGGACATATTTGAATAAGGTCGAGAAATTCAGAGAAAAGTTGTATCCCAGGAAGTATTTACCTCTTGCTCCAGCCGCCAAGATTCTATATAGGCTAAGGACATCGCGAGATAATCCTTCGTATTTCTTGGATGGTATTCGAGATGGATGGACCGTCTTCTAGATCACTCAGGCTGCGATGCGATCTTGTTGGTACTTTCATCTCCTCTGGAACTGGGAAAGTATGGCGAAGCAGGCGGTGTAGACAGAGAGCATTACTAAATTACAATGATCGAAGAATTTGGTAGCAGCAAAGGCTTTTACCGCTAGCGATCTTGAGCTCTTCCTATCTTTGTCTATGTTTGCCCATAAATCAGTATTCTCCTCTGAATATTACTTGTTGGTCTCCAAGTTACTGATGATTAAGGCTTACGACTAGGGATTTAAGACTGTCCATTAATTAAATTGGAAAGCGGTATGGACCCAGCTGGTGGACTAAGAGACTGTATCGAACATGTAAAGAAAGCGAAGAAAGAATTTGGCACAAGGACCTGGCCAAAAGAAGGCCACGAGCTACACTAACAAGTGGTGAGTGCCGATGCTATCGCTGCCTTGATCAATTGAATTATATGCCAATGGGATAGAAGGGATTTCATTAAGATACTTGTCCTCGAGGCTGACATGCTCGTCTTTGCTAGAATCAGAAAGCGCCTTGAATCTTCTCGTGCTACGCCTCCATTCAAGACCATTCAAGCGCGAATATTCCCGTGCAACAACAACGCCCTGACCCCCAAAACGATACACGAATAAGCACCTTTGTATGAGAGAACGATGATATATAGAACGAGCGATTATATTAAGTTTGCCTCGAAATATACCGTGCTAGCCTATCTTATACTTACCTTCAACAATCGGATCAAATTCGTTTCCAAACGCGAATTTACCAGCGGTGAACGAGGAGAACTGTTTCCAATCACTCAACCGTAAAAAGCATGGATTTTTTTGAGAACTGCGAACTAGCCTATGAGTGGTGGTCAGGGAGAATTTTCTGCAATCCCTCGATTGTATATAGGATTATTTAGGGATATTCCGAGGAAGACAGCCGACCGCTAGATATCTTGTCCCCCCCCCGATACCGAATTTTTTTCTACGGAAAGATGTGTAAGTTCGGTCATTGCCTTATTCCCCGGAAGATCTTACCAGTCTTTCTCGGACAACATGCGAGTATTCTTGGCCTTGTAGCCACGAGGCGCGGAGCCGGTGCTCTACAATACCTTTGTGATACAACCGTGATATATCACGCTAGCTAATACAAATTGTCATGTGCAGCATCAAGTTTCATTGCTTGATCAGAGACGAATAAAGCTAGCATCTATCACGTACGATACTGTCAAATGTAAACAAGATGCCATTCGTTGAGATTTGAGGCGGATGGTTGGTAGAAAATGCTTACCTAACTCGGCTGCTGACTAAGCGATCAGCTACCAAGTGACCAGTCTTTACCGAGCAAGCAACAGCGAACGGTAACATCAACATCATGCCTTTGCCTCTGGAACTGCAGTCTGTGTCAATTGATATGCACAGCTAGCTCATCAACTGCCTCGTCAACTGCCTAGTCAATTACCTCGCCTTTACTTCACAGTAGCTGCCCGTCGCTGCTCATAACTGCTCCAGTTGTCTACCATTGCTCGACCTACCCGCAATGCCACCCTGGGCCTGCCAATCAACACATGTCCTCCACTAATCCATCTACCCTCAACTATCTTGCCCATGACCACTCGGTATGCCTACACCATTCAATCTACCTATATTCGATCCCCGCTAACAGTATCCTAGGCTGAACCATCAAAGGCTAGGAAACGTCACTTTTCCCTCTTCACTATGACTCTCGTTGTCTCCTCCGCCAATTGATCTATGGCTCCACCAGCTTCGACCAGCCTCCCACTACGAAGCCCACGGACGTCCAAGCTCATCAGCCGCATTAGAGACGCTGCGCTGAGTACAACTACATCCTCACAACAGCTTGCCCAGAATTGCGAGGAGCTCGAAGATATCCTCTGCAACAAGTACCCCGATACTGAGCTCAACGACCTCTTTACCGACAGTGTGCTAGCTACCATCAACAACTCTCGCAAGCAGTCAATAGACCAGACTCAGCAAAAGCTCGACAGCCTGGCCAGGGGTCCTTGGAGTCTGACAGAGGACAAGCTTCGACAATCCTTCCCTTCTTCCAATCAGCCTATCACTCAATCCCGTCGCTTCCTAGCCGAGCTACTCAAGTTCTCCAAGTTGGGCGTCCCGTTCTCACAGGCACTACAATCAATCAATGCAGAGCGATGCGATCGACGTGAAAATCGCCCGGCTCGTAAGGACCCGGAAAAGTGGTATTGTACGGATGTGACACAGGCTATGGCCAAGTTGAATACGGCACAAGAGGTCAACGTGATCATCAAGGCTGGGACTGCCAACCTGAAGCGTAAGAGAGATGTCAATACCGGAACACAGGGCCAACAAGAGGAGCATGATCAAGACCTTGGGGATACCAGAAGGAAAAGGAGACCTAGAGAAACCACACCTGCCCCATATAAAACCCGAAGGAGGCGTGCAGGCTACCAAGCCTCTAAGCAAGACGAGGAACGACTTAGGGGCGAGGAAGAGGGACCTGGAAGAGGTATGGAGGTGGAGCATGACGGCAGGGAAGACGAGGCGGAGGAACAACTTGACGGCGAAGCGGAAGAAGAGGAGGAGCTCAACAGCGGGGATACGGGAATAGCCGGCAATGAAGAGCAACTGGACTCACCAGAGATCGAGGTTGGCAGAGGCTACAAACGTCCTGCCCAGGACAACACTTTCGACTCTTCCGAAGACGCCAGGAGTATACTTAGCGACAGCATCAATGACTCTAGGGCTAACGATTCAGGTCTAAGCAATAACGACTCGATGAACCCTGGTCTGAACTTAGGTCTCAACGATGATGACTCGATAAACCCTCCTCTGGAAGACTCCTCCGACTTCCCTCCATATAATCAGGCCTGTCCACCCTATACACCTAGAGACCGTGATGCCAACACCCCAAGCCGTGGCGCCAACAAGCAAGTGAACACCCCAGAACTGTCTAAGCCTGCGCATATCGAATTACCTACCATACAAGGGCTTCAATCTCTACACAAGGAGTACATATTCAAGTTGAAAGACCGGAATGCAGTATTGGATTCGGCGAAAGAAGAGAATAATACAAGCCACGCTGCCTTGCGTCAAGCGCAAGAAAAGAAGCAACCGCAGGCCAAGGCTTTGCAGCACAAGCTGGGTGTTTTGAAAACAAGAATGACAGCTATTCAAGACCGTCTCAAAATTGTCAAAGCTTGGAAGCCAATCCCACAGGACCCAGACGATCCCGATGAAGCTAATCAAAATGACCCAGCCTCGGCAGCTACCATGTCGTTCAGCGTTCAGCTCCAACGCGATGTTGATGCCGCCAAGGTCAAAATCCATGACTGCGCCGAGGCTTTGAGTACTGTGCAAGCGGAGTTGGTGGCATTGGACACCAGACTGAAAACGTGCGTCAACAAGGACCTACAGATGAAATCGGTATCTCAGCATTGGCTGCGCTATCTAGATCGTCTTGAGGCAATGTTGGTGGACGACGTCGCTCCTCAGTCATAGAAAGCCATGGGGCTTAGTTACTGTATGAATGATGTCGTTAGTCAGGCGCCATGCACAGCTTAAGAAAGAAAAGCTTCGGTTATGTTCCTTTTCCGGTTTGAGCAGTCACGACTTGAGCTCAATGTGCTTTGGTTGGGAGCTTGGAATTAGGGTTGACAGGACTTGATTTGACCTGGCTTGACTTGACTTGACTTGATTTGATGTAACTTGATATAGCATTACGATTGATGAGGCTAGCTGGTATGAGAATCGTTCAACTGAGAAGAATATCCCAGTCAATGCAAGTGTGATATATCACAGCTTAGAGATGGCGGCCTTGATGACTTCTCTAGCTCAGCGCAAGACTTGATTCAATTTAACTTGACTTTGATACTGACTAGCATCCGAGGGTCCTAAGTGTGATATCCAAGTATGATTTATCACGTTTGATTACTCTACTCGTTCTCATACAAAATCTCGAACTTCTTTCGATATAAAAAGTAAGCCAGAAAAACCCACGACAAAACTACTACTACTATATTCTATCGCTAGTTAGCGCGTACTTATAATACTACGCGCCCTCGTCGATTAATATTTACTATATTATATATAATATTAATATCGTTAATTATAAATTATTATTATAGAGTTATATCCTTTATATTAATTTATATACTCTTTATTACTCTTTATTATATTCTATAATTTTTATAATATACTACGATATTATTTATTAATAAATAAAATAGTAATTTATATTTAATCTTCTTTTAATAATTTTATTAAAAATTATTTATTATAATAAAATCGTTTTTATATATAAATTTTAAAAATTAATTAATAATTCTTAATAGAATTAAATCGAGGTTATTATAATAATTATAGTAAATTTTTAAACTTATAACTCTTTATTATTACTAATTTTTTTTAATTTTAAGATTTTTATATTTCGAATTATTATTTTCTTTTAATACGAAATCGTCTCTTTATTTAATTTAAAACTATATATAAATTTGAGAAATTAATTAATATAAACTTTATAATTAAATTTCTCGTTTTTATTAAATAAGAATTTATAGAATATTAATTCCGGTTTAAAATTTTTAATAATTAATATTTAAATATAAATTCGAGAGCGTTTTTATTTTATTTTAAAAACGAGTTTTTATATTATATATTATCGAGTAATATTATAAATTTATATTCTATTTTCGAGTAATATATAACTACTCTTTTAATCTATAATTAATATATAGTTTATTATTTAATTATACTCTATTTTAATATTTTAAATCGAGATATTTAATATATATATTTTTAATTTAATCGCGCTAGTACTTTTTTATAAATTTCAAAAAAATCTTTATAAAAATACTCGATATTTATTATAATTCAAGATTATTTTAATTATTAATATAAAATAAAACCCGAAATATTAAAATTTAAAAATTATATTATAATATTTTAAAATATAAATCTTATCTCTATATATAACTACGACTCTTTTAATATATCGGGGAAAAAAAACTCGCCGAGTTTAATAGAGATATTTTGAATATTAAAAAATCTATAAATTTTTTAAATTTTCATTTTCTAGAAAATATTCTAAATATTTTAAATTTATATTTTAAATTTTTTAATAAATTATATTATAATTTATTTCTATTAATTCTATTTAATATATTAAATCGAGTCTTTTTATTATTAATTATTTTTTATTAATTTTTAATAAATATTATTATTTTTTAATTTTAATATTCTATTTTATTTTATTTTATTTTAATATTAATTTAGAGAAATTTTTATATTAATTTTAATTAATTATTAAAACTCGTATATATATCTAACGTAGAGAAATATATATATATATATATATTAATATCGCTTTTAGATAAACGAGGTAATATATATTAAATAATAGAATATTTTCGAGACGAAAGTTTAATAGAGAGAAAAATAATATTATAATTTATTATTATAATAGAATATATATAGATTAATAATATTATATAAAATATTTATTTTATTTATAATAATAATTATTATAAATATAAATTATACTCGTTATATTTACTAGAGTAAATATATAGAGTATATATCTTTTAATACAATTTTCTATTATTATATAAATAGTTTTTTCTTTTAATAAATAAAAACTTTATATTTAACTTTCTTTAAAACTTTTAATTATAAATATTAAATATTAATATTTATTAAATTATTAATTAAATTCCTTAAATTTATCTAGTTATATTTAATTATTTATATAAAATTAATTATTTATTAATTTTTAATACTCTTCTCTAAGAGAATTAACCTAGGTTTTATTAATATTATATTAAAAACTTTTATTCTTTTTAATTATAAAGATTAGATAATTTATTAATAATTTAAATTCTCGAATAAATTCTTTTTTAAGATTTTTATTAATATACCCGCGAAGTACTTTAAGTTCTTTTTTTTAATAAAGTATAAATAAATTTTAATATCGGTTATTTATTTAATTCGAGTTCGATTTTATAATTTTATAATTAATAATTAAATAATACTTTTATAGTTATTTTTTTTTAAAAAAAGTATTTTTATTATTAATACTTTTTAGGGATATTAAGAAGTTCGTTTTTATTTTTAAAATTTTCAATTTATTTACCCTATTAACTTTTTTAATTAAAATATATATCGAATTAAATTATTTTATAAAAATTTCTTTTTTCGAAAATAAAATATTATAAATTTCGACTAGGTTATAATTCGATTTCTTATTATAACTATTTTTTATAAATATATAAATATTATATTAACGACGTTTTTAATATACGGAAATATTAATACTCTTTTTTTAAATTAATTATTAAATTATATTTCTTTAATTAATAATTTTAACCCGTCGATTAATTAAAATTTATATTATTCTTTTTTTTCTTAAATCGATAAATTAATTATTTAAATTATTATTCGAGATATAAAATTATTAGTTATTCTAGAAATTATTATTATAATAACTTTATATCGGTTAACTCTTATTAATAAATATATATATATATAATATATTAAATTAAATATAAATATAAATATTATTTTAAAATTA
>JAABUS010002583.1_pt1 | contig 33707 bp, 36 predicted proteins | sample 5560161 | NCBI WGS metagenome assembly JAABUS01 (sample SAMN10711885, study PRJNA513376) | rock metagenome | isolation source: Antarctica rocks | place: Antarctica: Victoria Land, Trio Nunatak nord | collected 2016-01-04 | reverse complement strand
ATGGGTTAAGGGAGAAGAGTAGGGGTTGAGAAGGGGGAAAGGGGACGTGGAAGAAGGGGTTGGAGCAGAGGAGAAATGGGAAGAGAGGAGGAAGGAGGGCATGGTCGTGGATTTGATGAGATTTTTCTTGGGGAGGAGGGAAGGATCTGGACGATAGGGTCGTGGGTGAAAGAAGGAAGAAACGGGCAGGCGAGTTTTTAATAGACAGATAGAATGCTACGGATTCCATTACTGCAAGTGCCAAGCTTGACAGGATTTTGGAGCTTCTGATTCAGGAGAGGAGGTTCATCTGTTCGTTTTTGCAGGTGGGCGTTTCCTTGCTTCTACAAGGTTATCATGCATACAGGGATTGCGTTGCGGACTTCCCCTTGTCGCAGTAAAGCGGAAGAAGCAGGAAGGATCTCTGCGCAAGCGGCGCTTGAACGAAGTTGCTTTGCCTTCGCATTTTTGAAAAATCCATGCTGGGCTCAAGTAGCCGGGGTAGGATGGAGTCAGAAACAAAAGTATTAACGGGTCTGGGTATCTGCCAGAGGAGCAAAATATTACTGTAGCTAATGCATCCTGCTAGCACTTTCTACCGCTCTTCTCTCTTCGTATCCACTGACCATCAACGCCGCATCCCTAACGTACACACCACCCTGCACAACAACAGGTGGGAGAAACTCAAGTGCGCCTTCTCGGCGCCATGCCGGATTAGGACTGGAGTATTGGACGTGAAATCCCCTGGACGAGCGACGGCAGAAGCCACCACCGCAGGTAAGAGGACATCGTGGTATGACCAAAATGTCCCCAGTATCAAGAAGAAGACACCACATGAAGCAAGTCTATTCTGCTGTTGGCGCGTGAAAGGAGGAAATCGTAACAAGTCGTTGAAGGGAAGGTGCCTGCCGTGCTTGGTCATAGTAAGATTAGGTAGTTGCTGGGGGCGATTCCTGTAAAGGTAAGTCAGTGCTGCGCTCAATGCCACGCCGTATGTTGCAGCTGGCTTACCGGTCTCTCCATTCTCCTTCTTAGCCTGCCACCACCTCCCACTCACGTCCGAAACCTCGAGTATCTCATGCTTCGAGAAGCTGATCTCGTTGGCATCGTCAGGATTTGCTTCGTAGGAGTATATGGCCTTCGCGCGGTAGGGGTACTCCGTAGATGAGACAATTTCGTTTCGGTTCGTTTCGTGGTGTTCACCGCCAATTCCTCCTAAGGGAGCTGCAGCAGTAGATGTCTGAGCAGGCGAATGTGAGGCCACGGGCCCTATGAAGCGTGATTGCGACTCGTTGCGATTCGCCTGACCTGCCAACCCCCCGGGATAGCCTGCCACAGGTGATGAGGTCTCGAAGCCGTTGAGTTGTGCGGAGGTGTACATCTGAGGCTGGTGATTCCCTGATACTGTTGTTTCGGGTCTGCCTTGGTAATGTGGGCTCAAGGGTCGACTATTGCGCAGCGAGCCGCGCTGCTCTTTGTGTAGGGCGAATGAGTCGATATAGCCTCGGTGAGCTGCTTGTGGAGTGGAGCCGAAGTAGAAAATCCATACAATCTGCGCTACTATTAGGTCTTGCTCAGAATCATTGCGTCTTTAGACATACCGCCACCATGGAGAGTAAGATGAAGCCCGCTGCTGCTGCTTCTTTCGCTCCATCTGCTGAATATACCAGGGCGTTTACGACGGAGCTTGTAAAGACAAGGCCGGCCGCTAAGAATCCGACAACCTTATATAAATCAGTCGTGTCCAGACAATCTGCATACATTCTCCTACGTACCGCAACATGATATGTTTGTGTCGAGTCGGAAGCCACGACTACCAGGACGCCAACTATACAGCACAGCATGTACGCAATCGCCCACCAGGCGAAATTAGGGAAGTCGGATCGAATATCTGAGATCAGGGAGGCGACAAAGGCGATCAGCCAGGCCAGCTAATATCAAATTGTTAGCGACACCGTACGCGGCGCAGCCGGATGGTAGACGAACATATGCAATGGAGATAGTCGCAAGAGCAAATGGGTCGCCAACGATGTGCCCTGTGAACGTCAACCACAATCCCTCACCATATATTTCCTTGTCCTACCGAAGCTAAATTTACTGCCAAATCCGCGGCCGGAACCGCCTTCGATATGGTTGCCGTTCATCTTGGAGAGGGATGGCGAATGGAGACTGCCGTACGATGGCATAGAGGTTCGTCAAGCAGGTGAAGGATGATGATGTCAACAATTCATACGCGGTCGATGATGTCGCGAAGTCAAGTGAATTAGTATGCGTGAAGCCAGCGTAGCCGGGGCGAAGGATGTGACGACCTGGTTGAGAAGTAGAAATGTGTAGCAAGAAAGCGAGTATGTCCAGCCAGTGGTGAAAGACGAGGGTAAAGAGTGTGAGTGCACTTGGTCGAAGAAGTGCGTGTATTGCTGCAATCAGCACAACGAAGCCTGCGGTGGGAATGCGGACTTGTAGAGAGAATGAGATGGACGGAGGCAAGGCGTGGTGAGTGGTGGAGAGCAGTCGTGGATGCGACGGGAGGTTCTCAGGAGAAAGGATCTGGTTCCGGCCACTTAGGCGCGCCTAGGAGATGAGCTGGGCGCAAGCAAGCACGACGGCCTATCGCTTCGTCCGATAGCTAATTGTGTTCGGCAGGGCGCCTGGCTGACAATTGTCGTCGAATGCAAAGGTCCGTTTGGGTTGGAGGATTATGAACAAGTTGAAGTGTCTGTGTTCTCCCAAGAGATGGAAGGCTGCATCCACATGGGTCGGGATGACTGCCCTGCTTCTCGAGTCTCGACCCCACTTTCGGTCCGCTACTCGATTTCAGGATCATCTGTCGCCATTCGCCAAACTTGGTCAAGCAGAAAAGCTAAAGTAGTCGTGCAAAGTTGCCAAAAATTCCTGCCACGTTCTAGGTCACCACTATCACGTCGCGGCAGGTTTGGGTTTACGCAATATGTGGCAGCACACGATGGTGGCAGTCCTTGGCAAGCATGCTTCTTTCACTGATTTACTACGGACCTGCGAACCAAACTGTAGAATATGTGCAGCCGACCCATCATTGTCTCTAGAACAAGCCAAAGGCGCACGAGATCTCTCCGGGCAACTATTCTATTGAGCAACAGTGGCTTGTGGCTGGTGTGCTCCTTCTCTTGTGCTCCTCAAGACAAAGACTCGAGTCTAGACTCTAGACTCGCTTTCACTAGCAAGTGAACCATTCTTCCCAATTGCGACTATCCGAAGATGGAGTGACGATGAGGTCTTCGTTCACCGATGACCCTCAGCTAAGGAGGCAAACCGACCCAACTCTCGCACCCCATCCAGGCCACCCAAGAGTCTCGAGGATATGTGAGCAGTATGTTCGAATAGCAGGAGAACACCTCGGTTGACCATTGTGGAGTGCAGCGTATCAGTCTACCGAACAGTCTCCGCCGTGAGGCTTGGTATGTTTCGTATTGGAACCATGGCAACGCAATTGATGATGCAAAGTCGACCGTCTTGCTCGACATAATCGTGTTGATCTCCCTTCCTCTCCTTTGTCACTGGCAAGATTTGGTCCATTCTTTGACTGTGCTTGGAGAACCAATTCGACTCCTTTGTGATGGGCTGATCGACTGAGGAGGCAAGTCAAAGCGTAAGCCTTGTGCTCCGTCGAATACCGATAAAGGGCATTTAAATACTCGTGGAAGGATTTTTCCAACCCGACGAGCTCTTGAGAAGGGACCTTGCCGGCGCATAAGATAGTCCTTCGCTTTCAATGACAGAAAGAAATGGAGCCAGAATGATGACGCTGCCTTGCGCTCTCAGATTGATCCTTTCTGAAAAGATCTGAAAGAAAAAATTGTCGGATAATTCTTCACAAGCTTGCATTGAATGCGCAGGAGGAAGCACAAGTGAGGTTGGCCTAGAGGTGCGACAGGCTCAGCGATCCGAAATCGAACGATCGTGGCCGAGTTCTTCTTACAGTAAATAGCTTGGCGGGGTTGAATCTCCCCACTGGGCGACCTTGAATCGGCGTTGAGGCTAGTGTTGCAAGTCTGCTATATTGGTTGTTTGAGTAGGAAGTTCCCGTGATACTGTGTGCATACCTGAGCGTTGAGACAGCGTGTATCTAAGGTACCTTTGGAATGACGCGTTCCGTCAAGTTGTGTAGGCTTCGTTGGCCGTGAGCTCGCGTGCTCGGAGATTTTCCTTTCGTCGAACCATCTTCTCCACCTCAGTCATCCTACCCTCCCATTCTGTCCAACACTCACTCGCGCCCAGTACCTCGAGCTCGTACCATCGCTTGATAGCTGCAGCACTACGAAGCCGAAGCTCTGCCATTTCTCGCTCCTGGGAGTTTTGTAAAAGCTCTAGGCGCGCAAGGCGTGGCTTCACGGCAATGAGCGCAGCGGACGACTCCGCCGATGGAATGGGAAGGTCTTTCACTGACGTCAGCCGAGATGCGGTCGTGGGATAGCAAGTTGCTGATGAGCTGACTATGGCGAGGATCTCGGGAGCCGATAAGGTCGTTGGCACGTCGTTGAGCCTTTGGGGGTGGAAGAGATCTGGTTGTGCAGCAACTTCTTTCATTAACAGTGAGCTTAAGTTGGAGAACGGTCCACTTACAGAGTGTTAACAAGCCCTTGATAATTGCAGACTTTGAAGACAGCCTGGCCAGATTGTTTTCCAAGCCTGCAAGACGCGCGGGTATTCCATAATCTCGTCCCTGAGCAGCAGCTTGGTGCAGCTGCTCTTGGCCCTCGTCAGATCCCGTCAGGAGGAATTCAATCCTTCGAAGACGATACGACAGAAGGCCAATCGTCTCCAAAGCAATCTTGTCAGCACCCTCAATCGCCATTGTTGTCCTGCCACGAAATGAAGCTAAATGGGCCAAGACTTTGGCTGCAGTGAGGAAGGGTGGAGCGGAATGAATCCGCTCCATCTTCTGTTGCGGCGTCAACATGTTTCCGTTCCACGACCGACACTTGCACGGGTCGCCACCACTGAGGTACTCGACCATTTCGCTGGGTTCGAGATGGGAAAGCTACGTTTCAGCTGATTGTCCGCTCCTGCTTGGTTTACGGCGCGTGCAGTTTTCGTGTGCAGTTTCGGCCTTCGGCCTCAGCTCCCTTGGCCACGACAGGCGCGGCGTTGTTCATCAAAACCTTCGTCTGGCGCGACGGAAGAAGGGGTAAAGTATACACACACCCAAACCGATCTCGGCCCAAATGGCTGCTTGAATCCTGAATTGCTCCTTTATGCACGCTCCTGAAGATGATAATCGGCCCCCCTGGGCATCATCACCTCTTCTGGCCACAAGGTTGTATCTCTGCGCTGCCATGTTCCCCCCTGGGCATGAATCGTTCTGGAACACGTTGCGGTCGCTATTGGGTAGTCGTATATAATGGATAGTACTGCTCTCCTTTTTTTCTGCATGCCATTCTCGCTATACTCTCTCTAAACCAGTCACTCTTTCATTCGTATGCTTATCTCAATATCCAACATGTTTCGCTCTTCCGTCAGTCATTATCTTTCAATTCTTCTGGCGTTGAGCGCTATCAGTCTTGCTCTTCCTCAGCGCGGAAACAATGGGGGCTGGGGCCATACCCAAACAACCACACAGGGAACGGCGGCGACCTCCACAGTCCAGAACACTCAGACTCAGAACACTCAGACTCAGAACACTCAGACTCAGAACACTCAGACTCAGAACACTCAGACTCAGAACACTCAGACTCAGAACACTCAGACAGTAACGAATACAGCTAGTCCAACCGGGACGACTACCGCTCCTCAGACCAATACTGGTATAGGAGGGAATACCGGTACAGTGACTGCGCCAAGTACGGGTAAATCTGCCCCCAGTCCTACATCAACCTCCGGTGGCACCAATGCTAGCGGTAAAAGAGGCATAGCCTACAACGCCGCATCACCTGGCCTGGACATTTTCAATAGTTACCCCAACATTGGCTGGGGACTCGACTGGGACTCCCAACGAGGCCAGCTGCCCTCGACCTTCACGTTCGTTCCTCAGCTCTGGAATGATGCTTCGCTTCACACCAATGCTTGGGACGCCAATGTTAAGGCTGCGAATCCACAATATGTGCTTTCCTTCAACGAACCTGACATTCCCTCCCAAGCCAATATGCCAGTCAGCCAAGCCGTCTCTTCACACATCCAGTGGATGAACCCGAAATCCAACAATGGGGCTGTCCAGATTGGGTCTGTAAGCGTTAGCAATGGCGTGGCAAACAACGGCGGTCCACCCATGGGCCTTGATTATCTCAGTCAATTCCTTTCGCAGTGCGCCGCGGCAACACCTAAGCCATGCATTGTCGACTTCATCCAGGTCCACTGGTAAGCCACGATAATTATGCATCTCATTGGGACATGTGTTAATGACATGCTAGGTATGGCTGCACTAACGGTTGTGGTGTCAACGCGGATCTTTCCGACTTCAAGTCCCATATGACGAGCGCAATATCGACCGCGGGAGGCAAAGATGTATGGATAACCGAGTTCCAACACTTCGGTTCCGTGTCAGAACAGCAGTCGTTCATTACGCAAGCTCTGACGTGGTTAGACGACCCTGCGCAGGGCAAGATTGTCAAGTATGCATATTTCATGGTGTTGGATGGTATCTTGACGAGCGGAGGGTCTTTAAATAGTGCAGGTAAAGCATTTGCATCATGATACCTATACTATGTATATATCTGTTAGAATTTCAATTCCATTACAGTGTCTCCTCCACGCTCGCTTTGCCAGGATCGCACTCCCACTTTCTCGTGGTGAGATGGATGATGACTACCAATCATTGTGACAGCGAAGCACTTTCAAATCAACCTCACGCAGAGAACGGCGATTGTCGAAGACCTTGAACACTGGAAGAGTCAAATGCCACCAGCGTACCCCAACCAGCCTCGAGCGCCACTTCCGTAAGGGTAGGCCTCAACTGGCATTCAACAGTACATATGCCGCATTTCGGGTTCCACCATGAAGCCCCTCCTGCTAACGCCCCACGCATTCAAAGCATCAGATTCCTATACAGTAACCACGTCATTCATTTCCCGTCTCTGACGGATGCCGGTCACATTGACAGTGGAAAGAGGTTTCAGCCTGTCAATCGAAACGGGTTCAGACACTCCCCGGGGCAGGCTGATGCTCTCAAGGATTACCATGTCTGGAGGAAGTATTCGAACTTGTTCACGGCGATGTATGGAATGACGAGAACTGCTTTGCTGCTGGACAACCATCAACAGACCTGCACTTTGCTGTACCGGTTATGTGGTGAAGTACAGAGGTCAAGGCGGAGGAGGGGACCTGACTAGCCACGGCGATAACTCCTGTCTGATCACGTGAACTCTTGGCATCGAACTTCCCGTCTGGACTCACAACTTCACAAGAAACCTCAGCCGGCTTCTATATATAGCCCGGTGTGGTATGCAACCACACCTCATGCGTATCCTCCCATTACCAAGGTCATCTACTTTATACGTCTCATCTTGCAGCCATTTCGGTCAGACTGGCTACCAATTGCATTACAAAAGATGCGAACCCGGACTACTCCCAATGACTCTCGAATGGCTGTGATTCAGCAGTGTTGGCCGCCGCTAAGGATCACCTGTACCTGGTGTCGGCTACGAATGTTGCTTGTCAACAGAGCCAGATGACGGTTCTGTACATAAAGCTTCGCTACCTCGTTTTTGACCCCCAAACCTGGCCCGTGTGGGGTCCGAAATAGAAAAGGATTCTAGCTGTAGTCAGGCGTGTTTGGCCCAGAATTAGAGAGGTACCTGTCACAATTACGTTGTTCTCTGAATTCTGTCCCGCTGTGTAATTCCTTTGATTGGCCTACTGGATTTATAGGCCTGAGTTTGTTTGGCCTATTGCGCTGTGATTGGAGCTCCTAAGTGTTTTCCTTCCTCGACAGTGCAAGGGATCCCTTTCCCGCTTTCTTCTCCAGACTCAGCTGTCAGTAGGCTCCCTTTTCTCCGAGATCGACACTTATTCTCCGAGCCACATGGTTCGGCAGTGGGCCATCTTGTATCACATTCTGATGCAGTATCATAATACCCAATAAATCCCTCTGTGTTTGGCATGACGACTCAGCAGACCTAACAATAGTTCGAGTAAGACTCGGCCTGGCTTCAACTTGACCATGGCATTCCTTCCAGCTTTGAGGTGTTGAGCTTAATCGTTGTCAAACAGATGTCGACGGTAGGACTTGTGATTCGTCGGCCACCGCATGTCTTATACTGTTGTCTCGGAGCTTTACGACATTGATCAGTCAACCTCGGCATGTAGCATGAAATGATCCCGCAGCGACACAGCCTGCCTTGCTGTGCGATGTTGTTCGCTCTATCTAATTCTTACCTATGGAGGCGTCATTCAGCGAATGAGAGATTCGAGTAGGCATCCAACGCCGTCGGACAAGGCTCGGGCCCGCTGCTGCTGGCTTTGACGCCTTTTCTGTGGCCCGTCTATGGCCGCTCAATCCTTGATTGATCGAAGATACAAGCTGATCAGGGCCAGCGTGCATCCTTCTACAGGCTCTGTTTGACCTAGTGCAACGATGTTCACGGAAAGGCACCCTCATCACTGTGACGGAGTCTTCCTGGTACTCATTCTCTTCCCAAGACATCCTATGAATAAACCCAGAGATCATCACCATAAGAAGCTTATTGGTCCATGTGAAAGAGCTCGCACGGGAAGACACGCTGCCAACGATGCTCAGGTCTTCTGAGCTATTCTTGGACGAAACTTCACCTGGAGGGTGATCGTAGGATGAAGGAATGTACATAAGTAAGCGAGCGACTCCCTTCGATTCACCTTCATCATCTCAATCGTCCAGCTCTTGACCCTTCCATCCTAATCACCTTCGATTATACCAAACAATCTCCTTACAGTCCACCCAATCAAAGTTCTTACCAGACTGACAAGATATACCTATTTACAACCTGCCAACATGCACCTTCCAATTATCCTCCTTGCCCTCGGCAGCAGCATTTCATTCGCCGCTGCAAAGCCCCGCCCCCTCCTCCCAGTGGGAGCAAGCCAGGTCGATGGCGTAGCTACGTTCAACAACTACAACACGCAAACGTCGACTGTCTGCGGCAAGTTCTACGCGGGTCTGCTCCTTCACTCCATCGCTTGCCATTCTACCACTAACCGTATTCCTAGATAACAAGGCATACTTCGGTGCCGCCATCGGCGACATCAGCAAGGACATCAAGGGCGGCCAATGTGATGGAACCAGCCTAACCAACCAGAATTACGACATGACTAAATGGTGATATGGACCACTCTCCTCTTATCTACCCATCTTCACTACGATTCCACTATACCGCGACCACCTTCAACTCTTCTCACCCCATCCGCTAATCCGCTGCCCTCTTAGCGACAAGCCTCAAGGCTCCTCCCAACCAGGCCCCAGTTGCACGGCTGCTGGCTCCACGACCTGCGGCCTCTGCTTCAAAGTCGATAACTACGGCGACATTGCGCAGCCTCCAGTTCCGAACAGCCTTGGTACTGTCACCGTGCAGGTTATCGATGCTTGCCCGGCTGGGAGCGCCATGAAGTGAGTCCCTTCCCGCTCATGGACTCAGACTGAGAAGAAGAGCTAACGATATGATGCAGCTACTGTAAGACTGATACTCCCGCTAATCAGCGATGTGGCGATGGGTCGACGAACTGCTTGGATATCGACGAGACGGCGTATCAGCAGTTGACGGGAATGGGCTACAATGAGACGGTGAGTTGTGATATCTTGAGAAATGGCTTGAATAAGCGGGCATGCTGACAGTGTGATGGCAGACCCACCCGAACCTTAACATCAAGATCACCGCTGTGAGCTGCTAAGCTGAGATGCTGAGCTCGTACGGTAGGATGCTCGTCTGAATCACTCCAATATCTTCACCATTGCGAGCATTGGCGGCCCCATGGCAGAGCTCGACTGGTCGAAGGCTACAGTTCGACACGCTTGTAGTCCTCCCATGCTCTTGCTCTGCTCCATCATCCCTCCGGGGCTTTGGAATTGCATAGCGAGTGTCTTGCAACTACTGTAACATAGCCTACAAGCAATGTAGCATTGTTCTCCGAATCAATGCTGCTCCCAAAATCAGCATACCTGCAGCTTTCCGATACTGCTAAAGCCAGGACTCTTATCTGTTGTGAGCAGGTTGCTTTTAGATCCCTAATGGATACTCGACACATTCATTACGCTCCCATCCTCATTCCCTTCCCCCTAAAAGCGTACCGACGACTCACGACTCATTTCACCGTCCTGCCCCCATACTCACACCCCCAAAGCATTACCGCGGCCACCTCCCATCCATCTCTCTCAACAATACTAACAACGGAAAAGCAACCCCTCCCTCCCTAACTCTACTACCATATTGCGAACTTCGTCTCAAGACTAGCACTCCTCCCAAACCTCCCTTCCCCTTCCACACCCCCTCACTTAATCTCCTAACAATGCACTCCATAAAGCCGCATCCCTACGCACCACAACGCCCCCACCGCGTCCTATCCCATCCATCCGTCTCCTCACAGAAAATTCCCAACTTCCCCCTCTAGCACAGCAACGCCGCGTACACTCGTTCATCGTTCATCGTGACTTGCATGATTGCGCAGCATCTATCTTTCCTCTCTTTCCCTGTCCCCAATCTCTCTCCACAGCGTCCAGACTGCTTAGTCAGTCCTCCGCTTGCAGCATATCCACCACCGCATCTCCATCCCGGCATCCAGACAGACAGACAGAGCGCTATCCACACTCAAAAGACCAGCAGCGGCGACGGCATAGCAACCTCCCCGGCGAATCCAGCGCAAGGTGTAGAGATTTGCGCCTTCTGATGGAATGCTTGCAAGGATGGGCCGCCTGGATCAGGCTCTCGATATATACGGCCCCACAGCGCTCATTCGCAAACCCAAGCCGGCACATCCGGCACCGACAACGGGGGTCCTGCCTTTCTGAAGGTGACCCCTCGCGTTCCGACCGCTTGGCACGCGTCTCGAGCATCCCAGCGAATTGGGACTCTGCGTCGAGAGTAAGATCCAGGTCTCGCTTCCAGTTCAGACCCCTCTCAAGGGTTCGCGTCATTAGGAAGGGAGATTGGAAAGGCTTCTGCGTGCCGTTCTTGGGGGCCTATGTCCATGGCCAGGGCTTTTGCTCAATAGTGCAAGGAGGGAACGGGTGTGGCGAAGAGATTGTTTTGGGTGACGCGGAGGTTTGCTCGGTGTGAGGTCCGGGACTCAGGGGGCTTGTGCTGCTGGGATTGAGGGGGGTAAGCGCCCTTTGTGGTAAGTGGAGGATTCGGGGGATGGGTATGGGCGTGGGGATCGACGGCGCGATAGAGGAAGCAGGATTTGCGGCGGGTTGATCGGTAGGATGATGCGGATGGGGTTGAAGATTCAGTCTTGTTTTGGGGCATGGATGATGGAGGAAGAATCTCGGGATTTTGGGGGAGAGATGTGTGGATGTCTGAGGTCTATGCCACAGAGCTCCTTCTTCGCAGTACTTGTAATTCGCGCAGTTTTATAGGGGAATATTTGAGGGGCAAGGCTGCTTTCTCTTGTGAAACTTTGTCTTCGTGCACAATCTTCGCTTTCTTTGTTTGACGCCTGGATGAATCCGACTTTCTATTCTTGTGCCGGCATCTAGCGGTCTTTTAGTAGCTCTATTAAATCCAATGCTTGCTTTTGTGTAAGGACAATATCAAATCTGGAGCTATCGTTGTACTCTATATCATATTTAGCCAGAAAAAACCCTCGTGTAGACCCTTATGCCTCGCACCTAACATTAAAGAGGGCAAGATTCAAGTCTTGCGACATAGCATATGGAGTAGTGCCTGGCCGAGCCAATTGAAGCGGACAGTGTCTCACCCAGGGTCGAGACCCGTGAGCACCTTTGTTATGAACTCCATACCGAAGGACCATTCACTGTACGTGCTTCTCAGACTGCACATATACGAATATGGAAAGTCGGTGGAAGGGTATGCCGTGGATGTTCTGATATGGTCCATGAGATCATGACTTTTCGTGTATGCCAAAATACTGTTGTTCCGTTCCCGACTCTATGGAGCGACCCGAGTACTGTGCGTGAACTTGGTTTTGAGGACGCACTGCGACCTGTGTGAACCATGCGCTTGAACGCATACTACTCCGGCCCACAGCCCGGTTTATTCCAAAACATCAACAATTAGGCGAGCTAACCTCGTAGAATGGCCTGTCAGCTTCTGTAAGAACAACCAGAAATCGAGCCCAAGGATCCCGAAGTCGCCAGAATAGTTCCCTAAGGTCCGACCGGACTGGAGCGACGAGGCCGGAAGAGCCACTTTCTTGGCTTCGGACTCTGGGTAAGGTCGTTTTCGGGAGCTCCAGGGTTAAGATTGTTGTCAGCTGTCTCGCCGACAGGCGGTGCATCGGCCACTGCTTCCGTTGGATTGGGATCGCCCATTTCCACATCGTCGACTGCGCGCTTCGCAACGCGATCTGTAGACCTCTGATACATCGTTGCTTCTGGTAAGTCATCAAACTCAATCCCTTCATCCTTAGCCTTTGCGCGAAGCTTTCGTGTGCGTATCCGCCAGATGACGTGAGAAGTCATAATGCCAAGCTCCAAAAGGAGGCTGATCAACCTACTGTCAACATTGATACGCATACTCAAACATAGCAATCACTTACCAAACAATGTACGAAACACCTCCTAGATAGTCAAAGGTATGTTGAGCCACTTGACGATGTCAGTCAAAGCGCCGAGCTTCATGAGATCAACGACTTACCCAGAGCCATCAATGAGAAGAATGCTCCTAGCCAATCTATGCTGATAAAGAACCAATCTAGCCACTCGTCAGCATCATTTGGATGTTTCCGGTCGAGAATTGCTTGCTGATTCCAACTACCCTGCCACCACGTTTCCAGAGCTCGAAGTAGGGTGGGAGAAGCCCTCCTCCCAGCAGAATGGCGGCAATGACACCCGTTAAGATCATCGGCCATTCGACGCCGCGGTCATATGGACCCTAATGTTTGTGAGCTCGGTCGCATATACAGAACGCAGAGCGTACTCTCAGAGTGAGCGTTAAGAGTGCTTCCACACCACCGAAAAAGGCTCCGATCCCTATGGCGAGCATCGAGGCTGTCCATGTTCTCCATCCACTAGATACTCTTAGCAGAGGAGGAGTCAGCTTTAGATAAATGCATACTTGTTATAAATTAAAACCTGAGCCCAGCTGACTAGCGCCAGCATGCAGAACATTTGCGGCTGTATTTGGATAGGTACATTAAAGTTCTAGATAGCACATAAGCATCTTCTCACAGGGATTAAACCATCGACATACTTGTACGATGGCGTAAACACCAAATGGCACCGCGCCTACATTGTCGATAAGTTGCTGGATCTCGGATGACCTGCGCCAGGTACGTACAAACAGCCCATAAGAACATCATCGAGCCTGGCAGTCCATCCGTCTTCTTCTGCTTCCAATTGTACCATATTTGTGGTACCAACTGAATGCACCAGAAGACTGTGCCAATGGTTCCAAGGATGTTGGCGGCGACGGGAATACTTGTTTGAGGGGCCATATTTGGAACCCGGTTGGACACTTGTGTGGGTCGTTCGAGGCGAGAGCTGGAAGTGTACAAAAGCTTTGGGGTGCAATGCGTGAATCTCCCCGGAGATATTGAGTAAGAAACATTCACTGAGAAAATCTTACATTACGTGATACGTAAGATGTGTGATGACATAGAGAAACATTTCTGTATACTTAATACTTCAGAGCATCTTCATGGAATTATTATGCTGAATGCAATATTCACGAATGGTGATAATCATTCACCCGCCTTGGAGTTGAAGTCTGTGCGCTCAATGTTACGCTTCTTCGAGGAATCTACCTCTCTGGAACTGCCTCACCCACGCCAGATGGACCGGAAATATCGTAGAGTTCATGCTAAATTGGATTTACCCGAGAGCTATCCTCGAAGAGTTGAAGATACTCCTGATTCTGCGGTGTCATTCGTGGCGAATGGCATTAGCCGGAGACTGACTGCCGGCTTGTGGGACCGAACATCGGCGACCGTCTCTCTCCACGGCCCCACGTTCAGAGCCGAAAGATGGATAGACGGTTTGGCGATACGTTTGCTCTGGGCCAAATCTCCAACGCTACGTCGTGTACACGTTCAGTCGCCCGCGATTATTGAACGGATATCGAGGTCGCCGACTTGCCTCAGGATCTCAGAACTTATGTTTATTCTGCATAGACACTATATTATCATACTAGTGCTAAATCCGATAAGACGAGTACTCAATCTAGTAAGACGGCAATTTTAGTCGGGATTTTTTTTCTTCGCAAGGTCTGAGAGCGAAACCATGTGTGCTGACATCAAAGCAAAAGAGTTTTCTGCGGACTTCTGTTTTGACGAGTTTTGGGGGTTTCGCTCTCAGACCCTAAAGTATGGAATGATTATTGTAGAAGTGCGCTAGTCTTTAGTGCGTCGTCGCATTTAAGCGTCGCTCCGTGCGTCACACTTCTACAATAATCATTCCATAGGGTCTGAATACTGAGGCAAGTCGCCGACATGCGTTGCACCGAGGCACGCCAGGACAGCCAAGACAGCCAAGACTCTGGCCGGTTTGTCGGCCCGAACAAGCGCTCCCGCTGCAATGCTTGGCAATCTGCATCAACGCCTTTCCTGCAAAAAACTGCCTGCGGACGATGAGTTCAGACCACAACGGAGAGCATGAAGCAGCAAAAATTATGCAGACTTATGGCAGGCTTTCCAATTATGCTTTAGGAGGTTACAATGACCTAACCTATATCAACTGTATCATCGAATTGCGTCCAGATTGTAGCATCTTGCGTGGAGGCTTTGGTGATCCAAGGTCAGGATTCCACACTTATGAGATGGAAGTCAAGATGGGATTGCAGGCGGCGAACGGTTGCATAATGAATCACAGAAGCTTCTGCGTACTCTCGTTTGGAGCAAAGTGAACAACTTGATCTATGAGGAAATCTATTTGGAAGGGATTTTTCCCTTGGAGCATTCTCCGTCTTCCCATGTTGAATGAGAAGATCGATACCCACTGCATCGAACATGCCACTTTTTCTACCAGCTAAGCACTGTCGCTGTCACTGTTCGTCTCATTCCCACTAACACCCTCAAAACTAGCCTTATCTACTATCAGACCTTGATCGTTGAGGCGTTGAAAGTTTGGCTCAGGAGCTTCGAGAACATCGTAGCGGTGGGGCGGCTTTGTGACGAAGAACGCTGGAGGATGAGGCCCTTAACGAGTTTTAGTATTAGCTTTGCTTTCTGAAGCTATGCGGTGAAGCTATCAGGTACGTTCTCAGGGCAGATCATGTCAAGACAAGACTCCTTACTTATGAAGACTCTGGAAGGGGTAAGAGATGCTCGGAAGATTACTTACAGCCGTTTTTTGGGATACCTGGGGTCCATGTGCAGGGTCGACCCCATTTGATGCAGTCATTGCATACCGTCGGGTCATTGGACTTATCGAAACCGCAAGGGTGATTATCCTGGGAACCCACTAGATTCGAGAGCGATGCTTCGGACTGCCAGAAGAATGCCTACCACCATACATGAGTCGCATCGATTTCGTGAAGGCCGGCCTGTGTATCCTGCGGGTCTGCTGGGACCAACTCTAAGGCCAGGCATATTGAGATCTTGGCCCACCTGCTGAATGGTCCGCTTCGTAGGCTCTGCGACATATTCATAATTCATGAGCTGCTCTATCCGAAGAGTACGGCTAAGATTGTTGAAGCTGAGCTTCACGACACGAAATGGCGGAACTGTTTTGTTATTCCTCCAATCTGTGGTGGTATTGTAGACTATACCCTTGAAAGAAGCTAGCAAACTAGAGACTTCTAAGTAAGAAGAAGGAACATTGCCATGCTCGAAGCGATCCTTTTTCTTCTGCAAGTAGTGGCACCGTAGTCCTATGTAAAACGGAGTCAGCTTCCCGTCCCAAGAGCTGTCGGGTATCGTCAGAGCGGCTGCTGCTAAAACATGTTTCAAGCTTCTTGAGAGACTAAGCAAGCGGTAAGAGATGCTTCGAAATCGACTTACCCTTCCACGTCATGAATTCAATGCGAACCGCAAAACCTAAGCAATCCTGCCAATCAGAGTAAGGTCGAACGAACGGCAAACGACCAAATTGTCGACTATGGATGCGTCCATCGGTGATGATTTCCACGACCAAGCTCACAATTGCCTTCGGCTTGAGTGCGCCTAGATGGTCAAGTTTCGACGCCGGAATATCGGTGTTGAGGTCATGATGGATGTTGACTGCAAGACCCCTGTTGTCATCGTAGAGCGGTGTCTGCGGCTTTCTGAAGGTCATGAAGCCTGGACCGTCCTGCCTAACCCAAAGGCTTCTCTCATGATGAAGCTTTTCACTAAAAGGGATGGTGACATTGATCCCTTGAAGATTAAGACGTGCGCAAGCTGCCACCCAACCCGTCTTCTGGAAGACACGATCCGCGATGCGACTAAGCTGTGTTGCGTGCGCTGCATTCAGAGCCCATTCGTATGTGAGACTCTCCTTTTAATTCTCTCCCGTCATCACATCATAGTAGGAATCCATCAGGAGAATGAATAAACTCTCCGCACATATCAACAGGTCTGGAGTCTCCGGAAGACGACACAGAACGACTATACGGGAGCTGATAGATTGCCTTGCAAGTCTATAATGTAAACCTATTCAAGTTAGTATGTGTTCGAGGCGGTGGCGTGAAGTGATTCGTGGCGGTCAAGTCGACACAGTAATGTGATACTCATCAATCAATAGCAGACTTCTGGCGAGAAGGTAAGACATGAAACAGCTTTGCTGTGTGACTTGTAAAACCACTCCAGGTGATAGAGATATAGGAAAACTATAGAGGAAATGGCATGACTTTCTCAGTCGATCACTAAGAAGTAAACCTCGCAGCGAATGGTGGACTGCATACACGCAATATAGATAGCCACATGAAAGCACGCACCTTGGTTCGTGACGTCGTCTAATGCAATGCGATGATCGCTTGCACGGCGCCAGAAATTGTTGGTAGAGCCGATCCGCAGGAGATCACGCCTACTCCCGGCCATTTCGTAATATTAGACATATATGCCAGCCCCGGTCGTAGAATTTGTGATCTTCGGCGCGTTCTTGATATCCTCAACCGCAAAGCTGCCTTGGAGAAGTGTTGGAGATAGGGATGCTGGTAGTCCATTGACCAGAGTATCGACCAAGTTATTGGAAGCTGCCATAGTCTCGAGCAATGTCTTCGACTTGCCGAGCATGAAGTCCAGACCTTCATCAGTGACCGACAACTTCCTAAGAGCTTCCAGCAGAGCAGATAGGGTAGCCTTTAAAGGTGATTCGTGAGGATTGACCGATACATCCACAGTGGCAGGTATTGGGAGAGCATTTTGCACTCTAATCGGGGCGCCGCAACGGACGCTGCCCCACTGTAGTAGATCTCGAAGTCAGATGTACGCTTTCAAGAATGAGACACAGCGGCAAGCTGTTTCAAGCATGTCTTTCCGCTAAGACACGTTGCTGTGCTTAGGGCACGATGAAAACAAGATATGAAAAGATCCGAGAATACTCACTTCAATAAAACCATCTGGAACCCAGCCTATGCGTTGTGGCTTTGATCGATCAATCTCTAAGTAGCATTGCTGATTCTGCCATTGTCACACGACGCCTTCTTCATCTTTGGTGACTGCTAAACGGTCCCCAACGTGGGTCGTGGGTTTGAAATCTGCTTTGATCCGGCAGGGCCAGGGTCATTGTGGTAATCTCCTGGCTGAGTTGGAGGCATGACTTTGACGTGATGATCGTCAAGGTATTGGCTTCAAGAACATATGAACAGAGACGTCAAGCATGTGCTGTAACAATATGGCGCTCGCTAGCAATCATTGATCAAGCGCACACGAGGGTGAAAAGGAAACGAAGAGGAAGAACCCCATCACCTCGTTTATCCGGCTAGTGTGAATTGGCACGTGATTCACATGAGGTGATGAACATGTGTCATCGGACAAGTGCATATAGCTCCGCCCGAGTACGACCGATAAATAAATCTACTTTCAGCGCACCATTCGCTATAGACTGTGGATGGCTACCTTAGATCATTTCCTCGGCACTGTTTGGTAACGTACTTCTCTAGTTCCGACAGCTTATTCGTACCTCCGTTAGCATTTCCGACTGAGTCTGCAGATCGGCACGGGTGCGCTACAACCACTGTCTACTTGTTGGATGGCAATCTGGCAAGTATTTGGCGTTGCCCCTACCCTCCGTCGGCAAACCACTTTGGCCTCTCGGATCAGTCACCACTCAAAGGCTCACCATGAGCTGGTGCCAGTGGAATCCTCTAACAATCCTGTACTCTCGTCTTGCCATGGCTGTCTCAATATCAAGCTAGGCAACCGATCTTGATTGGTAGAGCCGTCGACAGCACAACACTTTGCTTCCAACGCAAGCAAACAGACAACACCGCCAATTGTACTTTTACGATGGCAGTACGAGTGCTTCTCAGCCGAGAAGGACGTACTGTCAACGCAGGCGGGCCCAACGCAGAACGAAAACTGGTCGGCTGTACGGAGACCGTCGAACACGCGGAGCCGAGAAGGCGCAGGACAAGCATGGTCGGCTGATTGATGGTGTTGTCGATATTGTAGGAATTGAGCCTTCCCGGAGATACTTCCTACGATTCCGAATGAGTCTTTGCTGGAAAAAGGACGTATTTTCTCGCTTGAGCAGTAGGCGGTTCTCCAATGTCGAGATTCGCCGGATGGTAACAAAAGCTGAAATCCTCAGGACTGAAAGATTCTCGACAGGTCTGTCGATGGCCCACTCATTAAATTGTCTCTGTTCCACCGCAATTGAAGTGTAGCAAACGAGGGGTAGTGTAACAGCTAGGACAGTGCACGCGGCGGAAAAGGAGCCATGCGTCTTTTCAGGAGTGTTGATAGTATGACTTCGAGCGATGGCTTCGGTTGATGAAGTGTGAGTGTGTATCCGTTTCACCATGAGTCTGTCATATGCAGGACTGCGCTTCTTTCCCGCAATTAGCGATCTTTCGTAATAAAAGGGCGCGAACAACTCATACCATTGCTTCCGTAAACAAAATGCCGTGATTTCAGTGACCAGATCAAAGCGTCGAAGTCATCCTCTTCGAAGATTACTCTTTTGTTGCGCTTTAGGCAATTGTTTTAGCGGTGTCTGGAAAAAAGTGTTGGTGCCTCAGTTGATCGATCTCAAGCCATTGTGAATTTTTCCGCGCTGCTCTGAACAGATCGCCTTTGTCAAGGGAAAATTTGACAGCTAGCGTGAGCGTCAATATTCGCCCAAAATTATAAACTAGGATGGTAAATGCCATTACTTACGTTACCGTGAGGTGTCAATTGTGACAGGGAGATACAAGGGGCGTGATATCTCTGATTAGGTGCGACAGGTAGGCGAGATGTGTATGGTCTTTTCGTTGAGTGCACCTATGCGATCTGGGGCACATCAGCTTTTGAAAATAATCTTTGGTCAGATTTGAGGAACCTCTTTGGTTGTCCCAATGAACGAACCTCTCTGGTTGTCCCAATCGTCTTACCTTGCGCTGCCTTTATCCTACCCCCTTCCAACGCAGACTCGAGGTCCATCCGGGGGATGGGAGCAAAAAAGCAACGCAGGGTCTCACCAAAAAGAAAGCAAGTTCTCACTCCTTCCCCTCCCTCTTCCCCACCTCATTCTCCTTCTCCTCCTCCCCGCCGGAGGAGAGGGAGATATACTTCTCCATCCTTTTCCTCATCCTCTCTTCCTCCTCCTCATTCGCCTCATCATCCACACTATCTGGGACGAAGTCCCGGAATTTTCTCTTTCTATTAGGCGCATTCTGCGCCGGCGCCAAGACCACATCCTGACTCCGCAGCGGGTTGCTCGTGCTTGCCGTTGGAGAGTTTGGCGGCTCTGAGGGTGGCGGAGGGGCGGCGCCAGCCATTGTGGGAGGGGGGGTTGAGGGATGGAGTTCTATTTGCTGGATCAGCTGATGTTTGCCGGCAATGGAAACATCTCATATTAACGACATGATGTTCGGTGCTGTGCAAATGAAGGGGACAGCACCAAGCCCTGGGCACACGCCAAAAGACGTAGCTACAAAGTCTGATGGACTGACGAAGAGATGTCGCCAAAGCCGTACAGTGCAAAAGTGTATCGCTTTCCGCTGAGTCAACTCAGAAAGGGGAGTGCCAGATAGACAGAAGTGTGTGGAGTGGTTCGATAGAGACACGCAAGTGAAAAAGCACCTATTCGGATATGGGACGAGAGTACTCACGATTCAATTCGTCTCGACTTGGTAGAGGCGGAGGAGATGAGGGCTTCGGAGGCTCAGAAAGTGGTGGTATCAGCGCGTAAGTTACGAGGGCGAAATCGTTCTCGACGCTCAAGACCGCACATTGCTTCGTCCACACCAAATTGCCATCCGTCAGCCATCCTACGCATTCTTAAAGTATCAGGTTATACTTACGACATGATCCCACGCACGCCGAGAGATGAAGCCTGCGTAACCCATTCTCGTTTGACCGCCAGCGCCAAGCATGACTATACTAGCTTCTTCAGCAAATCCACTTGGGCAGTTCTGATTACCTGCTTATCTTCATTGAATGACTTGTGCTACAGGTCCACGAGCACTGATGGCCTTAGAAGCCTAAAACATGCTGCGAATGTCATCAAGTCATAATACAGATGCAAGAGGCAAGGCGAAAATTCGCGAATCGATCAGCTCTCGAATTGTAATGGATGGCTAAGAGAGAAGCATAATGACCCTGCTCGGTCATCCCGTATGAATATTGTTAGGTTGATTCTAATGAAATGATGAAGCTCGTCTACCTCCAAGTAGCGAGCATAGGGTGGAATGAGAGCATGGATGGTGACCTTATCGCTCACGGCGCCGTTAGTCACTTTCGCGGAGCTTGCATTGAGACATCTAAAAACCGTTCAGTCCTGCGCACCGTTGGAGTCGAAGATCATCAAAGCCGATGCTGTCTTGATGTAGTGTCGGTGAGTGGTGGTCTCATCAGAGGGAGATAGTTCGATATCAAATTATCGTAGCTGGTCATGATCTTCCGCAGTCAAGGAGATAGGGTCAAGAAGATTGAATTAAGGAGATCGAGGTTGAATATATACTTTACTATATGTGTGATAGCACTATCCCACGTGTCGGCACAGGTCTTTACCGTTTCCCTTGCCCTTGTTCGAAACCGGTTTGACGGGATGGCTAAGGACTGGAAAACCAGTGAAGACCCATGATTGACGAGGTGAGTCCAACGCCTTCGCCTCAGTGAAACACCCAGCAAGAGGTTCGAAGAAGGCAGTCTAGATATCGTACTTATATTCGGTGGAGCTCTGAGATCTTGATCCTGGCAGCGCACGGGAGAAATGCCTGGCTGAAATCCAGCTTGTCATGTATAAATTTTGATTACCTTCGGCTCATGAGCCCGATGTCAGCCAATGAGGTCTCTAGATGATGATCCTATCCAACCCCTAATGAGAATAGCCAAAACGATAGAGCGTGGGCGCCTCAAACGGTGGACGAACCTTGGGTACAGCAGTTGGCTAACGCGCAGAACGATAGCGATGAATGTATTGCAGAAAATTGGCGACCCATTCTAAGGCATATGCATGGATGAATTTGCTTCCACGTAGCGATGTACCAGCTCTACCTCAAGATCGGGCGGAACGCGAAGGAAGCCTTTGTTCACTGTCGCTAGTCAGTAGAACAGAAGCGAGCGTTCAGTATTTTGGAGCAGAATGTAGCCTGGACTTCGGGCAGTCGAACTGCACATCAGGAAGAACATCCTATCGTAGAGCCTCAAGTAGTATCACAGCAACCGTAACAATAGCCCAGTATATGACTTGATGCTTAAACGAAGCTGTATCGACTCGATCCAGGGATTGGCAGGTTGTCATACTTGCCTTGATTAAGCATTACCAACGCGCCATAAAGTGGAATTATGCTTCGTCGAGGCTCAAACAATTATGAGAACTCGTAGGATAAGCGCTTCTTCTCAGTGCTTGCATGAGCAAGACACACGTTCTCATTGACGGAACCTGTACTTGGATTGTGGCCAAAATTCAATCAGAGACGTGATGTGGCTGCTCACTCTTGCGTGTTGTTGTCAGTATACTTCTCTTGTATGAGCGCCGTTTCAGCTATCTCCGAGCTAGCTCTCTCTCTTTCGTTCCCAAGAAGAAATCAGAGAAAATCTTCGAAGGTTGACGTGACATTGAGATAAGTGCAAGCGTGTTTTGGTGAATGAGTTATAGTGACTGCACCAAGCGCGTGGTGTCATCGTTCTCATCCATGGTGGAGGGCTACCACAACAAAGCAGTAGTTATCGATAGGGAATGCCGGGAGGACGAGATTCGAGGATATGCTCAGGTTTGCAAGATCAAGTACCGATACCTGGCCACGTATTCTCCATTGTCATTTGCCAAACAAGCGCCAGTCAAAAGGTCGTTGTCAGCCGTTGTGTTGCTTAAAATTGATGGAGTAGGGTTCAATGACGAACAGGTCTTTGATGCGATGTTAGATTGCGCGATTCGAAAGTATGCTACTAGTGTCGTCACGAGGCAATGGTTCTGTAACAGAGAGACAAGACCCGGGGCGCAGGCAAGAGTACCTTATTGACCGAGTCAAGGCTAGCTGCGGAAACATTCTCTTTGATTAAATTAAAATAAACAAAAATGAAAATAATTTTCATCGTCGCAGCTGCAATGGTCCAAGGGTTAGGATTCCACCCTTCCAAGGTGGAGGTCGGTGTTCGAGTCACCGTTGCGGCATCAATATCTTCTTTTCTTGTGTTAAAGGCTTTTGGCCAGAGGTATCGCGAGGAATATGTGAAGTAAGATCGGAGCGCAACCCACCACAAATTCACCCGTGATCAATGGTGTTACGCGATTAACGTCTCTTCGGGCCGGCTCTTCCGACAAACTTCTTGGCGCTCTTTTGCATTCTTAGCGAAAGACTATTTTCAGAGGTTTGGTAATCCTATCCCATCATTATCGCATCCTTTTTACTACTCCGCTTCTGATTGTCACGGTTGTCACGGTGTGCCAGGGCCAATGACTACGATTCCTCTTTAGGACGAAGTCGGTACTCATCGCATAACGTTCAATTTCTCGATAGCCAACGTTAGTGTCAGAGATGATGGCGAGAAAGTAAAGGCTGTAAGAGCGGTCATATGACTTCCGAATGAATTCATAGGGTACAGACCGTGTGTTGACGTTCTAGCACACTGGGGCATGGTATTAATGACGAGCCCCAACGGACAAGAGAGCAGGAAGGATGACAAGGTAGATATTTGCCAGCAGAAGAAAGATATGCGTTACTGGTCTAAAATTGGGGGACACTGACAGACCATCGACACACAATGCCGAGGACAAAAGCAGGCAGGTCAATGCGCACAAAATTTGAAGAAGGGTCGTGCTGAAGTATTCCCAGGGAGTCCTTACCCCGAAAGAGATGTAGCTCAAATAATACAATATACTAGCCGTGACCACCACGCCGAAAAGTCTGTTTGAATTCTTCACGCTCTCCATTATGGTCTAAACTCATCCCAGATCATGTCCGCAGGCCTGGCGGCCTGCGGCCTGCCAGACATGATGAAGATGGGGAAGCATGAGTCTCGACGTTCGTCTGCTCAATGGTTTCAATCCAACCCGATAGTGCTTTTCTAACTGATCAGCTTCCATTCGTCCACTCTCTGCAGTCGCTTCAAGCCTACTTGATATTCGAGCTGGCACTCCGACTGTCACTCATCTTTCTGATGCTACGTGGATCTGCCCAGGCTTGACTTCTGCATTCACTCTACTAAGCTACGTCAATATAGCGGATCATTCTATGTAATTGCACAACTAACACTCATCTGATGGGCAAGCCCCTGACAGCCAGCCCATTTCAGTCGCAGCGGGTCTTCACCAGCCGCTCATTCCCTCACTATCGCAGCCCTACATTTTCCCGACGTACCCACAATACAGGCGATCCCCATCAACAAGCAGTCTAACCGGCACACAGACTACCATTATCATATCAATATCAGCCATTCGACTGTGGCTATCTCTAGGTTGAGATTACAGCAAAGAAATCGGAGGGGGAAGGAGCGTGTAAGGCTGTCGCATGCGCTGGTAGGAAATGGTGCACTACTCCTTGGAAAGACGTATTCGCAGGGTTACGATCCACTGCGGTAGGAACGATGATTGATGGCGAAGGAGGAATTTGGTACTTGATGGATGCATTGAATGTGATAAGGCTGAAGAAAGGGGTAGGAGGTTAGCCTTCTGACTCAGGGCCCGGAAAATGTACCCTGCGAACGCATGGGACACGCGCACTGCTATATCAATTATCGAAGGGGCTGAGGTGGTGGTGGTCAAGGTCAGAAGGATACTCTACGGGTGGGTTTTAGTGATCAGAAGAAAGGGTCAGCTCGAGAAGCAGAGTATACAATGCCTCAAGAACAGGGAGGAACAGAAGACGATAGATTGAGAGGAGTAGTTCCAAAGGCGTCTCGACTTAAAATACACCTTTGATACATCCGCTCTACCTTGGCCTGCAAGCTGCTCCCCAAACCTCGCCGAAGGATACCGCAAGGCTTGGGCAAATGGAAAGTACACTGCCTGTCATGTTTGCAGAAGTCATCGTCTTCGTTGCATTCATTCTGCAGTATGACCCGTCGTTGAATACTTTACTAACAAGACCCAAGCGAAAGCTTCATTTGCGGCCAACGCTGGCGAGTCGGGCTGTGTCAGGTGACTCATAAGACGCGTGGGCTAGATCCTAAGGGAAGATGGTTTGGAGTGAACTGACGGAAGTGCGAAGAGCGATTAGGATTGTATAGTCGCGTAGCTAGTGTGGCCGTGGGCAGTGGCCATCCGAAAATCCTTTAACAAGCGAATCCTGGGGTGAGAAACGGTGGTCTCTCCTCCTGGACATCACGCTTGACAAGACAATAATCCAACGTTCTATAATCTGGTAGGCGCATGAAGCGGATATTGTCGGTCATCCTTTAGTGGAAGCTCTTACTCCGTCTCAGTGAAAAAAGGCGTTGGATGGATGATGTGCCAAGATGGTTCTCTGGCTCCAAGCCATCCTCAGTGTCCTCGAATGGTGTGGTCAGTTCCTGTCAGTATTGATCTTCTCCTGCTGGCAAGACATTCTTGCAGATTTTGCTCACCAATCCGCAAACCGGCTTTCCAGGCTGCGCAGAACAGCGAGTTACCAGTTTTCCCAGACAAAGTCCGGAAGCACACTCCTCATAATCTTCCAATGACCTAGAGCACTTTCCTGCTGGCAAAATTCCAGTATTTGTGTTTGGCCCCGCCTCAGAACTTTCGGCTTTTCCGACGAGTCTGCCCGATCGAAGTAGCTATCTTTGATTTCATACTTTGGCAGCAAGTGACGTCTGCGAGCTTGGCTGCCTAGGAAATCTGCCTCAGTAGGGGTCCGAAACGAGAGCGTCCCCTTTGCCTTCCCGCAGAACATGACCATATTAGTAAAGTCCTTCGTCAGACCTTCCTCATCAGGCAGAGCTTCTTCACGGAACATCCGGCAACTGGGGAAGACAGATCCAATGGTGTTGACAACGAGCGTGGCGGATGGAAGTAGCAAGTCGCCAGCGTAGTTCTGCCAAATATTAGCGTTCCTATAAAAGCACGAGCTGTAAATCGCTGACTTACAATGGCAATGACCCCGTCGGGTTTGAGCAAGAGGCTTAAGCCCTCAAGAAACTCCTGCGTAAAGAGTGCTGCGGGCTCCGCCCCTCCGGTGAATACATCATGGATGACATAGTCATATTTGCTTCGCTCAGAATCAACCTTCCCTGCTTCATCAACGAAAGCGACAGCGTCCTTAATCACTGCAGTGTGATTCGTCGGCAGACGGAAATACTCAGAAGCGTACCGATGCACTAATGGGTCGATTTCGACAATAGTGGTCTGTATCCCATGAGCGATCAGGGCGGCCGGTGTAGTCCCGATTCCCAGGCCTCTATGATCGATGCATTAGCCGACCGAGGAAGGAACATATACGGGGAAGAACTACACCACAAGCGCCTCTTTCTCCGTGTCTGACACGAAGTGGCTCCCCGAATCTGGGGGCACTACGAGCCTTACAGCCTCGAGCATAGTGAAAACAGCATATATCGGCTCTTTCAGGCCAGAGGCGTGCGTTCTAGGCGTATTGATCCATTCACCACCAAGAAGACTATGGTCGCAACGCATCACCCTGAACGCATCGTTGACATTGTCCAATACGGATATGTAACCTGTCAATGACTCGTTGCGGGCTACGAGCGCATAACCATGGTTTAATAACGTTTCGTTCAAGGCGGCTGTTCTTGCCTGCCAAAGCAGGTGATAATTCGTCCCGAGAGAAAGTGCCCAAAGTAGAGTCGCCGGATACGATTTCCGTGAAGGAAATTTCACGGCGTACAGTACCGCAATGGCATGTTGCAAACCAGCACGCGTGAACATGAGGTTATACCCCATTGCATTGACCATCCATTCTGTCGTCGTCCCACGAAGAAATTCGATAACCACGAACATTAAGCTTACAGACACGATAGCACCCACTCCCTTTCCGAATCGATTTATGCCAATATTGTCAAGTTCGAGACCTGTAGCGAGAACGATTAGGAATAGAATGGGCGCGAAGGTACAAATTTCGGTAACAGATGGTCCCCATAAAGGCCCAAGCCAAGCACTTTGCTTGAAGAGCAGAGACTGCATGGGAGGCACCGCGGTAGCCACTATAGGGATATATTGAACCCATCGAACTCTGGACTCGACGAATTTGGCCCGATACAAGATTTTGGCTGCATACGCCAACAGGATCGTTGTGATGATCAAATTCTTATGATGGATTGAAGCGGGTATTGAACCGTACACAGGTGAGAGCGAGAATTGAGATATGGAGGAGTAAGATGCTCCAAGGAACAGTAATTCAGAGCATCTTCTTACAGGATGAAGGTTTGTCTTGTTTATCACGGTACGGACGACGTCTAGAGTCGAGAGAGTCCTCCGCCACGAATCGGAACTGGCTTGCCCTTGGCCTACTTTTGATTTAGAAGGCATGTTGAAACCCAAATGCGAAGAGTTGGGCCGTTGGCTGCAATAGCATTCAGGATGTTTGCTAAACGACCTTAGGTGGTACAAACAGCTCGATTCTAATGGGTGTGTAATGCGATCCGACTTAAGTGAATGCGTTGACCGTAGACAAAGGGGAGACCATCTGCGTTCAATGTGACGCTTGACACTCTCTCTAGTTCATCGATGAGTGTCGAATTCGTAGATCAAGGCTGAGGTTGTAAAGTACACGGGGTTATATGTCAGCGTGACAGGGTTTATTTTGCCCAGCTCTCATCCAAATAAAGTGTCACGCTCACACGCAACCCCCGGATACGAAGTAAGGTCTGGAGGTCGCCTGGGGCTCGCCGCAAATAGTTAGCGCTCCCCAAAGACCGGAGTTTATCCGAGGCTCCTCTACTCGAATTCCCGTACGTATTTCGGGTATCTTCGTTTGAAAAGGGACTTCAACATGCTCGACTCTGCGTATCATGTGACGAATCGCTCGGACGTCCTCTGTTACGAACGTGATGATTGTGCTTCGAAGAGGTCTTGTCCTCGTCCTAGAGGATCAGGTTCAATGGACAGGATCAGAAAGAAGAATCGTCGCAAGCGATACCTGGATACTCATCCAGACTATTTTGAGTCGCCGTCCCTTGAGCTAGCAGGTCTGCCGCTCTTGTCTGGTCAGCTGCGATTTGCACAATTTCGCTGATCGTTAAACGAAATAAGATCCGCTCGCATACGTAAGTTCCCCATAAGCCAATATATGCGCGTACGACAACTTCGCAACAGGGCCCAACGTACCACCGCAATCTCCAGAGACAGAATTGCTGTATGGGCTTTGACAGACAATACTGATTACGAAGTCATTTGCAGGATCGCCTAGTGCGACGCTTCCAGAGCCCAACAGAGCGCGAAGCCGAGGGCCGGAAGAAGGGCTATTCGGGTACCCTTGAAGCCGACTTGTGGCGCTCGGAAGCCAAGGTCGAAGCTCTTGCTCATTCAACTGATACCTCGTCCATGACTTATCTAAGGGGAAAGAATGGTGAGATCATAGAGGAAGAAAAGGATGAGATTCCTAAGGATAAAGAGGAAGGCCTGAACAGATGGAGAAAGCAGATCGAGCTCATATTCTTGCGTGGGGACGACACAGATTTCGATTACTCGAAGGTGGACGGAAGTGAGGAGTACGACGATCGTGCTGTTGAAGAGAGGGAAGCGGAAGAGAGCTGGTTCGAAGAACAAGAGCCTGAATGGGCCATCGACGAGGACACGCCGTCAGCTTTCGAGCGAAAGCCTGACGGACAGACTGGCGTGCAGGACTTCTGAGCCTCGAGATGGCATCATCGTCTACTCTTTCGCGTCAAAGGAACCCCCGCGACAAACAACCTAAAGTGTACCATCAATACGAAGGAAGGAGTAACAAGCTAAACAAGTTTGCAGTGATTCGCAGAGCATTGGTCAGGCATTATCTGGACTTCCAACGAGGTGGCATGAGGGCACTACAGAGAATCCTACTTTACAACCTTGATTCAAGAAAGATATCGCAGGATGTGCGACGGTCGAGACTAGATCGTTCTTGCAGGCGAGAGCAGTAGCATAAGCGCCGACTCCTTTTCGAACATGCAATTCAGCGATGTTCAACTAAAGCAGGAAGAGGGTACAATGGCGGAGCGACTAGGACGCGAAGGACCGAAATTGGGGAGACGAGAGCGAATGTAGCACCGGCGTATGTGGGGAGAGTCATTCTGGAAGGCTATGTCGCGGAGCCTCGTCAGGAAACCTCTCCTCCCGGCTCCTTGACAAAGGCGATGTCATGCATGACCAGGGACAGACCCAATCATATTGACTGCATGGCGTGGCAATATCACATCCCTCTACATGGTCTGGAGCGTGATCACCCTGCCCCGCAATTTCTTTAGAGGTCCGGAGAAAATAGCCGCTATGTCGAAAGCTGATTCGACAAGAGGGTTCAGCTGACGTTGAGGGAGGATCATGAATTCATGATCCTCAACGTTGATATTACTTTAAAGTTTGCACCCAAGCCGTCGGTATAAGGATAAGGTGCATGTTGGCGCCAGCTTGTGGGAAACGTCCGTCTTGGCGTGGCAGTAGCTCCTCCAGATTGACGAGTGAGATGACAGAGCGGGGATGGGCTGAGACCGCGAAAGCACATGGATTGGTCCCCTGGGTCTCGGATGATGGAAGGACGCACGAGTGAATACTGGATAGTGAAGGGCATCACATTGAGAGCATGGCTCATACTTTAGCCATGACAGTCAGAGTGAACACAACCGGTGATTCTACAGAAGAGTTTGCCCTAGTCGTTGCCGTCGAGGGAGAGACGTGGTAGTCAGCACTTGGCAAGCTTCATGGCTGAACCAGTAAAGTACTTGCATGAGCGTTTGAAGTCTCCCATACGGGTAAAGTATACTCCGTACCTAAGCACTCAACGATTGCACTCGACTGCATCTATCGCGCCATTTCCGTCTCACAATTGCAAGCCGAAGACTGCTTGACTTGGGTTGGAGCTTTCGTTGCAAGTAGTAGCCAATCATCAACGGCAACATTCTGTTGGACGTGTGCAAACGATAGCTGCTCCTTAGAGCTGTTCTTTCACCTTACTTCACGTACTTCCATTCTACTTCTTGATGTTCCCCGTACACATCAAGCTAGGATGACATGCGGAGGAATGGCGGACTAAGAGTTCATCATGGCTTCATGGCTTCATGGCTTCCTTCCCCAACCCAATCACGCCCAGATCGGTGATCGTGTACAGTTGCAACGTTTTTAGCCTTATATTTCCTGGGCCCACTTCTCCACCCTCAAAGTTCTGTCGATTCCAGGGGTCCATCTATCCATCATCTTCGCTTGAGACGTCCTTCCGACTTTGTTGACACTGTGCTACCGGAGTTGCGCAGACTGTGCCTGAGCGGCCTCCAGATCGTCAGGCGGGAACGAGTGGTGCTCACTAACGTGCCTCTAAGAACCTTTGGGACGAACCCACGGACCAGTTCCCAACGGCAGACTGCGCACTCCCACTTCCAGGCACGGATTCTCTCCGTGCGACGGCAGCACCGAGTCCTTTCTCGAAGCACTGCTTGTACCTGCGACAACCTGCTTCCGCCTTTCCTCTTTCATTCCTTCGCGAATAGGGACGTTGCGGATTGGCTTCCTCCGCTCTTCCCCTCCTCAGCCGACCTTGGCGCGAATCAAGCTCAGGCTCTCGTTATCAACGACGCGCTAGACCCCTGCCTGTCAAGCCGTCAAGCCGTCAAGCAGGCCATCCCTACTTTACAAACCCTAAAGTGCCTTACCTCCCTCACTATCTTCCCCGCCCCGGTCGCAATCTTTTCACACGCGCTTTTCCACTCCATCCCTCAAGCGCACCTCTGCTGCCACATAAACCCTCCTCGAGCATTCTATTCCGACACTTACTGGCTATCAATCAAATTCTACCTCTGCATTTCCCCCTGCATCGAACCATTGGTACCCCGCATAGCTCCGTCCTGCATCTTCCGCCCGTCTTCCGCCTGCCTTTATCATCCTCCAGGCGTATGCAGTATGTCTTCATGCTCTCCGCTGTACACAGCTTTGTTGCGCGCTGCTAATGTGTGCAAAGCCTTGTTGTAGACGCCCTTATCATCCCGCGCAGGCATTCGTTCGAGTCGGGCATAGCTCTACAAGCCTGTGATCGCATCCAAATCGTTGCGCCTGACGAGTCCGCTCAAGCTATTTCCATCGGAAGAGATTGAAAAAACGTCATGGTCTTATAGGCTGTGTCTACACGCACAGCTGTCGGGTATTGTCGACCAATCCGGCTTGACGATTGTACGACTCCACGAAATCCGGAACTCAGTCCCCCACACCTGCTCAACAGTCCAGAGATCATCCAGCATAATGGCAGGTGAAACATTCAACGGTACCAATGTACCAGGTCAGTATCATTTCAGGATGCCAGCGTCCCAGCCAGCACTACCCAAACCCCAGATCAGTCCATTCGAGTCAGACATCAAGACGAACAGCTATCCCTTCGCCAACGAGAGAGGTCCAGGTCGCTCAGATATTGACTCGCCTTCCGCCATTCTCATGCGGAATCTTCCCCGGCATACTAGTCACGAGTCTTTGCGGACTATGTTGTTATTTGCAAAGGATCTCATTGGCGCCGACTTCGTCAACACCGATTCTCCCAATGACAAGGGATACCTCTCGGCCATTGCGCGATTCAGAACTTCGAACGCCGCTCATGAGGCTAGAAATCTCCTCGACGGCAAGCAAAACAGTCCCAACGAAGCGCCCATGATGGTAGACGTCCTACCATTGACACCGGCAGGAGGTCCAGGAGGTCCTGGACCAAGGCGCAACACGTTCGATACAGCAGCGAATCGCGGCACTACAAGCTCTACGTCTTCTACTAATTCCTCTAATGGACAGGCCGGCCGACAGTCCTCCCGTTTCAATGGCACTTTCCAAGCAATGGATCGCATCTCACCTGGCAATGGCCCCCTGGGCATGCTGAACAATGGCCCATTGTCTTCGGGCGAATTGCCCACTCCTGATCTTGTGTCACCTTTCCAAAGTTTCTTTCCACCTCAATCACCGAATGGACAGCCCTTCGCTGATCGTCAACGTCTCTCTGGCAAAGCGGTCATTGGGGAAGATGGTGCTGATGATGAGCCTGGAGAGCTACTGAAGGACCCGGTAGCTTATGCGAAGAATGACATGTCTGGGTCTGCAGGCAGACGTCCGACAAGCAGCCAGCTCCCGACTTCACGATTCGCCGGCTTGTCACTCAGTACCAACGGTATGACATCGCCTCCTCAACAAGGCTTCACGTCGCCCAGATCCATCCCGCCCATGCAAAGTCCTACAGCGGCCATGTCTCCGACAGGCATGTCGAATATGGGCCCGAACCTACCATATCAGCTATCCAATCAGCATTTCCAGCGCCACAATTACCCTCCGGTGAACCCAGCAGATCAGAACCCTCCCTGTAACACACTCTATGTAGGAAATCTGCCAATCGACACCTCAGAGGATGAGCTGAAGGCTATGTTTTCCAAGCAGCGCGGTTACAAAAGGCTTTGTTTCCGCACGAAGCAGAACGGTCCGATGTGTTTCGTTGAATTTGAGGACGTCTCCTTCGCGACTAAGGCCCTGAACGAGCTTTATGGCCATCCGTTGCACAATAGCGTCAAGGGTGGCATACGTTTGAGCTTCTCCAAGAACCCCCTCGGTGTGAGGACTGGACAGCCAGGTAGCATGGGTCCGCCGACTCCTATGTCACCCCAGGGTCCCATACCTGGAATGAATGGTATGATAATGGCGCCTTTCTCTACAGCCAATGGGCCTCCTCCGGGTCTGGCAGTCCCTCCTGGGCTCGGTGCCAGCCACAACGCGAGCATGGTTACATCACTGAGCAGCCCCACTCAGGGCAACATGATGACTGGTGGCTTCGGAATGAGCGGCAATAGTGGAAATGCCTTCGGTATGGCGATGAAGAGCCCAACGAACGCTGGCATGCCCGGCAATCCTGGACCTCAATGGGCAAGTCATAATGGACTTCTACCCGACTACATGCTCGGACGTTAGCTGAGACGGTCCCGCCTTGTTGGAAAACGCTGCATCAATTAGCATGGCGCACTGGGAAACTAAAACGACCTCGACATGGTTACGATGTCCATCTTCCCTTCTGGAAGTCCCCCTTTCGATATTACGACAGCCAATTGCATGTCATGCGTGCATCCCGGAAAGTAATGTATGAACGGAATCGGAGGAAAAGCGCGTGTGGGAGGAATGGAATGGCTTTTGCAGGACAATTTGCGATGATTCCCCCTTTTGCGTACATCTCTGGCTCTAGCCTAGGCCTCCCGTACCTTTTCTTTTGCTTTCTTGGCTTTTTACCCATTTCCACTGGGTCTTTCCTTTTGCTTCTATGACCATCATATCTGCACGATCTTTGCAAACTGGCAATAATGACCAACCTGTTGCATTTACGGGGATGCATTCACATCATTTACATAGTGAGAGGCGGCGGATACTACTCGACATGCCACCTCTTTGCACGTACTTGGGCGCTAGGTAGTTGATACTTGCAATGGTCAGATTTAGAACAGATAATGGCATTTCTTCCTTCACAAATGTATCTCTCGCCTTTCACCCCCCCTCTTCTCACTAACGAACAGTCCTGACCCCATCAAGAGCAATCCAACCCACCACCTCTCTACATATCCACCGTCTGCACATACCCAGCCACGCCATCCTTCATGATGACGGAATCTAGATAATACTATCATCCTCTTCGCAAAAGTAAACGCCAAACATCGACACGAACCGCGAATACTATACCCACTCCACCATCTCCACCTCCTCTCAACATCTCCGCTCCACCATAGCAAAAGAAACCACCATCGAACCATCCCCCAAACCGTAAATCACCATCGAATGACCCCTCCACATCACCCCAACCCCTCACTAATTCTCCATCCAACAAATCCTCACCAAACTCTCACCAAACTCTCGCGAAGCCCTTGCTAAACCCACACTAAATTCTCGCCAACCTCTAGCGCCCCCACAAACAACCAGCCGCAACCAACCACGACAAATCAAAACAGACCAGACCCCCTCCGAGAACAACCAACCCACATCATCA
>JAABUS010002582.1_pt1 | contig 33708 bp, 29 predicted proteins | sample 5560161 | NCBI WGS metagenome assembly JAABUS01 (sample SAMN10711885, study PRJNA513376) | rock metagenome | isolation source: Antarctica rocks | place: Antarctica: Victoria Land, Trio Nunatak nord | collected 2016-01-04 | reverse complement strand
CAACGGCCGCCTGGAGCACCTCCGGGGCTCCGCCCTCGGCTTCCGAAACCTCACCCACTACATCGCCAGATCACTGCTCGAGACCGGCGGCTTCAGACCCCGACTACACCGTGGATTGTGAAGAGCCACAAATCTGGGGTGTCAAGAGTCTGTCGGGGCTGGGGCGGGTTGGTCGAGGTCGTCGAGCAGGTGCTGAAGTCGGTCGGCGGTGCTTTGATGGCGTTCGACTTCCCGGTTCCAGCCGCGTTCGATGGCGTCCTGCACGAGGGTGAGTTCCAGTCGGCGGCGTTGGGCCAGGCGAGGCGCGTAGTCGCTGGTGGTGAGAAATTTGGAGCAGGTGAGAACCAGGTCGCATTCACAGGGGCCTTCCTGGGGCAGGCGCAGGCAGTGTCCGAGCTCAAGTTCGGTTTTGAGGAAGTTGGTCTGCAGCCAGGACACCGCTTCTGGGTCAAGGCGGTGGTTGCGCAGCGCGTCTGCTGCCGGACCGGCCATGCTGATCTCCGAGCCCAGATGCCGATCGAGAGCGTCCTGGTATTGCTGCTTTACTGTGGGATCGGACAGGCTGGCGTAGATCAGCGACATATGCGGTGTCCGGTGTCCCAGCACCGCCATGATCGTTTGCAGTCGCGCGCCCCCTTCGGCGAGTTGTGTTCCGATGGTGTGCCGGAAGCGGTGCGCGCTGATCATCGGCCGACCGTCTGGATCGATCAGACCGGCGGCTGTGCATGCCGCTTTCAGTGATAGGTCGAACAGGAATCCGTTGGACAGCAACTTGCCGCGCAGGGTGAAGATGTGGTTGACGGCCCGGCCGGCGCTGGCGTCGTACTGACCGCGTGCGGCGTGCTTACCTGCCAAATCGATCAGTGGCTGGAGCACGTTGGCAGCTTCGGGGTGTAGAGGAATGCTCCGCTCGGTGTAGCCCTTTCCGACCGGAATCCGCAGACGAGGGTGGCCGTCAGGGTAGGCATCCAGGCAATCCACGGCCAGCCAGCGGATCTCACTGCGGCGAGCGCCGCTCCAGCGGGCCACGATCAGAGCGGCCCGCTGATAGGGGTCCGGCAGCTCGTTGATCGCGGCCATCAGCGCGATGAGCTCATGCTCAGGGATGAACCGCGGCAACGACTTCGCGACCTTCGGGATGTCGCCCCTGGTGAACAGCACCCGCCTGGGTGTGTCTTCCCAGCCCCACGTCGCCGTCTGGTTCATGAACACGGTGAGGTTGGTGATCAACCCTCGCCTTGTCGTCATCGCCAGGGGCTGGCCGGTGTGTTTGCTGGTGAGTTCGCCGGCCCACTGGAGGAACGCTTCGGCGTGCTCCCGCCGTAGTTCGGCCAGAGTGGTGATCTCGGGATGAGCCGTTACCAGCCACTGCGTCAAGCTCCGCAGCGCATCCCGAGCGTGCCGGACCGTCTCTGGCCGGTCGAGGTTGGCGTCCAGGTGCAGGCGGACGTAACGCTCCATGACCGCCCGAATCTTTGGCGGCACCCCGGCCGGCAGGACGTTGTCCGCCCAGTTCGTCCTGTCGATGCGGCCGGGCGCCGGCACGTTGATCTGACCGATGTGGAACAGCAGGACATGAGCGGCGTGGATGCGTGCGATCGCCGTGTTGAAGTAAGAACCTGCCGGGTCTGGATTCGGCTGCCCTGTCCGGGGGCGGGCGAACAGCTCCCGCACGTGGTCTTCTCGCAGCAACGCGGTGAACTCGTCGACGCCGCGGCGGAGGTCCTCGAGGTCGGTAAGAGTCAGAGCGGTCAGGTCCGGGTCGCCGCGGTGCAGCAGCATCCGCCCCAACGGCCATAGCAGGTGATTCTTTGCTCCCTTGGCTGAATAGCCGAGCTGAATGAGCCGAGAGACGTTGCTGTCGAATAGGTCCAAGTCGACACCCAGTCCACGTTGATGGACAGCGACAGTGAATGGACTGGCGAACTGGCGCCCCAGCAGCAGCGGGTAATCCAAACCGACTCCGTGCACCAGCGACAGGTAGCTCAGATACGGCATGATGACGGTCGCGTCCGCTAGCCCAGCTGAACAATCGGTCTGGACGTCTCGCTCGAACAGCCGCTGGCGGAGCGGGGCCTGGAACCAGTCACCCAGCCGCGGCCATCTGTCGGTGAAGTCGTCGAACGCTCGCATCCGCGCCGATCTGACTGTGGCGCTTGGTATGTGCTGCCACACCCAGGCACGGTAAGTCATCCGGTCGACATGTTCACGCACGGGCGGCCGAGCAGCGATGCTGGTCAGCGCTGCGCTCGTCATGATCGTTTTTTCAGCGCTGCGTCGTAGTCGGCGACGACCTGATCGTCGCAGACACGGGTGTAAATCCGCATCGACTCCGGTGACGCATGACCAAGCCGCTTCTGCAACGCCAGCTCCCGCATCCCACTCTCCCACATCGCTGTCGCGTGGGTGTGTCTCAACGCATGGGGCGTCTTGTCCGCAGCTCGGATACCCAGTCGGTCCAGACGCCGCGCGAACCCACGGGCCACGGCCTGATAACTCAGCGGTGCGGTCCTACCCGCACCGTTGCCGCCGACCAGAAACATGAAGGGGCTCAAAGCATCCAGCGGCCTCTCGTGAAGCACGTAACGGTTGACAGCGTCCAACGTTCGCGGCTCGTGCAGATCGACGACACGTTCCTGGCGCGACTTCGCCCTGGCCCCCGCGGATGGTCATCGCGTTGGCGGATGGTCACCCGCCGCCGACCGTAGGCGACATCCTCCAGCTGCAGGCACAACACTTCGCCCGGTCGCAGCCCGCCGTCGAGCATCAACAGGAAGATAGCCAGATCCCGCACCGTCGTCATGCTGCCCAGCAGAGCATCGATGTCCGCGGCGCTGAGCGGACGTGGCAGCCGCAGCGGCAGCCGGACTCTGACGGTGCGGCGGACCGGCCGTTGCCGAGTCGCGGCCCCTACGAAAGGCCGGTGACGATCCGGGACACGCGCCAACGCCGCATCCAGCCGCTTCTGCATCGGATTGTCAACGCCACCATAGGCTTCCGCCGCGATGGCCCACTCAAAAAAGCTCGACGTCGCGGCCAATATCCGCTGCACGGTCGCCGCCGACAACAACCGCCCCTGATCCGTTGCCACGGCCAGGCCCAGACGCTGCGCCGAGCGACGACTCGGCAACCGGCGAGATACCCAAGGAACTCAAGCGCTCTCGCCGGCGTGAAGTCATCCCACCACATGCCCGACCGGTCAACGAATTCAACCAACCGCCGTAGGTCATAGCCGTAAGCGCACAACGTGTTCGGGCTGAAGCCAGAATCGGCCAGATGCGCCAAGAATCTCGTGACCAGGACGACTTCCGCACCCGCGTCATCGATCAGGACGACCCGCCGGACGATTCCGCCGTCCACGTGCTTGACCACCCGCATACCGGCCTCCATCGGTGCCGGTATTCACTGCATCAGGCAGCAACCCTCACATCAGGGATCCCAGCGTCACGGCGTGTCCAGATAACAGAGAACTCGGCCAGCGCGGCGAACACATGGAAGATCAGCCGGCCTCCCGGCGAGGTCGTGTCGATCGATTCCGTCATCGACTTGAACCCGACCCCCTTCGACTCCAACTCGGTAAGTAGGTCGATCAGATGTCGGATCGACCGGCCGAGCCGGTCCAGCCGCCAGACCACCAGAGTGTAACCCGGGCGCAGCTGATCCAGCACTTCAGTCAGCGCCGGCCGCGTCTGAACCGACCCCGAGGCGTTGTCTGTGAACACCCGATAGCAGCCGGCAGTCTGCAGCGCATCGCGCTGCAGAGCAACGTCTTGATCCTCCGTCGACACTCGTACGTACCCGAGAAGGTGACCCATCACCGCAATGTAGCGGAACCCGCCAACGGACCAGATACGCGACGTAGTTTTCGCAACAGAGTATTGCGACAGACGGCAAGCGCCGCGATGACGTCGGCACCGAGCCTGGTGGCGACGTAGCAGATACGGTCGTTCTTGGGCCACGGTGCGGTGACGCTCGCCTGCCTGGCGGGTCTCACCTCCTCCTCCGCGCGCTGCCGGTCCCTCCGCGTAAGTGATCGTGCCTGTGAACATCAAGCAGGACGGCTCTGGAATCCAGGTCAGCACCGAAACTGCGCAGTCTGCCGTGGCGCGCAAGATCATGTGAACGTCGACCACGTCCTCGGGCGTCTTATACCTATGAGCCGTCGCGAGGTGACTTCGACTGAGGGGGCCACGATGGTCCGTCCCGACGGATTTGAAGACGCAGGAATGGAGCGGCTGTTCCGTCAGCACTATCTGGAGCTGGTTCGCCTCGCGAGTCTGTGGACCGAAAACACGGTCGAGGCCGAGGACGTCGTCCAGGACGCGTTTGCAAACCTGGAGCTGTCGGGCGTCTCGTCGCCATTGCCTTTTCTACGGACGGTCGTGGCTAACCGCGCGCGGTCCGCAGCGAGGCGCAAGAAGAGTGAGCGCCGCGCGATTAACAATCTGGCCTCCGCATCGCCGTCGAGAGTGGGCGCGCTGGAGGACTCTCTCGCGACCTTCGATCGGGCGCTGATGTTGTCCATACGCCGACTTCCTGACCGACAGCAAGACGTCTTGATCCTCCGCTTCTACCTGGACTGGTCCACCGAACGAACTGCCCAGGAGCTGGGCATATCTGTCAGTGCGGTGCGTTCCTCCACGCACCGCGCACTTCAATCGTTGAAAATTTGGATGGCGAGGGACACCGATGAACACTGACGACATCGCGCGTGCGCTCCGACGGCAGGCTGTGAGTGTGACCGAAGACCAGCTGCGCGGGCCAGATGAGGTGAGGGCGCAGCGCAGCGAGCACTCCCGTCGCCCTACCCGGAACAGTCTCATCGCGATTGCTGCCGGTCTGGTGACCGTTGCAGTGGTGACAACCGCGATACTCATTGCGCGCCCCGACTCCGCACCCCTACAAGCACAGGCACAGACCGATCAAGCACAGACACAGGTCGATGTCGAAAGGGGAATGACCTTCCACAACGACGAACCGCAGAGTGCCAGCGGCGCCTGCAGCAAAGAAGGCTACGTCGAGAATGCTAGCCAACTGAAATCGAAAACAACCTTCATCGTGCTCGGGACCGTGACCGGCGTGCGCAAGGATATCAGCGTGCTGGAGACCACACCGGCGTCGACCAGCAATGGTCTGGGCAGCTACACACCGGAAATCACACTCCTTCCGAGAATCTTGACCGTGAGCGTTCAGCAAACGATCGCCGGCGACGTCCGCCCTGGATCCACCTTTGACATGACCGACGCTGGATGGATGCGCGGCCACATTGACGACCCGAATTGGTACCCCCTGATCATGCACGGCACCGCGCGGGTCGAGCAGGGATCAACGGCGATCTTTGCGCTCCAGAAGGACCCAGACGGGACGTACCACTTCACCTGCTCAGGTGCCCTGCCAGTGGATGCCAGCGGCCGTGTCGCAGGAGCACCAGGCAGCGAAGATCCGCTGGTCAGTGACGTCAACGGCCTCACAGTAGCCGAGTTCATCAAGAAAATCCAGCAGTAGCGCTCTCACGCTGTTGACAGGAACTGTGACATCTGCCAGAGTTCGTGCTCATGGTGGTTTATGCGCGTCGAAGGGCTCTTTGCGTGCGACGCTGGGGGTCATCACCCTCAGCCTGACTACGCTCGTCGTCAGTGCGAGTCCCGCGTGGGCAACTAACTTTTTTGGTTGCCCAGCAAACCAGGTCAACGAGCCATGCTTTGCCGACGGATCGGTTCTCTACTGGAGCTACAACCTCGGTAACGGGCGCATGCGTGCAGCTGTTGAATTCCTTCGCGTCAGCAGCTGGAACACGACCCACCTCAACATCGGTCTCAGCACCAATCCACCCTTAGCCGACCTGCGGGTGTACTTCGATGACAATCTGAGTAGCCCCTACGTTGGCATGTACAGCTGCGCGCCCGGCGAGTTCATTAGCGGTGGTGCTTGCGATCGGGCCACCATCCGCTTCAAGGGTGTGTCGATCGCGAACTGGTCCGATGGAGACTTAAGATCGCTTTCCTGCCACGAAACGGGCCACTCCTTTGGGCTCCAACACCCCAGCCCCCCCGGCCCTACCTACGCCTGCATGAACAACCCTGTTCCGAATTACCAAAACGTAGGCCCCCACAACGTCGCCCATGTCAACTCGCACTACTGATCTGCCAGGGCCGCGGAATTGTCGGGTTTTAGCTGGTCAGGATGAGTTTGATTGGTCGGACTGGTTGTCTGGCTTGGTATCTGAGGGCGGCGGCGATGTTGGTGCGCCGGCGAGTCGGTGCAGGTTGATGGCCAGGTTCCGCAGGGTGGCCATGACGTGCGGGCCGTGGCCGGTGCGGATCTGGGAGTGGTCTTCGCCGTAGGTGACATCGCGGATCCAGTGCAGGCTGTTCTCGATGGCCCAGTGTCCGCGGAGCCAGCCGGCGATCTGGTGGGGTTGGGCCTGCAGGGCGGTGAGCGAGGTGATCACGTACACCGTTTCGGTGCGCCATTTCTTACCGTTGATGGGCCGGGTCCGGCGGGTGATCTGGGCGGCCTGGGCGGCGTGCGGGAACCCGATCCCGGTGGCGACTTTCAGGGTGCGTTTTCGACGGATCCCGGCGGCGGCGCTTGTCGGTGATCGCATCGATGTCAGCCTGAAGCCGCACGGCCGGCAGGGATTGTGAGTGGCTGCGATGGGTACCGCACCAGCATCGATCCAGCCGGCGCATGAGCCGGCCGAAGGAGGTAGTGAAGTGCCGATCACCAAGCGGGTTCTCGTCGTCGGGGCCGATCTGAACCGGGTCCGCGATTATCTGGCCGACTTCGCCAATGCCGAGGAATGGGATCCGGGCACCGTCAGCTGCACCCGGGTCGGCGACGGGCCGGTCGCGGAGGGCGCCACCTGGCACAACGAGTCCAAGATCATGGGAAGGACGACGAAGCTGGACTACCGCCTGGAATACCTCGGACCGGAGCGGGTGCTGTTGATCGGGGAGAACAAGACCGCGAAGTCCATCGATGACATCGCGCTCCGCACGGTCCCGAGTGGCACCGAGATCACCTACGTCTCCGATGTGACGTTCAATGGAGCGGCGAAGATCGCCGATCCGCTGACCATCCCGCTGTTCCAGCGACTCGGGGATCGCACCGCGGCCAACTTGATCCGGATCCTGTCGGCCGGCTGACGGCGCACCGCCGGAGTGCCCGGACGCGGCAAACGCGGACCAGTGCAACCGTTCGTCAGCGCTTGTCGCGGCGGCGGCTGCCGCGGGCCGGACGATCAGACCCGGGACAGTCCGTCGATCGCGGAGACTTCGTCGTCGGTCAGTTGAAGGTGGGCGCCTGCGGCGTTACTGACGATCCGCGCGGGCTTTGCCGACTTCGGTATCACCACGAAGCCGTGGGCCACATGCCAGGCGACGATCACCTGGGCGGTGTTCGCCCCGTGTGCTTCGGCGACCGCAGACAGCGTCGGGTCCGACAGGTTGCTGACCCTGAACGGACTGTAGCCCTCGAGCACCACGTCGCGCTGCCGCAGCCCGGCCGCCAGTGTGGCGTCGAAGATCGCTGGTGCCCAACGGATCTGGTTCACAGCCGGCGCCAGATCGGTGGCCGCAATGAGCTCATCGATCTGGTCGAGCGAATAGTTGCTGACGCCGATCGAGGTGGCCAGACCGGCTTGCTGGGCGTTGATCAGCTCCTCCCAGACGGCCGGCGAGGCCTTCTTGTTCGGCGGCCAGTGGATCAACCACAGATCGACACGATCCAGCCCGAGCTTGGTCAGGCTCTCTTCCAGGGTTCGGCGTGCGCGTCCGGCGTGGTCGGGCGGCAGCTTGGTGGTGACGAACACCGAATCGCGCGGCAGGTCGGCCGCAGCGAGCCCGGCGCCGATGCCGGCCTCGTTGCGGTAGGCGGTGGCGGTGTCGATGTGCCGGTAACCGGCTTCCAGCGCGACCTGCACTGCCGCCGACGCGTCGGAGTTGGCAATCTGCCAGGTGCCGAACCCCAGCAGCGGCATGCTGTCGGTGCTCAGCGTGGCCGCCGGAGCGGTGTAATCGGGAGTCGTCATCCCCCTAGTGTTCACTGCGTAATGCCGTGGGATGTACCGGGTCCCGGCAGCAGGCGGTCGACCGGGGGGCAGCGCCCGGAGAACACGGAGCCGAGAGACCACCGTCAACTGCTCTTAACGGTTGCGCGGTGCAATCCCATTCGTCAGGCGTCGCCCATGACGAGGCCCTCGATGGTGTGCTTCTGGGTGATGGGGGTCAATCTGTCGACGACAGGACACCGCAGATGCGCCTTCAGCTCGGCGGGAAGGGATGCCCAGAAGCCTTCGGTGACGGCGAGGTCATGCCGCTCCGCGTTACCGGCTCCGGGCGCGTCCACACCGACGACCAGGACCGGCCGGGACTTCTGCGAGTGGTTGACGGTGCCGCGGTGGATGGTCAGCGCCGACCGCGCCGAGACGTCACCCATCTGCGGATACTTGCGGACAGCCCGCTCCAGGTAGCGCGGATATGCCGACTTGGGCGGGAACATCTGGTGCTCGAAACTGTCGCCGGAGTCCCACTGGGTGCCGGGCGCGATCTCGAACGGACCCATGTCCTGCTCGGTGTCGACGGCGGTGATGTTGAACGCCAGCGAGGTGAGACGGCGGTGCTCGGCCGTCTCCTGCGGCATCGGGAAATCCCGGTGCCAGGGCTGGTTCATGGCCCCCGGTCCAGGGACGTCGAATCCGACCTCGACGATCTGGTACGCCGGTCCCAGAACAGTCTCGTTCACCGCCCGCACCCAGGGGTGGGTGACGATGTCGACGAAGCCCCGGATGGCCTCCGGATGAACCTCGACGTACCACCGGTGGGGTCCGCGGCCGACCGCTCCGCCTGGCCGGTCGATCGCCTCCTGGAACGCGACGTCGATGTCTTCCCGCAACTGCTGCACCCATGGGCGCGGAAAGGCGCCCTTGCAGCCGAGGATCCCGTCCCCGTTGAGCGCCTCCCGGATCCGATCGGGGTCGATGTCGGTGCTGCCGGCGATGTCCGCGACGGGCGACTTGGCAGTGGGCTGAGCTGCGTTGCTCATCGATATCTCCGGGGCGGGTGGGGATGGGGTCCCACCAGTATGGGGGATGGGTCGTGCGGCAGCGATCGAGACGAGGACCTGTTGCCGCTAGTCCGGGAGAGGGTGTCTCAGCAGTGCGGGCGGTACTGCCTCGGAAGCCGCAATCCGTTGTCGGCCATGATGCCGCGCAGCCGGGTCGGGTAGTTGGTGATGAGTCCGTCGACGCCGATGTCGATCATGTACTGCTGGGTGGCCGGGTCGTCGACGGTCCACGGGATGACGGTCAGTCCACGCTGATGTGCCCGGCGGACCATGTCCGCCGTGACGTACGGTCGGAAGTTGGGATCGTTGATGGACCCGCCCTGCGGGAATCCGTCGTTCGGTGACAGTGCCACCACTCCGTCGATGGACGCAGCCGCGCGCACGAAGTCACCGCCGAAGTCGTCGGCGTCGATCCCGCCCAGCCACGGAGAGGCGCCCGGCTGACCGACCTGAAGGAAGTCGTAGTTGGTCAGCGCCACCAGCGGCAACCTCCGGTCCAGCCGGTGCATCGCCATCAGCGCACCCCAGTCGAAGCTCTGGATGGTGACCTGCCGGGACAGCCCGGACCGGGCGATCTCCGCGTAGACCAGGCGGACGAACAGCTCCCGCGGGGCCGTCTCCTGCGGCGCACCGGCCTCCACCTTTGTCTCGATGTTCATCATGACCTTCTTGGCCCGGTACTTCTTCACCAGATCGAAGACCTGATGCAGCTCCAGCATCCTGGAGCCGGGTACGGCCACCTGCTGCGGGTAGCCAGGGCGCTGCTGGTATCCGCAGTCCAGCGTTTTCAGTTGGCGGAGCGTGAGATCCTTGACGAATTTCCCGACGTACGGATACGCCGGATCGCCGGCGACGGCGGGTGCGGTATCGGCGCACACAGCGGGATTGGTCTTGCGATCGTGGGTGACAACCACCTTGTTGTCCTTGGTGATCTGGGTGTCCAGCTCCAGAGTGCTGACGCCCACCTCCAGGGCATGCGAGAAACTCGCCAGCGAGCTCTCGGTACGTTCGCCGATCCCGCCGCGGTGCGCCTGCAGGTCGAAGGACTTCATGGGGTGATGGTGCCGATCGGCCGCCCCGGGCGACGCGGCGGGGGCGGTGCCGCCGGGGCCCGGAACAGCGCCGGCCGAGGCGGGAGCGGCGTCGGCCGAGGCGGCGGCGACGAGCGAGACGCCGATGGTCAGGGCCAGCGCGGTGGTGAGGAAGGCAGAGCGCACGGTCTTCTCCAGGGAATGAGAGGTGCAGCGGTCAGGTGATCAGGAAGTCGTGCGGGCGCAGCGCCCGACCGGGGAGAACGGCGACGGTGAACCGATCGCTCTCGGCGTCCGGATCCCAGCGCCGGCGGCGGGACGGGGAGGTGCCGGCTGGGGCGGCCGAAGTGGCGGCGGCCGCGTTGGCCGGCGGCGACAGCACTGTCCCGGCGATTCCGGCGCCCACCACGCCGGCGCCGGCCAGGAACGCCCGGCGTCGCAACCCGGTGTGTGGCGGTGGTGCGTCGGCGGATGGCTGGCGCACGGATGCATTCTCCGGCGGGGGTTGCAGGCTCACAGCGAGCTCCTTTCCGTCGGAACTCACCGTGACGGAACCATCGGGCGGCGCCGCGTCGCTCAGGCGACGTCCCGGCGAACAAGGCATCAACGGCGGGCCACGTCAACGGCCGTTCGGAGAGCCGGGCGAGTCCGGGTCGGGAAGCCCGGACGCCGCGATCTCATCGCGCGGCAGCTCAGCCGATCCTGGTGACGGTGAACTCGCCCGCCGGATGGGCGATCCGGTCCTGCGCCGATACCAGGGCGATCTCCCTGGAACCGGAGTCGACGGTGGCCTGCAGGATCGCGAACACCGACGAGGCGACCCGGCCGAGGGCGACCTGCACGCCGTCGGCCAGGTGGGCGAGGAACAGCGCAGCGGTGACGTCGCCCAGGCCGTTCACCGAGATGGGCAGAACGGGCGTGCTCACCCGGTAGGCACCCGAGTCGTCGACGGCGATCATGGTGATCTCGCCCGGACCGGTGCCCGCGACGGCACCTTCCTGCCGATCCACGCCCGGCGCGGCACCGCCCAGTTCCACCGAGGTCACCAGCACCGTCCGCGGCCCGGATTCCCGCACCCGGGCCACGGCGGCCAGCACCGCATCGACGGTCGAGACGTCCGCCGGCGGCGCGGTGTCCGGATCGGATCCGTCACCGGCCAGGTACGCGAGCTCGAACGCGTTGGGCGTGACGATGTCGGCGGCCGGCACCACCCTGTCCCGCATCAGGGCCGGGATGCCGGGCAGGACGAAGAAACCGCGTCCGGCGTCACCCATCACCGGGTCGCAGCAGTAGATCACCCGCGGATTCAGCTGCCGGATCTGCGCGACGGTGTCCAGCACCACCTCGGCGACACCCGGCGAGCCCTGGTAGCCGCTGAGCACCGCGTCTGCCGTGCCCAGGACACCGCGATCGGAGATTCCGGCGATCACCTCCCGCACATCCGCCGGATCCAGCACAGGGCCGCGCCAGGCACCGTAACCGGTGTGGTTGGAGAAGTGGACGGTGATCACCGGCCACACCTGGTGGCCGAGCCGCTGCAGCGGAAAGGTCGCCGCGCTGTTGCCGACATGGCCGTAGGCGACCGAGGACTGGATCGACAGGATGCGCACGTCCCGAGCTTAGGAGGCGCCGGGATCTACGGCAGGTCGCCGGCCGACGGCCGCGAAGATGGCAGATCGTGACCGCGAGCGCGCTCGTGACATGCTGATCCGATCCCGGGACGACGGTGTACCCGGGCTCATCCGGGGAGGGTGAGCAGCACCGTGACCGAAACATTTGACTCCGCCCAGCCCGATCTGCATCCGGCGCTGACCCTGCCGCCCGAACAACTGGCCGGCCGTATCCAGCACACGCTGATCGGCCAGGCGATCACCGAGACCCAGGTCCGCGCACATGTCGCCGAATGCGTGAAGTACGGCTTCGATGCCGCGATCGTCCCGCCCACCTGGGTGCAGGCGGCACGCCGCGAACTGCACGGCACCCACATCCGGGTCGGCTCGATCATCGACTTCCCCTACGGAATGATGACCACCGCCGGTCGGGCGGCGGAGGCGAGGGCGCTGGTGGACGCCGGCGTCGATGAGCTGGACGCCACCGTGAACATCGCGCTGCTGCTCAGCCATCGACTCGACCGGTTCGGCGCCGACCTGCGCGCAGTGGTGGAGGCGGCGTCGCCGGTCGGGGTCAAGGTGATGCTGGAACTTCCGCTGCTGAACGCCGAGCAGCGGGCGAAGGTGGTCAAGGCGGCCGTCGAGGCCGGCGTTGCCTTCGTCAAGAACGCCTCCCGCGGAGCGGTCGGCATCGCGGATCCGGCAACGATCAGCTATCTCCGCCGGTCGGTTCCGCCATCGGTCGGGGTCAAGGCAGCGGGCGGCATCAAGACCATCGAGCAGGTGCGGGCCCTGCTGACCGCCGGCGCCGACCTGATCGGCACGTCGTCCGGGGTGTCCATCGTCAGCGGCTCCGCACCCGCCCGCGGTTCGCTCTACAGCTACTGAAGCCGGCAGCTACCGGGCCAGGCTGGTGGTTGCCTGCTGGATGGCGATCGCCACGCCGCCGAGAAGGGCGGCGCGCTGCTCCAGTTCGCCGCCCACCACCTGGAGTTGGGAGGACACATAGGGCTGGGTGTAGCGCCGCACCGCAGCGGCGATGCCGGCCAGCAACGGACCGGGATCGTCCACCAGCGGCCCGCCGACCACGACCATCGTCGGGTCCAGATTGGCCGACACCGCGGCCACCACCCGGCCGATCTCGGTCCCCATGTCGGTGAACAATCGAACCGCTCCCGGGTCGCCGGCCCTGACGATGGCCAGCGCATGTTCCAGCGTCATCTGTGCGCCGTGTGCCTGCCGGAGCAGCGTCAGCGCGGCATCCGCGGAGGACAGCGTTTCCAGGCAGCCCCGGCTGCCACACCGGCACAGGGCACCGGCCTCGGACACCTGCACGTGACCGATCTCGCCGGCCGTACCGCGGGACCCATGATAGAGCCTGCCGTCCAGGATCATTCCGGCCCCGATACCGCTGGAAACCTTGACGTACAAGAGGTTCTCGATGCCGCGAGCACGACCGTAGGCGTGTTCACCGACGGCTCCGAGATTGGCGTCGTTCTCCATCGTGACGGGCTGCCCCAGCCGCCGGCCGAACTCCACCGCCGGATTGATGCCGACCCAGCCAGGTAGCACGGTTCCCGACAACAGCTGGCCACTCTTGCGGTCGATCGGACCCGGCACGCCGATGACGATGGCCTTGGGTCGCTGGTGCTCCCCGCGGTACCGCTCGGTCAGCATCTCCAGCAGCGAGGTGACGGCGGTGTCGATGGCCGCATCCGCCGAGCGGTCGACGTCCAGCTCGGTCCATCGCTCGGCGAGCAGGCTGCCGGACAGATCTGCCAGCGCGATGGCGAGGTGGGAGTGGCCCAGATCGAGCGCGGCGACCACGCCGGAATCCGCGTGCAGCCGGAGCAGACGGGGTGGCCGCCCGCGGCCGACCGCCGGCGAGCCGCCGACCGTGACCAGCCGACCCGCCTCGGTGAGTTCGGCGACAACGGACGCGACAGTCGCCCTGGACAGCTCGGTGCGGCGGACCACGTCGGCCTGGCTCACCGGCTGGGACCGGGCGAGTTCCTCCAGCACCAGCCGCCGGCTCATCTCGCGCAGCCTGGATGCCCGGGCGGTGGTCGCGGGCACCGCTGCTCGGTCCGGATCGGGGTTCACCCAGCCAAAATGAGCCATGGATCCAGCACAAGTCAAGGCCGGAGCCGGCCACTAGGGATCAAAAGACGACAATTAAGACGACCGACAGTGCAGTGCTGCGGTGAGCGCGCTGGGTCCCGGCGATGAGCGCCGGATATATCTGCGCACATCACGTCACAAAACGATCCGATAAAACGTGCCGCTACGACTGGCCAGCACATGACGCCCCGCCATACCATCCAGGCAGCCACTGAACCCGAGTTGCTTCCCTGGGCCGCGTCCCCGCGAAGCAGCGCGGGCGGACGTGGATACCTCACTTCTTCGGAGGAAGCTGAAATGCGCCGTACCCCCCTGATCGCCGGCATCGCGGCCGCCAGTCTTTTGCTCGCCGCGTGCGGATCCAACACCAACGCGACCAACACGTCGGCCGGTGGCGCCCCTGCGACATCGAGTGCCGGTGCAACCACCGACACCGCCATGACCAGCAGCGACGCCATGAGCACCGGCTCGGCCGGCGGCAGCTCCGCCGAGAGCAGCGGCAGCACCGGCTCGGCCGGCGGCAGCGAAACCGGCAGCAGCAGCTCCGCCGACAGCAGCGGTAGCGCGGCCGGGAGCAGCGATAGTTCGGTCTCGGCCGACAGCAGCTCGGCCGACAGCAGCTCTGCCGACAGCGGTGCCGGGTCGGCGGGCGGCGGCGTGGAAGCCAGCAAGGTCGGTGACGGCGGCGCCGGTGGCAACGTCGGCATCTTCACCTGGTGGGCCGCCGGCTCGGAGAAGCTGGGCCTGGACGCGCTGACCAAGGTCTACGGGACGATGTATCCGAAGGACAAGTTCGTCAACCTGGCGGTCGCCGGCGGGGCCGGAAGCAACGCGAAGGCCAAGCTGGCCAGCGACCTGCAGAACGGCAACGCGCCGGATTCGTTCCAGGGTCACGCCGGTGCCGAGCTCACCGACTACATCAACGCCGGTCAGATCGAACCGGTCGACGACATCATCACCGCGCTGGGCGGACAGAAGGTGTTCCCGAAGGATTTGCTGAGTCGGCTCACGGTCAACGGCAAGATCTACTCCGTGCCCTCCAACATCCACCGCGCCAACGTGGTGTGGGCCAACAGCGCGGTGCTGAAGAAGGCGAGCATCGATCCGACGAAGGCGCCGGCCGACATCAACGCCTGGATCGCCGACATGGACAAGCTGAAGGCTGCGGGGATCTCGACGCCGCTGTCTCTGGGTGGCACCTGGACCCAGGTGGAGCTGTTCGAGACGGTGCTGATCTCCGATTTGGGCGCGGACGGCTACAACGGGCTGTTCGACGGCAAGACGAAGTGGGACGACGCGAAGGTCAAGCAGGCGATCGCCGACTACGCGAAGCTGCTGACCTACGCCAACACGCCCGCGGACGGCGACGACTGGCCGCCGGCCACCGACATGGTGATCGAGGGCAAGGCCGCCTACAACGTGATGGGCGACTGGGCGGTCGCCGAGTTCACCAGCAAGGGCAAGAAGGACGGCGTCGACTACAACTACTGGGCCGTGCCAGGCCAGGACGGCGTGTACGACTTCCTCGCCGACTCGTTCACCCTGCCCAAGGGCGCCAAGAACGCCGCAGGTACCAAGGACTGGCTGATGACGGTCGGCTCGGCCGCGGGGCAGAAGGCGTTCAACATGGCCAAGGGGTCCATCCCGGCCCGAACGGACGTCACCGACGCGGGCTTCCCGCCGTACCAGAAGTGGGCGATGGGCGAGTTCAAGAAGGACACCATCGTGTCCTCGATCGCGCACGGCGCGGCGGTGAGCCTTTCCTGGAACACCGCGATGCAGGCGGCGATGTCCAAGTTCATGTCGACCAAGGACCAGGCCGGCCTGCAGTCTGACCTGGTGGCGGCGGCCAGCGACAACCTCGGCGGCTGACCTCGCACCGCGGGAGGGACATTCACCCAGCGGGGCCGGCTCGCTCAGAGCCGGCCCCGCTGGGTGTCGCCCGGGTTCCGCGGCACCTGATGGTGCTTGCCGTTGCATCGCCCGCTGTTGCGCGCCAAGCTGCACACCGGTGAGCATTCGTCTGATCGATCAGTGGTGATCGGTCGGCCGTGATCGATCCGACCGCCCGCCCGGAAACCGGAGAACCAGATGACAGCCACCTCCGTAGCGGACCGAATGACATCATCGGCCGGTCCAGGTCTGCCGCCGCCCAAGCGGGGGATGCCGACCTGGGTATCCGGATTCCTGCTGGTGCTGCCGTCGATCATCCTGGTCGGCGTCTTCATCTACTACCTGATCGTCCGGAACTTCCTGACGTCGCTGACCAACCGCAACTCCATCAGTCTCAAGCTGAAGGTGCACTATGTCGGCTTCGACAACTACGGCCGGCTGCTGGACGATTCGAACTACGGCCACGCCTGGCGCAACCTGCTGGTGCTGACAGCGGCGTTCATCGTTGGCACCATGTTCTTCGGCGTCCTGTGGGCCCTGCTGCTGGAGAAGGGACCGAGGGGCGAAGGTCTGTTCCGGTCGGTCTATCTGTTCCCGATGGCCGTCTCGTTCATCGCCGCATCGGTGGCCTGGAAGTGGCTGCTCAGCCCGCAGACCGGGCCGAACTCGATCGGGTTGAACCAGCTGTTCCAGCTGGCCGGCGTCCCCGGACTGCAGAACGCCTGGTTCAGCTCGAACTCGAAGTTCAACATGGTCGCGATGGCGCTGCCCGCTGTGTGGCAGCTGGCCGGATACATCATGGCGTTGTTCCTGGCCGGCTTCCGCGGCATCCCCGACGACCAAAGGGAGGCGGCCAGGATGGACGGCGCCAGCGAGTTCAAGGTCTACCAATACGTGTTGTTCCCGCAGCTGTCGCCGGTCGCGCTGTCCGCGCTGATCATCGTGGGACACATGTCGATGAAGATGTTCGACCTGATCTACGCCCTTGCCGGTTCCAACAGCTACGTGGCCGGCGTACCGGCGACCCTGCTCTGGTCCCAGTTGTCTACCAACAAATACGGCCTGGCCGGAGCGAACGCTACGATCATCCTGGTGGTGGTGGCGATCTTCGTCGTTCCGTACCTGGTCTACACCCGTCGCGTCGAGAAGAAGGCCGGATCATGACGACCGCCACCGTCGAGCCGGTCCCGGCGCTGCCGGCCTCTGCCTCCGCGCCGGGGGCGTCCAGGACCCCCGGCTCGACGTCCGGCGCCGCCACCACCGTCAAGTACGTGCTGCTGTTCCTGTTCCTGATCATCATCCTGGTGCCGGCCTACGTGATGATCGTGACGAGCTTCAAACCGGCATCGGAGATCTCCGCCAGCCGGTCCTGGCAGCTGCCGATCGACTGGACCGGTGCCGGTTGGTCCAAGGCCTGGGACACCCTGGCGATGCCGATGGTGCGGTCGCTGTCCATCGCCGTCGTCGCATCTGTGGTCTCGTCGATGTTGGGCTCGCTGAACGGCTTCGTGTTCGCCAAGTGGAGGTTCCCCGGCGCCAACACGGTGTTCACCCTGTTCCTGTTCGGGATGTTCCTGCCCTACCCGGCGATCATGATCCCGTTGCAGCAGATGCTGTTCAACGACTTCCATCTCAGTCAGGGCGTGCTGACGCTGATGGTCGCGCACACCGTCTTCGGCATCCCGATCTGTTCGCTGATCTTCCGCAACTACTACGCCACCGCGGTGCCGAACGAGATCCTGGAAGCGGCCAGGGTGGACGGCGCCGGCATGTGGCGGACGTACCTGTCGATCGTGCTGCCGGTATCCGTGCCGGGCTTCGTCGTCACGCTGATCTGGCAGTTCACCTCTGCCTGGAACGACTTCCTGTTCGCATTGTTCCTGTCCAGTCCCACCAACGGGCCGGCCACCTACGCGCTGCAGCAGCTGTCGGGGGCGCAGAACCCCGACTACTCCTCCAGCATGGCCGGCGCGCTGATCGCCTCCGCGCCCACGCTGCTGATCTACATCCTGCTGGGCCGCTACTTCGTCTCTGGGCTGATGTCCGGCTCTGTCAAGTAGCCATGGGACTTCTCCCCATGACGAATTGTGGGCAAACGGAACCGTGAGGCGCTGTAGTCGGTCAGAGTGGTCGAGCCAGGACAGCCCCGGCAGGTGCACGCGGAAGGTGTTGACCGATGACCGAGATGTTCCAGCTGGGCGGCGATCCGTCGGCCATCCGCGGGTCGGCGCAGCAGTGGGCGAACTTCGCGTCGGCGGCCACCGGCGCGGCCTCCGATGTCGGCTCTCTGGACAGCTCAGAATTCGTCGGTGACGAGGGGGACACCTACCGGGGCCGGGTCAATTCAGACATGACGCCTCACCTCAAGACCACCGGTGAAGCGTGGAGCAAGGTCTCCGCAGCGCTGCTCAAGTACGCGGCAGCGCTCGAGGACCTGCAGGGCCAGATGAACACTCTGCGGATCCAGGCGGGCCACCAGCAGGCAGCCGTCCAGCAGGCCTCGAGCGCCGCGGCCGACGCCCGGGCTGCCGACGACGCGCACACTCTGCAGCGGGAGAAGGACGGCAAGGCACTCACACCCGGCCAGACACTTCCCCCGAGTACCTATGTCCCGCAGGCAGGCTCTGCGAACGCGAACCTGACGAACGCGCAGAACGCGCTCGCGCAGACCCAGGCGCAGGCCACCCACATTCGCAGCCAGCACACCGCGGCCGTGAGCCACTGCACGAGCGAGATCGACCACGCCAAGGCCATGCGTTTCCAGAAGCCCCCGGGGTTCTGGGACAAGGTCGCCGGTGTGGCCGGTGACGTCTGGAACACCGCCAAGGCAGGCGTGTCGTGGGCCGCCAAGCACATCGGACCTGTCCTGAAGATCATCTCCGCGGTGGCCGGCGTGCTCGCGCTGATCCCGTTCCTGGCGCCGGTGATGGGGCCGATAGCGTTGGTCGCCGGTGGTGCCGCGCTGCTGCTGGATGTGGCGAACAAGCTGATGAACGGCGAAGGGTCGTGGCTGCAGATCGGGATCGACGCCCTCGGGCTGGTGCCGGGGATCAAGCCGCTGACGACCATGGGCAAGCTGGGCAAGCTCAAGGCGGCCGAAGAGCTGGTCGCGACGACCGGCAAGGGCGTCGACCGGGCAAGTGAGGCGCTGGCCCTGGCCAAGAACGCCAAGCGGGGCCTCCCATTCACCAACACTGCCAAGGCATTCAAGGCCGGCGTCAACGATGCCAAGGTGACGCTGAAGGCAGCGAAGGCCACCAACAAGGTTGCGGCGCGGGCCGAGACCACGTTGGTCAGTCACTACAAGAAGATCGACAACGCCTGGAAGGGCGTCGAACTCGTCACCACCACCGGCACCTCCGGGATCACCGCCTACAAGAACTACACCGAGACCGGATCCTGGCAGCAGGCGCTGCTCGCCGGCGGGGTGTCGGCGCTCGGCACCAAGATCCCCGGCGTCAGCAAGAAGTTCACCGCCGCACAGAACGTGGTCGCCAACGGCGCCGCGACCACTTACCAGGGCGTCCAGCTGGCACTCGATCCGAAGAAGCGGAACGATCCGATGCAGTGGGTCAAGCTCGGCGCCAGCGGCGCCAAGACGGTGATGCACGGCACCAACGCAGTGGTCTACCGCCCTGCCGGAACGCACCCGAACGGTTCGGATCGCAAGGCCTACGAGGTGTCCAGCTACTGGGGCTGACCAATCGGATGCTCGTTCTCCATCGGCGCTCCGCCATCGGCGCTCCGCCATCGGCGCTCCGCCATCGGCGCTCCGCCATCGGCGCTCCGCCATGGGCGCTCCTCGATCGGCGCTCCGCATCTGCAGAACTGCTTCAGTGGATAGCAACATCCCGGGGCGGCGCTATCCACTGAATGCGTTCTCCACAAGTGGCGTGGTCATCGATCCTGCCTGGCGCCTTCGGCCGGCGTGACGCTCCTGACCACCGGTGCGGTGAAGCCCGCTGCGGCGAAGGCGTTCTGCACATCCCGGGTGACCGACCCGGCGGAATCGGCCGACACCAGGGCGATCACCGAACCCCCGAACCCACCGCCGGTCATCCGCGCGCCAAAGGCCCCTGCGCCGAGGGCTGCGTCCACCGCCGCATCCAGCTCTGCGCAGGAGATCTCGTAGTCGTCTCGCATCGAGAGGTGGGACTCGGTGAGGATGTCGCCGATGCTGCCGATGTCACCCTCGCCGGAGCCGCCGTTGCGGAGTCGATCGACTACGTGCTGCACCCTGGCGTTCTCGGTCAGAATGTGCCGCACCCGCCGGACCAGCACGTCCCGGTCTGCGCGCGGCACCGACGCAGCGGTAGCCAGTACCGCCAACGCCGCATCCGCATTCTCTATGTCCCGCAAGGAATCCAGGCCCAGGATGGCCGCCGCTTGCTCGCAGGATGCCCTGCGCTTGGCGTACTCGCCGTCGGCGAGCGAATGGTGGGCCTGGGTGTCGATCACCAGCAGCCGCAGGCCGCGGGCCGCCGGATCGAACGGGATGTGCTCGGTGGTCTGGGCACCGACGTCGAAGAACAGCAGATTGCCGGCGCGGCAGGTGGCCGAGGCCATCTGGTCCATCAACCCTGAGGGCACCCCGACGAATGCGTTCTCGGCATGTTGGCACAGCCGGGCAAGATCGGCCCTGCCTAGGGTGACCTCGGCGAGTGCCGACATGGCCAGCGCTGTCGCGCATTCCACTGCGGCGGAGGAGCTCAGGCCGGCGCCGGCGGGGACCTGGGAGTCCAGGGCCACCTCGGCGCCGGGTAGGTCGATGCCGGCTTCGGCGAGGGCCCAGATGGGACCGAACAGGTACGCCGGCCAGCCTCTGGTGGCGGCAGAACCGGGCGACAGCACGGACATCGGCGCCTCGACGACCGCGCCGCGCCGTTGCGCGGACACGATCCGCAGCACCGGTTCGTCGATCCTTGCCGCCGCGACCTGTGCTCTGGCATCGATCGCGAAGGGCAGTACCAGCCCGTTGTTGTAGTCGGTGTGCTCCCCGATCAGATTCACCCGGCCGGGCGCCGACCACAGGCCGTCCGGTGCGCGACCGTAGGTCGTCACGAACAGGTCGGTGGCGCTCAACGGCCCGCCGCGGAGTGTGCCGGCGTTCCAGTCCCGCCAGCGAACTCCCAGGCGTCGGCGACCATCCGCCTCAGGTCGTACTCCGGCTGCCAGCCGAGTTCGGAACGCGCCAGGTCCGCCGAGGCCACCAGAGATCTGGGGTCACCCGGCCGGCGGGGCCCGACGGTCACCGGTAGCCGGAGGCCGGTCACCTCCTCGATAGCGGTGATCACCTCCTGCACACTGAATCCGTTTCCGTTGCCGAGGTTGCAGATCAGGTGGCGCCCCGGCTGGGCGGCGTCCAATGCCAACACATGAGCCCTGGCCAGGTCCAGCACGTGGACGTAATCGCGGATCGGCGTGCCGTCCGGCGTCGGCCAGTCGTCACCGTAGATGGTGAGCTTGTCCCGCCGGCCGGCGACCGCGTCCAGCGCAATGGGGATCAGGTGCGTTTCCACGGTGTGCCGTTCACCTGCGCCCAGCGCGGCGCCGGCGACGTTGAAGTAGCGCAACGACACAGCAGCGAGCGGGGTGGCAACGCACTCGCCGGTGATCATCATGTCGGCAGCCAGTTTGGTGGCGCCGTAGGTGTTGGTCGGCCGGCAGGGCGTGTCCTCGGAGATGGCCGCGGTGCTGGGGTCGGTGTCGGGTTCGCCGTAGACGGCGGCAGTGGAGGAGAACACCAGCCGCGGAACCCGGTGCTCGGTGACCGCATCCAGCAGCGCCCTGCTGCCGATGACGTTGGTGTGCCAATACAGACTCGGCTTCTCCACGGACTCGCCGACCAGCGATTTCGCCGCGAAATGCAGCACAGCGTCGAATCCGGCGCCGGCCAGTACCGCCCCTGCCTCACAGATGTCGGCTTGGACGAGTCGCACGCCCTCGGGCACCGAGTCGGAGTGCCCGGTGGAGCAGTCGTCCAGCACCACCACCTGATGGCCGCCGTCGAGCAGCAGCCGGGTGACGACCGACCCGATGTACCCGGCGCCGCCGGCGACGAGCGTCTTCACGGTCTTGTCTCCATGGATACCTCGACGTCCCGCAGCCGGCAGGCGGTCGCCTCCGGCGTCACATCGCTGACCCAGGCACCCATTCCGGATTCGGATCCGGCCAGGTACTTCAGCTTTCCGGGCGCTCGGCGGATCGAGAAGATCTGCAGGTGCAGCCAGAACTCGTCCCGATCCTCACCCGGCCCTACCGGTGCCTGATGCCATCCGGTGATCGCCGGCAGGGTGTCGTCGAACAACCCCTCCATCCGGTGCAATACCTCAAGGTGTATCGGTGGCAACGCGTCCTTCTCGTCATCGGACAGCGCCATCAGATCGGGCAGGCGACGGCGGGGGAACACCTGCACCTCGATCGGCCACCGGGAGGCGAACGGCACGAAGGCGACCCAGTGCTGGTTCTGCGCGACCACCCGCGAGCCGTCGGCCAACTCACCGGACACGATGTCGGCAAACAGGTTCCGCCCGGTCGCCGCTCGGTGACGATGTGCGCAGGCCAGCATCTGGGCCGTCCTGGGTGTCACGTACGGATAGCCGTAGATCTGTCCGTGCGGATGCTCGAGGGTGACGCCGATCTCGGCTCCACGGTTCTCGAAGCAGTAAACCTGCGCCACGCCTGGCTGCGCCGACAGCGCCGCGGTCCGATCGATCAGAGCCTCGATCACCGTGCGGACCCGCGCCAGTGGAAGGTGCGAGAACGTGGCGGTGTGCTCCGAGGTGAAGCACACCACTTCGCAGCGCCCGACCCCGGGGCGGGTGTCGAACAGTCCGGCCGGTGAGGACTCGGCGTCCGGCCCGCTGCCGACGAACGACGGGAACCGGTTCTGGAACACCGCAACGTCATAGGTCGACGCGGGGATCTCGGAGGCGTTGGCGGCAGTCGACGGACACAGCGGGCACTGATCAGGCGGCGGCTGGTAGGTGCGGGTCTGCCGGTGACCCGCAATGCCGACCCACTCGCCCAGCAGTGCGTCGTAGCGGATCTGCGACAGGTTCTCCACTACCGGCAGGTCACGCGGATCTGCGATGTCTCTCGATGTTCCGGCGGTGTCGTCGAAATAGATCAGTTCGCGGCCGTCGGCGAGCCGGGTGGACGTGCGGTGGACGAAGTGCGTCACAGAGCTGCCTCGCGGGCCTGATGCGGATCGGCTGACCGCTCAGGGCTCGCAGTCCGCTCAGGAACCACGGTGTCGTGCGCGGTCGGAATGACCATCACCTCACCGACCTGTTCGGCCAAGGTGGCCCTCGCCTGCGGGTCCAGTCGATCGTCGGTGAGCAGGATGTCCACCGCCGACAGCGGCGCGATCTGGGACAACCCGACCACCCCCCACTTGGTGTGGTCGGCCACCACCACCACCCGTCGTGCGGACTCGACCATTGCCCTGTTGGTCTCCGCCTCCAGCAGGTTGGGTGTGGTGAGTCCGGCACGGGCGTCGATGCCGTGCACACCCATCACCACCAGGTCCACATGCAGCGAACGGATGGCCTGAACGGCGATCGGACCCACCAGACCGTCGGACGGAGTGCGCAGTCCACCGGTGAGCACGACGGTCAGATCCGGGCGTGACTGGTCGTACAGCACCTCGGCGACCTTGAGCGAGTTGGTGACGACGGTCAGCGACGGGATCGCCGCCAGGTGCTGCGCCAGCGCCCAGGTGGTGGTGCCGGCGGTGATGGCGATGGCCATCCCGGGGTGGATCAGCGTCGACGCATGAGCGGCGATCGCCTCCTTCTCCAGACGCTCCCTGACCTTCTTCGCCTCGAAACCCGGCTCGACGGCGCTGGCCATGTCCACCGGCGTGGCGCCGCCGTGGACCTTGGTCAGCAGGCCCTTCCGATCGAGGGTGTCCAGGTCGCGGCGAACCGTCATGTCGGAAACCCCGAGCATCGCCGTCAGGTCGGCGACCCGGACCCCACCCGACGCGCGAACCTCCTCGAGGATTCGGGCCTGGCGTACCGCTGCGAGCATGTTCCGGTCCGTTCGTGGTTACCCGATGATCTGTCGGAGTTCTTTGTGCGCAAGTGTGTCGAGAAGTCGCGCACGAGTCAACACGATCGAACGCAGAGCTGTTCAAGTCTGTTCGACTGGTGAAGCGTGGTAGGGCCGTAGCGCCGTAGCGCGGCAGCCGTCGCTGCGTCCCCGGCGAAACGGGGCACGGTTGACGTCAGACGGTCGGGCGGGTAAAGCGCCGGATGTCCGGCCGCGGCCGGCAATAGTTGCGGTCCATACCCCGGACGGGTATGGTCACGACATACCCCCTGCGGTCGGACGCCCGGACCTGCGCGACGCGATTGGCACGTGTTGACGACGCCCCGGCGGCCGGGCCCGGCTTGAATGTGCAGATGGTTCGAGCCAGCAGCTCTCGCACCGGGCACATCCGGATCGGAGTGGACACCGGCGGCACCTTCACCGACATCGTCGCCGTCGACACCCGCACCGGCGACCTGCGCAGCACCAAGACGCCGTCGACCCCGGCCGATCCGGCGGACGGCTTCCTCACCGGTATCGACAAGATCCTCACACTAATGGGCACGAGCTCGGGCGACATCGAGTCCATCTCGCACGGCACCACGGTCGCCACCAACCAACTGCTCGAGGGCAAGGTGGGTGATCTCGGGTTCATCACCACCGAGGGCTTCGAGTTCGTCCTGGAGATCGCTCGGCAGTCGGTGCCGGACGGTTACGGCAACTCCTACTTCTGGATCAAGCCCGATCGGATCGTTCCGGCCGACCGGGTGAAGACCGTCCGGGGACGCCTGGATCACACCGGTGCCGAGGTGACGCCGTTCGATCGGGACTCCGCGCTGGCCGCCGTCGAGTTCTTCAAACGGCAAGGCATCTCCACCATCGGCGTCTGCTTCCTGCACTCCTACGCCAATGATTCGCACGAACAGCAGATGCTGCGGGTGATCGAGGAACAGTTCCCGCGGGCCGTGGTCTCCGTGTCCTCGCAGGTGCTCCGGGAGTACCGGGAGTACGAACGCAGCATGACCACGTTGGTCGATGCAGCGGTGAAACCACGGGTGGCAGCGTATGTCCGGAGCATCGCTCGGCGACTGGCAGAGCTCCAGACCGATCACCGAATCCCGTTCTCCATCATGCGGTCCAACGGTGGTGTGCTGTCCGCCGACGAGGTGGTGCACCAGCCGATCAGCACCGTATTGTCGGGGCCGGCTGCGGGCGCATTGGGCGCCGCGGTGATCGCCGCCAGGGCCGGCTATCCGTCCGTCGTCACCTGCGATGGTGGCGGAACCTCCACCGACGTCACGGTGATCCAGGACTCGAAGCCGACGCTGACCACCGAGGGCAGGATCGGTGCCTACCCGTCGAAGATCCCAATGATCGACGTGGTGACCGTCGGTGCCGGCGGCGGATCTATTGCCTGGCTGTCGCCGGAGGGGACGCTCAAGGTCGGCCCGCGATCGGCCGGCGCCGATCCGGGTCCGATGTGTTACGCCAAGGGAGGCACCCAGCCGACCATCACCGATGCGCACCTGGTGCTCGGCAGGATCCCGCCGCATCTGCTGGGCGGTGAGATCCCGCTCGATCCGGTCGCCGCTCGGCATGGGGTGACTGCGCTGGCCGGCGAGTTGGAGCTGTCGGTGGAGGCCTGCGCGGCCGGGATTCTGGAGATCTCCGCCTGGAACCAAGCCAACGCGCTGCGCCAGGTGACGGTCAAGCGCGGGCTGGACGTCCGTGATTTCCCGATGGTGACGTTCGGTGGTTCCGGATCGTTGCTGGCCTGTCGGCTGATGGACATCCTGGGTCTGCCTGCGGTGTTGGTGCCGCCGAACCCCGGCAACGTGTCCGCCTACGGACTGCTCACCGTCGACGTCCGCAACGACTACGTCCAGACGCAGGTGTCCAAGCACGACGCGCTGGATCCAGAAACGGTCGCGCGCATCTACCGCGAGCTGTCCGGCAGGGCGCAGGAGGCGTTGCAGCGTGAGGGTTTCGACGCCGCCGAGCAGCAGTTCGAGCGGACAGCCGACCTGCGCTACTTCGGTCAGGCATATGAGGTGCGGGTGGACTGCCCCGCTGGTGACATCACCCGAGCATGGGCCGAGGCTGTCGCGGACGCTTTCCACGACGCGCACGCAGCGTTGTACGGCTACCACTTCCGCGGCCGCGCCGACCAGCCAGTGGAATGGGTGAACCTTCGAGCCACCGGCATCGGTCCCATCCCGCGACCGGAAATCCGCGAGATCGCCGCCGGCACCGGCGATGTCCGCTGCGCGGTGCTCGGAACACGGCGCGTCCACTACGACGAATGGTCGCAGGCGGCGATCTACGACCGGGCGGAACTCGGCGCAGGAGACCGGGTATCGGGTCCGGCGGTGGTGCAGGAGTTCGGCTCGACGGTGCCGCTCCATCCTGGCTTTTCTGCCAGGGTGGACACTTTCGGCAACCTCATCGTCACCCGCACGGGAGCAGACCATGGGTGAGCACCTGATCTCCGCCCCGGCCCATCAGCGAAGGGGTGCCGGCGGGACGCTGTGCTGGGCGATACCCGGCCGGCCGGACACCAGGAGCGCCTCATGAGCGGGACATCCGCGGACCCGGTGCTGGTCGAGATCGTCGCCGGCACCCTGGCCTCGGTCGAGAAGGAGGTGGAGACGGCGATCGGCCGCACTTCCCGCTCGCCGATGATCCGCGACGCCCACGACTTCCGGGCCGGCATCCACGACATCCGGATGCGCAAGCTCACCGGACGTTCGTATTCGGCGTTGGTGCAACCGGTGGTGCGGGACTACCCGGTCGACAGCATGGTCCCGGGCGACGTTTTCTTCCACAACGACGTCTATCTGTCCGAGGGCGGCATCGGGCACCTGCCGGACCTGTGCGTCACGGTCCCGGTTTTCTCCGGCGGCGAGGTGGTCGCCTTCGTCCAGGCGTTCGGTCACCACGACGACATCGGCGGCGCGGTACCGGGTTCCATGCCCTCGCACGCCACCAGCGCGTTCGAGGAGGGCCTGATGGTGCCGCCGATCAAGCTGTGGTCGGCCGGGGTGCCGAACGAGGCGGTCCTGAAGATCATGACCCGCAACTCCCGGATGCCGGAGTCGCTGGCGGCCGACCTGGACGCCGAGTGCAGCGCGTGCCTGATGGGAGCGCGGCGGCTGGGGGAGCTGTTCGCCCGCTACGGACGGGAGCAGATCGAGGCCTGCTTCGAGACGATCCTCGCGGGCACCACCGAGACCTACCGCACCGAGATCCTGTCGAAGATCCCCGACGGTGAATACGTCTGGGAGGACTACGCAGAACACGACGGGGTCGACGAACCGAAACTGCACACCCAGCGGATCACCCTCACCAAGCTGTCCGACGGTGACGGGGTGAGTGGGGCCCGCATCATCCTGGATTTCACCGGGACCGGGCCGCAGGCGAAAGGCCCGATCAACCACGCGGCCAACTACTCCGACGGCGTGTTCCTGGCCAAGTGGCTGGCGCCGATCCTGCGGAACCTCGCCGACACTCCGGAGAGGATGGCCGAACTCGACGTCAACGAGGGTGTCGTCCCGCTCATCGAGATGCGGTTCCCAGGGCCAGGAACGCTGCTGACGCCGAATTTCCCGGCACCCACCAACGCCAGGACGTTCGTCATCCTGCGGCTGCTGGGAGTGCTGGCCGGGGTGATCGCCAAAGCGGTGGACGGCCGGATGCCGGCCGACCAGGAGACCATCCGTTACGTCGGGTTCCACGGCGTCGACCGGGACGGGATCCCTTACCTGATGCGGGAAATCCTCGGCGGCGGCTCCGGCGGGCGATACTACGCCGACGGCGAGGACACCATCCACGTGGTACCCGACTCGTCGAACGTTCCCGCCGAGGTGACGGAGTCCCGGTTCCCGTTCCGCATCGACCGGCTTGGCCTGGCGGTGGACTCCGGTGGCCCCGGCCGGTATCGGGGCGGCCTGGGCTACGAGAAGCACTACCGGATGCTGATCGATACCGACTTCATGTGTATCGCCGACCGGTCGATCCTGGCCTGCTGGGGCGTCAACGGAGGCAGGGCCGGCCGCTCGTTCCAGGTGACGATCGATCCGGGTGGTCCGCACGCGCGGGAGATCGAGGGACTGGTCGATGCGGCCCCGGTCGCGGCCGGTGAGCTGATCCGGGTCCGCACCACCGGCGGCGGCGGATGGGGTGATCCGATGGATCGTGGTGTCGACGAGGTGGCGCGAGATGTGCTGTGCGGCAAGGTGTCCCTCCGCGGTGCTGCCGATGACTACGGTGTGGTGCTGACCCTGGCGAACGATGGTGCGGTGACGGTGGACCAGGATGCCACCGGCGAGGTGCGCGCCGAGCGCCGGCGCACCGCCGCGGATCGACCCCCGTTCTTCGACCGTGGGCCTGGTTACCTGCGGCTGTCCGGTGGTCGCACATCGGCCGAGGTCGACCACCTCTGATCAGACCATGACCAGCCGTGACCATCGCTCGAGCGGTCGGCGGACCCTTGGGGCGGAATCGTTCCCCAATGTTTACCCGGTACCGGCACCGAGTGGTCGAATCGGCGTCTGGGACGGGGGACAATCAACCAAGCCGGCCGAGTGGGTGTCGGGCCCGTTCGGCCGGCTCACCGGTATCTCCCGGGTGGTGCTGCCGGGTGGCCAGGCTTGGACCGGCGGCCGCTGGGTCGGTGGGAGAGAATCGATCTGTGCCAACATGCCACCGGGCTATTGGCAGCATCTGACAGTGCCTCGATAGTGCCGTGCTCCCAGGCTTTCAGCATCCCGCCCGTCACCCCGACCGACCGGGCCCGACAACAGAGGCCACCGCATGCGCCGTCATCTGCGTTCCATCGTCACCGTCCTGACCGCCACCGTCGTCCTGACCGCCCCCGCATGTGGAAGCAACGATGCTGGGACCACCAGCACGCCCCCCGCTGTGACGCCCGGCTCGTCCGTGGTGGCCGGCTCGTCCGCGGCGGCCGGCTCCAGCGCCGTCGGTACCCCCGGATCGGCGGACTCCTCGGTGGCGGTGCCTTCGGTCGATCTGAAGGGACAGAAGATAGCTGCGGTGTTCTCGGGGCCGATCACCGATGCCGACTACAACGCTCTGGGTTACCGGGCAATGGAGGCGGCCAAGTCCCAAGGCGCCGAGACCTCGCACTCGGAAAGCGTTGCGGTGGCAGACGTCGAGCGAGTGATCGGCGAGTACGTTGCCGACGGCAACACGGTGATCTGGACCCACGGCTCGCAGTTCTACGACGCCACGGCGAAAGCCGCCGCGGACAACCCCGACATCGAATTCATCGGCGAGTTCGACGGCAAGCCGGACAAGCAGCCGGCGAACCTGTGGGTGATCGACCGCAACTTCCACCTCGGCTTCTACGCGGTCGGCGTGCTCGCTTCCAAGCTCAGCAAGTCGGGCACCGTCGGCTACGTAGGTGGTCTGTCGCTGCCGTTCTCCTACTCCGAAGTGCATGCGATGGAGCAAGCGATCAAGGACTCCGGCGCCGCCACCACCATCAAGCCGGTCTGGACGGGCGACTTCAATGATGCGCAGAAGGCCCAACAGATCTCCGCTCAGCTGCTGGACGGTGGCGCGGACGTGCTGGTCGGCTCGCTGAATCTCGGCGCAGTGGGTGTCTTCCAGGCCGCCCAGAGCCGACCGACAGGCACGGCATGGGTGACGGCCAAATACACCAACAAGTCCTCGTTCGGCAAAGACCACTACGCCGGGAGCGTGATCTACGACTTCACCGGGCCGCTGGTAGACATCTTGGGCAAGGCCAGCGGCGGAGAGAAGTCCGGCTACTACCCGCTCGGCTTCGCCACCGGGGTCACCGTCCAGGTGCCGGACGGGGTACCCGCCGAGGTGCGCACCGCCGTCGTCCAGGCGATGGACAAGGTCAAGTCCGGCGGCGTCGAGGTGGCCCGCAACACCGAACCGATCAAATAGCCGGAGCGGAACCGACCCCGAGGAAAACGGGTATCGATCAGGTGAGCGAAATCCAGCAGCCGGCGGCCGACCGGCCCGCACCTCTGTTGCGAATGACGGGGATCCGTAAGCGGTTCGGGCCGGTGGTGGCTCTTGATGGGGTCGACTTCACCGTCGGCGCCCGCCAGATGCACGGCCTGCTCGGCGGCAACGGTGCCGGCAAGACGACCCTGATGAACGTGCTCTACGGGCTGTACACGCCGGACGGTGGCGAGGTGGAGATCGATGGAGCTGCGGTGTCCATCGGCTCGCCCAGGGACGCGATCGCTGCCGGCGTGGGGATGGTGCACCAGAGCTTCCTGCAGGTGGACTCGTTCACCGTCACCGAGAACGTCGTGCTCGGCACCAGGAGCCGGGCCGGCGGCTCGCCCAGGAACAGGGTGATGGAACTCTCGGAGCAGTTCGGGCTGACCGTCGACCCGGACAAGAAGGTGGAGCAGTTGCCGGTGGGGGTGCGGCAGCGGGTGGAGATCCTCAAGGCGCTGTACCGCGGAGCGAAGCTGCTGGTCCTGGACGAGCCGACCACCAACCTCACCCCGCAGGAGGTGGACGCGCTGTTCTCCTCGATGAGATCCGTTGTGGACGAAGGCATGTCGGTGGTGCTGATCACTCACAAGATCCGCGAGACGATGACGATCTGCGACGCCATGACGGTGATGCGGGACGGCCGGACGGTGGCGACCTTCGACACCGTTGCCACCTCTGCCGACGAGCTGGCGGCGACCATGGTCGGTGATTCGTCGTCGGTCGGCGATCCACGCCGTTCGGAGAAGGCGGCGGTGATCCTCGGCGGCGCCGAGCTCGGCGAAGCGGTGCTGACCGCGCCGGCGGTGGAGCAGACAGTGCGGGTGACGGCAGCCCGTCTCGAGGTGGCGCCGGAGGGCGGTGGCACCGCCTCGATCGAACCCTGCTCGCTGCAGATCCGGCGCGGCGAGATCCTCGGTATCGCCGGGGTGGCCGGCAACGGCCAGGTGGAGCTGGCCGAGGCACTGACCGGTGTCCGGGTGCTGATCGGCGGTTCGTTCCTGTTGGACGACAACGAGTTGGCCGGTCGCTCGACGGCGCAGTGGCTGGCCAACGGTGTGGTCTACGTGCCGGAGGACCGGCAGCGGGACGGCATTCTGCCGGGCGCCTCGATCACGGAGAATCTGCTGCTGGGCGGGCACCGGCGGCGAACTCGTGGCGGTCTGATCGACTGGGCGGCGGCCCGCCGTGATGCGATCACGGCCATCTCCGAATACTCCGTTCGGACGCCGAGCGCCGCCACCGCTGCCGGCCAATTGTCGGGTGGCAACATCCAGCGGGTGATCTTGGCAAGGGCGTTCGCGCACCGGCCGAAACTTCTGGTCATGCACAATCCGACGCGTGGTCTCGACATCGCGTCCACCAGTTTTGTCTTCGACCGGATCAGGTCCGCCGCGGCGGACGGGTGCGCAGTGGTCGTCATCTCCGAGGACCTGGACGAGGTGATCGCGTTGGCCGATCGGCTGGCGGTGATCTATTCCGGACGACTGGTCGGCGAGCGGCCGCGCGGCGACATCGACCCGTACCAGATCGGCCGGATGATGGTGGGAGTGGTGGCGTGAACACCTCGACGGTGTCCACCGGCGACCCGAACGGGCCGGCATCGGCTGCACCGACCCGCCGCAGATCGGGGCGCCAGCAGACCGAACGGATCCTGGGCGCCGCGATCCCATACCTGCTGGCCGTGATCGCCTCCTTCGCCGTCACCGCCATCCTGATCGCTCTGCTCGGGCGCGACCCGCTCCCGGCGTTCAAGGCGGTACTCACCACCTCCTTCAAGACACCCAATGGTTTGGTCGAGACCTTCCACAAGTGGACACCGATCACCTTGTTGTCGTTGGCGTTCGCCATTCCACTGGCCGCCGGCCGGTTCAACATCGGCGGCGAGGGGCAACTGATCCTCGGCGCCACCGGCGCGGTCGCCGTCGGCATCACGCTGTCGGATCTACCCGCATTCCTGCTGCTGCCGCTTGCGCTGATCGCCGGGACGGTCGCCGGTGGACTCTGGGCGGGCATCGCGGCCTGGTTGATGCAACGGTTCGCGGTCAACGAGATCCTGTCCACCGTCCTGTTGAACTTCGTCTCGTTCCAGCTGCTCGACTACGTCGCATCCGAGGTCTGGCCCAATATCGGCGCCGGGTTCCCGGCCACCGAGTACATCGGCAAGGGTGCCGAGCTGCCATCCGTCGGAAAGCCGCCCCTGCACTACGGGGTGTTCCTGGCGGTGCTGGTGGTGGTCGCCGTCGCGCTCTGGATGCGCCGCAGCGTCGGCGGGTTCGAGCTGCGTTCGGTGGGTTTGAACGAGCGCGCCGCCAGGGTCCACGGGATCCGGGTCGGCAAGGTCGCCGTCATCTCGATGTTGACCGCCGGGGCCATTGCCGGCCTGGCCGGCGCCATCGAGGTGGCCGGCGTGCATGAGCGCATGCTCGAGGGCATCCAGTCGAACTTCTTGTTGTTGGGCATCATCGTCGGGCTGATCGCCCGGGGATCGCCGATCGCGGTGCCGTTCGTGGCGTTCGGCATCGCGGTGCTCGAGGTGGGTGCCTCGGCGATGCAGCGGGCCGCTGAGGTGCCGGTCGAACTGGTGTTGATCACCGAAGGGCTCATCCTGTTGTTCCTTCTTGCCAGCGACGTCATCGCCGGCCGGGTCCGGCTGCGGCGGACCAGGAGTGCTCGATGAATACCCTTGCATTGATCGTCACGGCGATGGTGCCGTACATCCTGGTTGCCCAGGGCACGATGATCAGCGGCCGCGCCGGGATCTTCAACGTGGCGCAGGAGGGGCTGATGCTGCTGGGGGCATCCGTGGGCTTCCTGGTATCGCTGAAGCTCGGCTCGAACACGCTCGGGCTGCTGGCCGCCGCAGTCGCCGGTGCGCTGTTCGGATTCGTGCTCGCCTGGTGCACCACCTACTGGCGGCTCGACCAGTTCGTCGTCGGTCTGGCATTGTTCTTCACCGCGGTCGGGGTGGCCAACCTGTTGTACCGGGTAGTGGTCGGGGTGACCACCAGTCCGCCGCTGATCCCGTTGCTGCCCAAGGTGTTCGGCAATCAGGACGTGCTGGTCTACCTGGCGGTACTGGGGTCGATCGGGCTGTGGTGGTGGTTGTACCGCACCGATTCCGGGATGCGTTTGCGCTCGGTGGGGGAGAACCCTAAGGCCGCCGACAGCCTCGGCGTCAACGTTACGGCCACCCGACTATGGGCCGGTACCGCCGGTGCCGCGCTGATGGCCGTGGGAGGTGCCATCCTTCCGATGATCTACACCGGCACCTACAACGAGAGCATCGTCGGCGGCCGGGGCTGGCTGGCGATAGCACTGGCCTTCTTCGGCGGATGGCGACCACAGTTCATCCTGCTGGGCGCGGCCTTCTTCGCGGCGATGGACGTGCTGGCGCTCAAGGCGCAGGTGGAGGGCGTCGGGCTTCCGCACCAGTTCGTCTCGATGCTGCCGTACGTGGCCACCCTGCTGGTGATGATCTTCGCATTCCGCTGGGCCAGGGTGCCGCAATTCCTCGGCAAGAACTACGACCGGGAGTCCCGGCTGGTCGGCTGAAACGGCCCGGTCGAACGGAACCTCCGGTGCTGTCGATCGGTTCCCACGTCCACCTCGTAATCTGGGTGGTCGACCCGCCCACCGAGGAGAATCTGTGCCGATCACCGACGGACCGCTGGGCGACATCACCGTCCTCGACCTGACCAGGGCCCTGGCCGGGCCACATGCGGCGATGATGCTGGGTGACCTCGGCGCCCGGGTGATCAAGGTCGAGACGCCAGGACACGGCGACGACACCCGCGGCTGGGGACCGCCGTTCATCGAGACCCCGGGCGGGCCGATCTCGACCTACTTCCTGTCCTGCAACCGGAACAAGGAGTCGATCACCCTTGACCTCAAGTCGGCCGACGGGGTGGCAGCGCTCACCGAACTGATCCTGCGGAGTGACGTGCTGATGG
>JAABUS010002581.1_pt1 | contig 33725 bp, 19 predicted proteins | sample 5560161 | NCBI WGS metagenome assembly JAABUS01 (sample SAMN10711885, study PRJNA513376) | rock metagenome | isolation source: Antarctica rocks | place: Antarctica: Victoria Land, Trio Nunatak nord | collected 2016-01-04 | reverse complement strand
ATCACTGAACTGGTCGAAAGACCAGTTCAGTCAATAAAATTTAAAAAAATCGCTCATATTGAATTAAGTATTTTGTTAATATGATGTGCCCGACTTTTAAAAATGACGCGTTTTCTTGCTGACACTATTTATTATAATCACTATCTTAAATTATTGGCAGAAAGAAGTGAATCTTTTTCAAAAATGGCCAGATTGAGAACAAACCTGGCACAATCTCATATGAATACTTTTTTATCGGGGGATAAGAAGGATAGTTATTCAGTAGAAAAAAACAAAATTGACGTAGATAAAAGCCTGGCAGCTTTACAACAAAATGAACGCGAATGGAATGTAATTAATGATTCAATGGATTTAATGCTTAATGCAATTCATACAACAGACACACTAAATAAAGTATTTTACAACGTAAGCTTTTCATTGAATGCAATTATTAAAAATAAAGACATTATACAAAACAGGACAGCCATTCTTAATAAAGATGATTTTAAAGTTCTGTTTGTTGATTAACAGGTATGAGGTTTCAGGTATGAGGTATGAGGTATGAGGTTTCAGGTATGAGGTATGAGGATTTACTATAACAATTAACCATTAACAATTAACCATTAATCACTGCGCTGTGTACCCACCGTCAATCACAATCGCCTGTCCTGTTATTCCTCTTGCTGCATCACTTGCTATAAAATAAACATATCCGGCAATTTCTTCAACAGTTAGCAGCCGCTTTTGAGGTACCAGCGGATAAATAACTTCTTCAAGAACTTTTTCTACCGGGGTGTTCCTTGCCTTTGACAAATCGGCCAGTTGGTTACGTACAAGTGCCGTATCTACATAGCCTGGACAGATTGCATTTACTGTAATGCCATGGGGTGCACCTTCCAGGGCAGCAACTTTTGTGAGGCCAATGACACCATGTTTGGCACTGTTATATGCAGCCTTTCCCGCAAATCCAACAAGGCCATTTATTGAAGCCATATTAATGATTCTGCCTGAGCCTTGATTTTTCATCATAGGAAACACATGCTTAATAGCAATGAATGGTGCAACCAGCATTACTTTTATTAGTACCTCAAACTGACTGGTAGGAAATGATTCAATGGGCGAAATATATTGTAAGCCGGCATTATTAATCAACACATCAATACGGCCATATTTTGAGATGGTTTCATCCAGCGCCGATTTAATCTGTGCTTCATCTGTTACATCGCAGGTTACACCTGTAACATCTGGTTGATTGATTTTTAAGATAGCTATTGCAGATTTTATTTGATCTACATTAATGTCGCTTATAATAACCTGGTCACCTTTATACGCAAAATGTTTTCCAAGCTCAAAACCAATTCCGTTTGCAGCGCCAGTGATGAAGATAACTTTTTGCATAGTTTAGGTATGAGGTATGAGGTATGAGGTATGAGGTATGAGGTTATTAAGAGTGGAACATAATGTATTATATTGTTTAATCAGATGCTATTACATTCATTTCGTTGAATATTTATCAACAATTTGAACAATTATAAAAGGCTTATACTCTCATTTTTCATACCTCATACCTCATACCTCATACCTCATACCTCATACCTGTTTATCTCGCAGGCGATTTAAGCAGGCCGGCGGGAACCTTTAACTCCCCGGTTGCTCCATCAATCAGGCCATTGCGCTCATCTTCAATATTTGTGGCCTGCGTATATACATCACCGGCAATAGCACGACCGCGTAATTCTTTTTTGTACAATTTTATCAGGTCGGCTCTTTCCCCTGATTCTTTAGGACCACCATATTGCATAAAACCAAACCCGCCCCATTCACTTACAAGAAGCGGCACCTGTTTCCTGTAAAAAAACGGATCACCAATTACGAGTGGAAAAGCAGCAACTTCATCAATATCGCCTTCTACCAGCCTGTCTAGCTGCTCCTTCCAATGTTCAAGGTCCGGAGTATAAAGATGAGCGGTAAGCAAATCGGATTTCAACCTTCCTTCAAATGAAACATGTTGCCAGCCATCATTATCCACTACCAAAAACTGAGGATGATAGATAAGCATGTAATGATACATGTCAATAATATACTGACGTGTTTCAGCATTAGTGGCAATATCCTGGGCACCCCAGTCTTCATTATACAAACTCCAGATAACAACCGAAGGATGTGTTTCAATCAAAGAAAGCATTCTTAACAATTCTTCGCGATGATTTTGCCTGCTTTTGTTACTTGAACGGTGCGGACTTGGTACTTCAACCCATAGCAACAACCCGATTTTATCGGCAAGATTATAGATACGCGGATCTACACCAGCTATGTGTATGCGCACTAAATTACAGCCCAGCTCTTTCATAGCATACATGTGCTTTTTAATTTCCTCATAGCTTGAAATACCTGGCTGGTATAAAATTCCATCAAGATATACTGCCTTATTGTTTAAATATACACAGCATCCCCTTGCTTCTATTTTACGAAGTCCGAAATGAGTTTCTATCTCGGAAACATAGCCCTTTTCGTCAATCAGCTGTGCTACCAGCCGGTATAAATGCGGAGAATCAGGCGACCATTTTTGTGCATCAGGAATTTCCAATACAACACGTTGCTGTTTTTGTCCGGCTTCGAGTTTAAAAGGAAACTCATCAGACGCAATTGGTTGGCCAATCTGCTTTCTATGATATACATTAAGGCGTAGCTTGTAATTACCCGGATCATGAATACGGGTGGTGAGATTGAACCGGACGAGATTGTCTTCTACAATGCTTACCACTCCTACCCTTGAGCGCAGCCTGTTTCGTTCCACCACTTCCAGCCAGATACTGCGAACCGCACCGGAATAAGTCTGGTACCAGATACCACCTCTTTTGTAAACAAAGCTTTCCTGCTTACCCCTTGGAACATCCGCATCCATGTTATCTGCAATGCGTACAGTGAGCCTGTTCATAGGCTGAAGGGTTTCTTCACTTAGTTCATAAGAAAATGATGTGTATTCTCCAACATGCACCTCATTACCTTCGATGGTTTTTAGTAGGTGGCCATTCAACCAGACCTGTGTTTCATATCCACATGCGCCAAAAGTAAGCTGTAGCATTGTACACGACGGATCATTTTTATCCTTGCGTTCCGGTAACGGAAAATCACGCTCATACCATACTACCACTTTGTCATGCCAGGTATTACCAGCAAGCTCACCCTTGGCCATTGCCATATGTTCCTCAATCGAACCTGGCCAATGCGCAGTATCTTCGTAATTATGTCCTAAATACCAGCTTTGCTGTACCCCCTGGTCTTCAAGGTCAATGGCAAAGCGCCATTCGCCGTCTAATAGTTCATAACTGTTCGGCCTGAGAACGGCCCGGGGTAAAGGATTAACCATGATATCTTCTGTACCTGTCTCTTCCGTACTTAAAGTCAATCCATAATTGGGATGAATAATTTCCATGCTTGAAGTTTTTATAGTAAATCTATAACGTTGTAAAATAAGAATATGTTATATATAGCTATCAGCTTTAAGACTTACGAATTGTTGACAATGTACAAATGCAAATGATATGTTATTGTTAATTTATACCTGGATAGAATAATCAATGCTTTAAGCTGATTTGTCTTGTCTTAAAAAAAGTTAAACATTTAAAATAAAACTTAGGTTTAACTAACACCGACAGGGCAATGTTATTAGGTTAAGAAGTTTTTTTAATAATAAAAGCACTAATTACATCACAGGGTTGTCTTCTTTCCCCTCCTTTGGAGGGGACGTTACGTCCGCAGGACATAACTGGGGTGGGTATGCGGGGAAGCGTGCTAATTGGGAATTACAATTTTGTGCTTGTTTATAAGCGCTTTGGGTGATATTTATGGAGGAGTCATAATATAACCCCACCCCCGTTTGGCCTCCGGCTCAAACGTCCCCTCCAAGGAGGGAATTGACAACCACCCTATCTTTTCACTTTATGCTTTCAATTGAAATCTTGACTTAATGACATTGCCCAAAAGGGTGTAATGATTATAGCAGAATAATAAACCAATTAAGCGAACCCTGAAAGGGTGACATAGAGCCTTTTAACCACGAAGAATAATGCCACCCCTTCGGGGTTTGGTTCTAACATTATTAGTTTCTATAATCCTTTCACCCCTGTTAGGGTTTTACTTACCTTGCAGCATTTTACCTCATACCTGATGACGGCGTTAAGCCGTCAGCTACCCCATACCTTTATTGCAATATCCCACTAATTAATTATGTTACATTGGTAACAACTATTTCCTTTTTTGAACCGATTCCGGAAAATATTTAAAGTTTCTGTAGTAAGCTTCCTGGTACTGGCAGCTTCGCTGGTAACCTTCCATTTCTGGCTGATTGCCCATGCAAAAAATATACTGACGGAGATTGTCCGCGTTCAATCAAGGGGCAGGTATCACCTCGAGGTAAAGAAAGTAAAATATGATTACCTGAAACTAAGCCTTGAGCTACAGCAGCCTGTGCTTAAAAGCGCTGATACCGGCAGCTCCGGGGATAAGTTCGAGATGCATGCACAGATTATATCACTCCAACTGGAAAAATTATGGCCGTTAATCTGGGGCAGGCACCTATTGATAGATTCTATTGTAATGGACCGGCCCATACTTAATCTGATCCATCAGAAGAGAAGCAGTTATCAATCACAAAAAACAGCTTTCAGCTTATCTATTGAAATGGAAAAATTATATCAATCCATTCAGTCAGTTCTTACCACTCTTAAGGTGGGTAATTTTCGCATCAATAAAGGTGCGTTCACCTTAAATAACGCTTTGCAGAAAAACAAGCCACCGCTTGAAATAAAAAATATCGATTTTTATATAAAAGGATTTAATATAGATTCTGCAACTAACTCACTTCATCCGAATTCCTATACGGAAGATATACAATTGATCATTGCCGGACAGACCATACATTTTCCTGATGGTGATAAATTAATCCGGTTCAGCTCATTTCGTTTTGTTGCTAACAAAGGCAATCTGGAAGTGGACAGTTGCAGCATTTCCGGGGGAGATAATGATAGTACCAAAGCCAGCTTCAATCTTTTTGCTGAAAAAATGCGGATCAAAAATGTTTACCTCGCCGTCAATGATTCTACCGGTTATAACAGGATGGATTCCTTATTTTTTACCAGGCCAAAAGTGACATTTTTTGTTCAGATCAAAGATGCAAAGCAAGACAGTTCAGAAACTATAGCAACGGCTATCAGAAAGGTAACTTCAGCTGCTTTTGGCAGAATACTGGTAAGGTATGTAAGCATCAACAATGTTGATTTTGATATTGAAGTAGAAAGGAAAGAAAAATTAAGCACGTTTAATTTTGTTCAGGATAGCCTGGTAGTGTCAAACCTGGGCGTTGGTTTATTTCCGTCTATGCCGCTCAGTGCTTCCAGCATACGCTTTGGCGTAAAGGAATTTGTTGACTACTTCAGGGATAGCACTTACCTTGTTCATTTTGATAGTGTACGGATTAATAATGACCAGTTTTCTTTATTTAACATCAATATAGAATCAACTGCAAAGGTGAAAAAAGGACATCAAAAAATATATATTCCCATATTACATATAAAGGGTATCGACTGGTTTCAACTGATTTCCCAAAAAAGATTAGTGGCTTCAAACTTTACTTTACATGATCCGTTTATTTCCATCCTGGCAGCTGGCAATTCCAAAAAGAGGACCCCAAAAAAGAACAGTAGTCTTGATCGTTTGTTGCGGCAGATGTTCGTATTAAAAAACATCACTATCTTAAACGGATCTGTCAATTATGCTTTTTCGGCTGATGAATACATTAATGTTAAAAAGATCAATACATTTATTACTCCTGATCTTTCCACCGGAGGCTTAGTTGCTTCCTTACAAAAAATGATTCGCCATTTCAATACGGGTGAATTAATATACCTGAAAGACGGCTGGAAAATGACTGCCGGGAACATGATGTACGATGAGCATAATAACATTACCGCTGCCAATATAGACCTGACAAATAGCTTGCGAAACCTGCATATCAATGCCAACAACGTGAGCATAGCAGGATTAACAGGTAATACTGCAATCAATTCAATGGATATTAAAAAGATACACTGGGAGAAGGCAAAGATTGTTATGGACCTTTCAAAAAAGCAACAGGCGAACGCCCATTCATTACTTTCCATAGGATCAATAAATGTCGGAGCAACGGAATTAAAACTCGTCAACAATAAAATCTATGTTGAAGCAAAAATTGCTGCAATAAAAACCAGCGCTCTTGTTTTGGAAAACGGTAAACCAAAAGAACTGCACGATTTATTTACTGAAGGAACCTCTATTAATGTTACAGCAGGCTATAGTAAGTTTCATAGCGGAAAGTTTATTATCAGAGACAAGCTGCCTTCTTATATTTCATCTGTTACTGCAAGCTTACCAATCGGTAAAAGATCTTTAAGTATAACCATACCCCAGGTTGATTTTAATACTGATGTGCAGCAGTCTTTATCAAATCCTTTTGATATAAGCCGGCTTAATATAATTCAACCTAAGATTAATGTAAATCTTAATCCTTTAATTAAGTCAATTGTTACCAAAAAACAAACACCTTTCCCGAAAATTAATCTCAGGAACATAGAGATAACAGATCCTATAATTTCTTTTCAAAGTAATAATAAGATAGATCTTTTTAAATTGATGCTGGGCAATTCAAATATTTCTGCTTCAGGTATTAGAACATCTGAAAACGGACGCCAGCTAATTTTCAACGATTTGCAGATTCAATCAAAAAGTTTCAGTCTGGCTAATAAGGATTCATTACAGATTTTTTCTTCAGATGGCGTTGTTATAGCTGGTTCCAGGGCCTTTATACTGTATTCAGATTCAACTATAAGTAATAGCAACTGGGAACTGAAAGATGTCAGTGTAGATATTCCCAATATAAACCTGCTGAACAAACGACGATCCGGTAAAGCTGATACGCTGCAACTAAACGCTGTTCATCTTTCAAAACTTACTATAAACCAGGATAGTTTTAAGTATCCGGTAAATTATTTTAATACCCAAACGGATGCAACGGTTAGTACCCATAATGTTATTTATAAAAATGATAAAAGCAGGTTCAGTTTAAAAGGATTGAAAGGCAGTGGCAAAGCTTTTTCAGTGGATTCATTTTCATATCGTCCGCAAATGAACAAAGATGCTTTTATGTCTGCCCAGTCTTTTCAGAAAGATTATATTACACTGGAAACAGGCAGTTCCTTTTTAAATGATATTGATATTGCATCCTGGTTTAAAGATTCGGTTTTAAGGATCGGACATATTCATATCAGTGACGCTCTATTAAATGATTCCCGCGACAAACACCTGCCTCTTCAAACCAATGTTATAAAGGAATTACCTGTCACCATAATAAAAAATATTCCGGTTAAAACACTGATCGATTCCGTTAGTATAAGTAATAGCAAAATGAGGTATCATGAAGTAAGCGAAAAAACCAACCAGACAGGCAATATACGTTTTACACGTTTGAATGCTTCCATTCACAATATTAAAAATCTTAATTTTGTACCTAATGATAGTTTGCAGGTGATTGCATCTGCTTACCTTATGGACACAGCATACATACAGCTTCAAATGAAAGAAGCCTATAACGACAGCCTGGCTTCATTTGCTGTTACTTTAAAGGCGCCGCCCTTCAATCTGAAAATATTAAATCCTTTCCTGATGCCTGTTATGAGTTTCGGGATTAAATCCGGCATCGCTGATTCATTACAAATCAGGGCAGTAGGCCGTGAAGATATATCGCTGGGTGAAGTGCGATTTTTTTACCATGATCTTAAAGTTGAGTTTCTTAAAGCAGCAAACGATCAAAGAAAGACTTTACTGACAACCCTGATAACATTTGCTGCCAACAGTTTTGTTATAAGAACCAACAATACCAAAAGAGTTGGAAAAATATATTATGAGCGTAGCCGTAACCGTTCTTTTTTTAATTACTTAGTAAGGATGATAGCCAGCGGCACCGCAAACAGCATAGGAGCAAAACGAAATCCAAAATATAACCGGCTTTATAATGATAAAATTAAAGAGGTGAATTTGCCAGGGATAGATTACTAGTGTTTTTGAACCACAGAGGCAAGGTGGCACGGAGGAACACAGTGATAATTTTTGTGGAAGGCTAATAAAGTAAACCGTGCCCCTCCCTGTCTTTGTGCCTCCGTGGTTTAAATTACACTGTGGATACTTATATCTGAATAACTTATAAACAAAATATCACAGATACCATTTCGCTTTTTTACTTTTACTAAAATAAAAACCATGGATGTTACAATAGAAGAAAGCTGGAAGGAAGTGCTTAAAACTGAATTTGAAAAACCATATTTTCAACAGATAATATTGTTCCTTAAAACAGAAAAAGCAGCAGGTAAAATAATTTATCCTCCCGGCAAACTAATTTTTAATGCCTTTGATAATACACCTATTGATAATGTAAAGGTTGTTTTATTAGGACAAGATCCTTATCATGGTAAAGGTCAGGCGCATGGGTTAAGCTTTTCAGTTCCTGACGGTGTGCCACCTCCTCCCTCTCTTGTAAATATATTTAAAGAGTTGCATGCAGATATTGGAGTACCTGTTTCAAAATCCGGGAACCTTACCAAATGGGCGCAACAAGGAGTGATGCTGCTCAACGCCTCATTAACAGTAAGAGCTTCGGAAGCCGGAAGTCATGCTAAAATCGGATGGACGCAATTTACAGACGCAGTTATCGAAAAAATATCTGCATTGGAAAAAAATGTGGTATTTATGTTATGGGGTAAATATGCACAGGAAAAACAGGCATTGATAGATGAAACAAAACACCTGTTATTGAAAGCCGCACATCCGTCGCCATTTTCTGCTGACAAAGGTTTCTTTGGATGCCGTCATTTTTCTAAAACGAATGAATATCTTACAAAGCATGGGATCGATCCTATTGATTGGAAACTTTCTGATTAATTGTTAATGGTTAATTGTTAACGGATAGTGGCTAATAAATAATGAGTAATGAAATGTTTATTAAAAAAAATTGCTGATAACATTCAACTACTACCCGTTAAAAATTAACCGTTTAATGTCGTTGACATGACAAGGTTGAAGTGTTCTTTTATATAAAATTAGAATTTGATTAAAAGTCTTCGATTCCCTTGTGGGATTTCCTTTGTGTTCCTTGTGGTTAAATACGGTCTATGATTCCAAAAGTCTTTTAACCACAAGGAACACAAAGGAAATCCCACAAGAAGCACAAGGGGATGCCTGCTAAATATAAATCATTGAAGTTAACGACATTGATTAACCTTTAATAATTAACCACTCCCCGTTAACAATTAACAATTAACCATTAACACTTGATGAAAGTTTTCCGGGAAGTTTTTGGCAGAATATGGGCCGTATGGGCTTGCATAGTATTTGTTACAACAATGCTGCTGTTTATGATCCCCTTTCTTATAATAAGAAAAATGCCGGAACCACTTATGACACGCCGCTTTATTGCTTTTTCAAAAGCCTGGATGGATATTTTCTTAAATAGCATCGGCTGTCACCTGACTGTAAAAGGAGCGGAATGCTTTGAAGCCGGCAAAAATTATATTGTTGTTTGCAACCATAATTCTTTGATGGATGTGCCGGTATCCTGTCCTTATATTCCCGGTGGCAATAAAACCATTGCAAAAAAAGAGATGGCGAAAACACCTGTGTTTGGAATTTTATATGCAATGGGAAGTATCCTGGTAGACAGGAATAGCGAAAAAAGCCGTCGTGATAGTTATCAGAAAATGAAACAGGTGCTTGATATAGGCTTGCACATGAGCATCTATCCTGAAGGTACCCGGAACAAAACCAATGAGCCATTGAAATCCTTTCATGACGGCGCTTTCCGGCTTTCTATTGAAACAGGCAAACCGATTATTCCTACATTAATCTTTAATACAAAAAAAGTATTGCCGGGAGATAAAACCTTCTTCCTCTGGCCGCATCGTTTGGAAATGCATTTCTTAGCGCCTGTGCCGGCTGAGAATAATATAACAGTGGTTGAATTAAAAGAAAAGATTTTTAGAGTGATGACTGATTATTATGTGGCTAATATGAAATAGTTTTTTTAACACAGAGAACAGCCGGAGGAGGAAACACAGAGATCACAGAGAAGCCCTCTGCGTTCTCTGTGTTTCCTCCTCCAGCTGTTCTCTGTGTTAAAAACAACTAAGCATTATTACTGCCCATAGAAGTACCTGCTCCTATTCACCTTAATGTCTCTAAGTAAACTTGATTTAGGATTGATGGTAATATTGAAGTAACGGGTAGGCCCAACCGGTGTAACGTTGATGGACATTTGCCAGCAATGCAGGTTCCTCGATAGAAACATGGTAAGCGATTGAATGGAAGAAGTTTTGAAATCGTAATAACTATTCATACCCAGTTTCCATTCGGGCGTTAAATTGAAATCGCCGTTAACACTTAAATTGGAATTAACCTGCGTTTCATAACCGCTGTAATCTGGTTTGATAGCTTTTGAAAAATTAAGCGAGTATGAAAGGTTAACCGACCACTGAATATTAAAGTCTGCAAACTCTGCAGGGTTATTACGGATATAATTCAATTCTGCCTGTTGCTCTTCCATAGTCATTGGCAATCCTTCTGCTTTATTCAGTGAATCAGCTGTTTTTTTCTTGTCACCTTTTTCTTTACTCCGGAAAGATGTGGAAATAGCAATGGTACCATTGGTAATTCTTCCCGGTAAAAACCTGCCTCCGTTCCATGTATACTTGTCCATACGATATCCTTTATTATCTACCTGGTAAGGATCAAGAACACCACCCATCGTGATATTTATTATTTCAAATAAGGTACTTCTTATATAAAGGCTGAAAGGAGAAAGCTTGAAAGAGTCTGCCATTAGATTATAACCACTGTTGAATCCGAAGCCATCTATAAGTTTTACTTTTTTATCACCTGCCTGGCCAGTATCTGATTTTGAACGCGTTTTCATTTCCAGGTTGTTATCAATTCCAAAACCTATCCCGCCGAATCTACCCTCACTAAAAGCACCGTATATACTACCATCGTAAGGTGAAAAACGTGAGATCCTGCCTGCAGTGTCTGTCTGGATGGCATAGTAATCCTTCTTTGCAAGATCCGGTTTATAGTTTATACTAAACGAGGGCCTAACCACATGCCTAATAGCTTTTATCTTACTGTTTTTACCAAAATTAAAAGTTCCGAATAAGGCGGTATTCAGTCCCAGGCTGAAAGAAACATCTCTTGCTGTATAAAAGCCATCCTGGGTGGTTGTATCAACTTTATTAGCAACTTTATTCCATGACCTGTATAATTTGCGTGCATACCATTTTTCCTGGTAGCTGATGCCGGGTGCAATCTGGAAAGGCCCTAATGCAGGAAGAGACAATGTAATCGGAATATTATGAGATGCTCCCCACTGAAAAGTATCAACGAGCCTGCGAAAACTGAACGCGGAATCATAAAACGATGACAGACCTGAGACAGTCGTGTTTAAACCAATACCCAGCTTCTCATACCACTTAGGCTCACCAATTAATTCTTTTTTCTGGAAAGGATAGAGTGTAGTAGCGGTAAACGAAATGGTTGGCAGGCTTAGGTTCACCAACCGTGTAATACTATTCTGGCTATGATTAGCGCTTATACTAAGGTTGTATTTATTATCAAAATTTTTTGAATAACTGATAGAGGAGCCCAACTGGTTTTGGAAAGTAAGGGCTGGATTATTGGTAACATAACGGTTGTACTGTGTGGAACCGGCATTTACATTCGCCGAAAAAGTGGTTCCGGGCCTGGCTTTGCTGTCTACAGTATGGCTCCAGTAAATACTAAAGCTTTTATTGGTTTCATATTCCTTAGCGCCTGCATCACTTAAAAAACGTGTGTTTTGATAAGATAAATTAAACTGTCCCTGGTAACGGTAACGGACCCTGTAAGTGGGCGTTAGGGTAGTCCGGTATCCACCATAGGAATAAATATCTGAGCGAAGTGTTACATCAAAATTATCATTCAGTACTTTATAATAACCCAGTCCTTCCAGTCCTACGCCGAATTGCTCGTTAACAGTAAACTGAGGTGGTAATAAACCTGAATGCCTGCCTTGTGACAATGGAAAAAAACCAAAGGGAATATAAATAGGAACCGGTACTCCTTCAAATTCAGGATGAATAGGCCCGCTGATTGCAAGTTTTTTATTGACCAGTTTTAGTTTATTGGTCACGAACGCAAAATGCGGGGTATCAAGGTTACAGGTAGTAAACCTTCCCCGAAGGGCAAAATATTCATTCGGAGAAATTTTTTTTATCTTCTCACCATATACAAACATTTCTCCCTGTGTAGTATAGGTGCTGCTGGTGATGCCTTTTTGTGTTTTAAAATTGTAGGTGATCGAATCAGAGTCCATATTATTTTCACCCTGAACAAATTTAACCCTGCCTATTCTTTTGTTAGCAGTATCTGTAGAATAAGTAGCATATACCAATTGATGCTGCTGGTCTAATTCAATCTGGTATGCATCGAGCACAATATCTTTATACTTTATTTCAGAAGTATTATACAGCTTTATTTTTTTTGTAGGCACGTCAAACACCATTGAATCGGTAGCAGCATAAGATACGGGAGCATCGAGTGAGTCTTTGGAAACTTTTATATTCAGTGTGTCTATCTTCTGAATTTTTTTTACATTCGTATCACTGGCGTTTTCCGGAATAGTATCTAAGTTCTTTTGATTTGCAGGAATAGTAACCGGTTTCTTTTGAAAGCCTGTAGGAACGGTGTCTTTTTTTACTGTTAATGTCTTGTAAAAAAGTTTATGAGGTGTGTAATTACCGGAGGCAAATAGCGTTATAGAGCATATAAACACTGTTGTTACCCACTGTAAATTAAATTTTAGGCTTACTTTACGTCCGGTTCTCATAATTTGCGTCAGACAAAAATAGTGATTCGATTATTAAGTATTTGTGAAGATTGATCGTTACCTGTTAAACTTGTTTTAGTATGCTGAAGAAGTTCCTTTTCCTTTCTGTAATATTTTTAATGTTCATAAGTTTTGTTCCGCTACCTGAAAATCCTATCAATCACAAAGCCAAACCTTCTATTAAAATAATTATTATTGATCCCGGGCATGGAGGAAAGGATATTGGAGCCAGGGGTCTTATGTCTACAGAAGCACAGGTGTCATTAGATGTTGGTTTAAAACTTGGCATATCCATTCAAAAAGAATTTCCTGATATCAAATTGGTATTTACCCGCACCACTGATGTATTACCAGGTAACGGAAATAACATAAACCAGTCTTTAAAAATAAGGGCTAACATGGCAAACGAAGCCCGTGGAGATCTGTATATAAGTATCCACTGTAATGCGGCAGGCGTTAAAGCCGGCGGCTGGTATGCTAAACGTATATCAGGTTATACTACTAAAGTTATTTATACTGGTAAAGGAAGAAAACGGAAAAAGAAATCAGTATCGCAACCTGTATATGAAAACTATTATGTTGAAAATAAAGCTGCCGGAACAGAAACCTATGTCTGGGCTGCAGACAGAAGCCAGGCAAAAAGTTCTTACATCAGTGGCGAAGATGTTAGCGGGGAGAATGTAGTGGATTCACTTAACATTCTGGATTTAAATTCTCCCGAAGCCAAAATAAGAGCAACTTTATATACTAAATTTTATTTTAGAAACAGCTACACATTTGCCAGATATGTAGAAGAGGAATTTCGAAAAGCCGGCCGTTCTTCTCATGGAGGTGTACTGCAAAGAAATGACAAAGGTATCTGGGTGCTGCAAGCTACAGGAATGCCAAGCGTACTGGTGGAGACCGGCTTTATTACTAATAAAAGAGAAGAAGAATACCTCAATAGTGAAGACGGCCAGAATGAGATCGTAGAAAACATCATGAGCGCTTTGAAAAGATACAAGGATGAACTGGAATCTTCGAAACCTGGTACAGTGAACCCGGTTAGTACTGGGAAGTAGGTATGAGGTATGAGGTTTTTATACTAAAAAGTTGTGTCCCTTAAAATTACATAGTGTAACCCCGACAGGGGTGATATGATTATAGTAATAAAAGAACGTTTGCTTAGAACCCAGGAGGGGTGACATGATTCTTCCTATCTAAGACACTTTATGTCACCCCTTCGGATTTTATATCACACCTCAAACCTCACACCTCATACCTATTTCCACGCAAACTTTCTATACATTTGCAACTGATTAAAATATCCATTGAATAGATAAACTTTACCTGAATGAAATTCAACCTTAATAATGAAACCAAGATCGGCATCCTTGCTGTAGTAGCTGTAGCATTGCTCGTACTAGGATTTAACTTTCTTAAAGGCAGGGACATGTTCGACAAAAGCAGGAAGCTTCATACTGTATTTCATTCCGTAAACGGACTTAACACCTCCAATCCCGTTACTATAAACGGACTGCAGGTAGGCACTGTTTATAAAATGGTAGAAAAAAGCGCTGACCTGGACAGTATCGTAGTTACTTTAAATTTTACCAAAGACATTAATATTCCGGTTAATTCTCTCGCATATATCAATAAAGATTTGCTGGGAACGGCTTCACTCAGCATTGAATTAGGCAACTCTACACAACTTACCAGTAATGGTGATACCTTGAATACGCAGGTAACTACCGGGATAATGGAAGACGTAAAAGCCTCTCTTAATCCTGCATTAAATAATGTGAACGGCACATTGAAATCTCTTGATTCTGTCATTGAAGTAATAGGCAGCATTTTCGATCCCACCGCTAAATTCAATATTCAAAAGATAATTACCAACCTTACTATTTCCTCCGCTTCTTTACAGGGATTGCTTAATGCACAAACCGGCGCCTTGGGTAAAACACTTGCTAATGTGAATAACATCACAGGAAACCTTGCCGGACAGAGTGCTACAATCAACAAAACGCTCAGCAATCTCGATACCGCAACTGCAAAATTTGCTAACCTTAAACTGGATGAAACGCTTGCTACACTTAACAAAACCGTAACCGAACTAAATTCTGCGGTCGCGAAAGTTAATAGTCCTGATGGCTCAATAGGTTTGTTACTAAACGACAAAAAATTATACCAGAACCTGGAAAATACTTCACGTAGTCTTAACATACTTTTAGACGACCTTCGCGTTAATCCAAAGCGTTATGTAAGCATCTCTATTTTTGGTAAAAAGGAAAAGGGTAACTACTTAACTACACCACTGGATTCGTTAAAAGCAGCAAAAAAGTGAAGCAACTAATTTTCATTTTCTCCCAGATGCTAGTTTTCGGAATGATGCAACAAGCGGCTGCACAATCACCGGTTACCACGCCGGGAACTGACACTATAAGGATTGTAGAATTCCGTAACGCGGACAGGCTAAGCTATAAAAAAATTGATTCAACCAACGAACTGATCACCGGGGCAGGAAATGTTTGTTTTCAGGATGGCAAAACATTATTTTATGCTGACAGTGCTGTTCATAATAAAAACCAGAAAACACTCGAAGCATTTGGCAATGTTCATATTGTTGATAGTGATACCATCCATACACGTTCGCAATACCTCATCTATTATATAGATAAAAAGCAGGCAGTGCTAAAGAAAAAAGCCAGCATGACAGATGGCAAAGGAATCCTTACTTCTGAAGAAATTTTTTATGACTCTAATTTAAAGCTGGGTACTTACAGTAATGGTGGTAAAGTAGTTAACGGGAACACTGTGTTAACCAGTAAAGAAGCAACTTATTACAGCGAGCTTAGAGATGTATACTTTAAAAGAGATGTAAAGCTTAAAAATCCGGGTTATAATATTACAACAGACTCATTATTATATAACACACAATCACAAATTGCCACATTCATTACCTTAACAAATATTGTTGACAGTAATAAAAGCCAGATCGTAACTTCTGATGGGTACTATGACCTTAAAAACAAAATTGCTAAATTTAATAAAAGAACCGTTATCAGAGATAAAGCGCTTACTGTTACAGGTGATGATTTAAACATAGATGATAAAACCGGAATTTTTGATGCATCAGGCAACGCAGTTTTAATAGACACCTCGCAAGGTGTTTCTGTTATTGCTAATAAAATTAAAGCAAGCCGTTTAAACAATACTTTTATTGCTACCCAGCATCCGTTAATGATCATAAGACAGGATAAAGATTCGGTGTATGTTACTGCTGATACACTGTTTGCCGGAAAACTCTCTGACCTTGAAAATCATTCCGGCATGGACAAACAAAAAGATTCCCTTAAGTCAGCAGCATCTATAAATACAGCAGATTCAACAAACCGCAACCGTTACTTCCAGGGCTTTCATAATATAAGGATATTCACTGACTCTCTTCAGGCGGTTAGCGACAGCTTGTTCTATTCAGGCAGGGATTCTATATTTAAGTTATTTACCAATCCCATTGTGTGGGCAAGTAATAACCAGATCACCGGCGATACGATTTATCTATTTACAAAAAATAAAAAACCGGAGCATTTGTATGTTTTTGAAAATGCTATGGTAATAAATAAATCTGCAGAAAATTTATATAACCAGATAAAAGGTACTACACTTAATGGATATTTTAAAGATGGCTATATAAATTTTATGCGTGTAAAAGGTTCATCGGAAAGTGTGTATTATGCTAAGGATGATAAACAGGATTTTGTTGGAATGAATACTACGCATGCAGAGATCATAGATTTGTTTTTTAAAGACAAGCAACTGAATCGCATAGTGTGCAGGAATGATGTGTCAGGTAATGTATATCCTATGACGCAGATACCGGAAGATAAAAAACTGCTTAATAATTTTAAGTGGCTGGAGAATAAAAGGCCAAAAACAAAATTTGAATTGTTTGAAGATATACCAACTGTAACCCCGACTGCATTAGCCAGGTTTCTGCAAAAACTCTTAACAATTATTTAGGCTGTACTTGAACATCTTCATGTGTTATATTCGTTCCAAAAGAAAAACAGCAACATGAAAAAGTTATTACTGAGTGTTTCATTATTTATAGTTTTTGGATATAGCCAAAAACTTTTTGCTCAGCAAACACCATCACAAAATTATCAGTTTGCAATAGGGATAAGATTAAGTAATGCTTCTCCTACATTAAGTAACTCCATCACTGCCAAATATTTTTTGAATGAGAAAAATGCTGTTGAAGGACTATTATCTTTTGGAAGCCGTTTTGGATTAGGTGCTTTGTATGAAGTACATAGCCCTTTAAACTTCCCGGGATTACAATGGTATTACGGTGCTGGCGGTTATTTAGGTTTTGAAAGTCGCGATACCTATCTGGGACCAACAGGGGTAATAGGATTAGATTATAAGTTTGAAAAAATACCGCTGAATCTTTCTATAGACTGGAAGCCGGAGCTGGATATCTTACCCAAAATTGATTTTGTTTCTGATGCTTTTGGTGTTACTGCCAGGTTTGTGATAAGGTAGCTATCAGCCGTCAGCTATCAGCTATCAGTTAAGTACTGCATCGAACATAAAAAAAATTTGCAAGTACCAGCCAAATATATATGTCTATAAAAAATTTGCACTATAAATTAGTACTGTGCTGATAGCTGACAGCTGACAGCTGACAGCTTCTTTTTAATGAAAAAACAAATAGCCCATAAGAATTGCCGTTATAATGCCAACCAGGTCAGCGAGCAACATAACTGAAATGGCATACCTTGTATTTTTTACACCAACAGATCCAAAGTAAACAGCTACCACATAAAAGGTGGTATCATTAGTTCCCTGAAAGATGCTTGATAACCGGCCAACAAAAGAATCAGGTCCGTAGGTAGTCATGGCTTCTACCATCATTCCTCTTGACCCGCTACCGCTCAAAGGCTTCATGAGTGCGGTTGGTAAGGAAGGAACAAAATCAGTATTTATTCCTATCGCACCAAAAAATTTTGTAAACCCGCTCAGCACATACTCAAACACACCGGAATTCCGCAGTACGCTTATAGCTACCAGCATGGCGATAAGATAAGGGATGATCCTTATTGCTATTTCAAATCCACCTTTAGCGCCTTCAATAAAACTTTCAAAAACATTTACCTTTTTTCTTAATGCCCCCAGTAAAAAAAGTATAAAAACAAGCAGTATTAATCCGTTACTTAAAACAATTGAGAACCTTTGAAGGTTTACAGGATCAAGTGAATTAAGGTACCCCACCAGCATACCAATTAATATGGACAACCCGGCTACCCATGCAATGATTACAGGTTGAAGCAGGTTAATACGTTGTCTTACAGATACGGCAATCATAGAAGCGATAGTGGCTACGAAGGTTACGATCATACAGGGTATGAAAATATCGGTAGGATTTGCTGACGGAGGTTTTACTGCTACCCGCATTGCAATTACACTTATTGGTATAAGGGTTAGTCCGCTTGCATGCAAGGCAAGGAACATGATCTGAGCATTGCTGGCGGTTTCTTTATTAGGATTTAATTCCTGCAGGCTTTCCATTGCTTTCAATCCGAAGGGCGTAGCTGCGTTATCAAGTCCTAATAAGTTGGCCGAAAAATTCATCATCATCTGTCCTACTGCAGGATGGTTCTTTGGGATATCAGGAAACAATCGTGAAAAGAATGGCCCTACAAGTCGCGACAAAAAATTAATAGCTCCTGCTTTCTCCCCAATTTTCATAAAGCCGAGGAAGAGTGAAAGTATACCAACCAGCTTCAAAGAAATATCAAATCCGTCACCGGCAGATTTAAAGATGCCATCTACCAGCATCCTGAAAATTTCCTGGTCACCAAAAAAAGCCCATTTGATAAAAGCAATTACAAAGGCCACAATAAAAAAAGCCATCCATATATAACTGAGAACCATATTGTGTGTTTATGGCTTCAAGATAAGAAAAGAATGGTTTAAAGTGTAAAGTAGGTTGGAGAATGTAGGGTTCTATGGTTCCTCATTTTTTTAATTTATGCTTTACCAAAACTTTAAAGATAATTTGATGATTCAATTTGGAAGATCTATATAAGCTCTTAGGGTGGTTATCCATCCCCTCCGTTGGACTAAACAAGGAGGGGAACGTACCTCGCCCTCATCATTAAACGTACCTCACCCTCATCATTGAACTAAACGACAATCATCTTTATTGAACATCTACTTAAGTTAGTGCCATTACTCCAATGGAGAATATAAACTATTGTGTCATTCATTTCACTCCATCCTCAAACTTTTAACCGGGTTGGCTATTGCTGCTTTAATGGCATGAAAGCTTATTGTTAATAACGCAATAAGTACTGCCAATGATCCTGCAATAACAAACAGCCACCAGCTTATTTCAATACGGTAGCTGTAATCCTGCAACCATTTGGTCATTGCATACCAGGATATAGGAGAAGCTATAAGTATTGCTATAAAAACCAACCTGATAAAATCTTTTGATAGCAGGCTGGTGATACCGGTAACACTCGCACCGAGTACTTTTCTGATTCCGATCTCTTTTGTACGTTGTTGTATGCTGAATAATACAAGTCCGAATAATCCAAGGCAGGCTACTATTATGGCCAGTGATGTAAACACAACGAAAACCTTCCCGAATTGTATTTCAGACTGGTACTGTTTATTATAACTTTCATCGAGAAAGCTGAATTCCAATGGTCGCTGAGGCACTAATTTGCTCCAGGTTTTTTCGATTTCCGCAATGGTTTTCCGGATGTTTCCCGAATTTATTTCAATAGAAAACAACATGAATTTTGATGGTATCACCCGAATCACTAAAGGCGCTACAGATTTTTGTAATGATTCAAAATGAAAGTCTTTAAATACGCCAATAACTTCTCCATCCTTAGGATACATGCCTACATGTATGCCGATAACTTCGTCAGCATTTTTGAAACGCAGTTTTTTTAATGCTGTTTCATTGATCAGCATTGACGCGGTAGAATCAGCGGCATACTGTTCTGAAAACCCCCTTCCAGCAATAATTGGTATGGAATATTGATCCAGGTAATTATAGTCTGCCAGGTAAATGGCTAATTCAGTGCTGATCGTGTCGCCATTCTTTTTTGCAAAGTCCATAGACCATGTTTTTGCATTCCTGTCTCCCGGCACATTGGAAGATGCAGTGACCTTCTCACTCCGGCAATATTGAGCATTTGCCGCCGTATTGTTTGATTCTGTTGTTGTACCGTATTATCTCCCTCAAAATTTATGACCATGGTTTGTGAAGATTTGAATCCGAGATCATGTTGCTGCATAAATTGTAACTGCCTGTAAATAACCAGGCTGCATACGATAAGCACGATTGAAACAGCAAACTGAAAAACAACCAGCCCCTTTCTTATACCAATACTCCATACAGAAGCTCTTATCTTTCCTTTCAACGCGGTTGCCGGTTTAAAGCCGGATAGTATAAATGCAGGATAGCTTCCTGATAACAATGCAATACAAATTAATAATCCCAGCAGGCAGGTTATATGAATAGGTGAAAACAAATCCAGAGAAAGCGACTTACCTGAAAAATTATTGAAAGGTTCTAAGAAGGCTGATGTAAGTATTATTGCCAGTAACAAAGAAATCGCCGTCATTAAAAAAGACTCAGTAAAGAACTGCATAACCATCTGGCCTTTTGCGGCGCCAGCAACTTTTTTAATAGCTACCTCTTTAGCTCTTTCAGCGGCTCTTGCTGTTGATAGATTAATAAAATTAACGCAGGCTACCAATAGTATGATCAAGGCTACAGCGGAGAAAACATAGAGATTAGTAATGCTGCCTGTTTTACCAACCTGGTTCTCACGATCTGAATGAAGGTATATATCAGTCAGCTTTTCAAACACATAATGATGTTTTGTTGTGCTGCCTTTTTTATGGTGGCGATTATCAAAATCTTCCATTCCCGCGGACAGTTTGGTGATATCATAATTCTTGGGCAGCAGCAGGTAAGTGTAAAAATTATTAGAATACCAATTGGTAAAAAGCCACTCGTTGCCCGAACCTTTTAGCATTGCAGTAGACATGGAAACGAGGAAATCAAAACTCAGGTGAGAATTTGCAGGAATATTTTTTATTACCCCGGTAACCTTCATATTTTTGTCATCAAGCCTTAGTATCTTATCTAATGGATCTGCTGTTCCAAAATATTTACCAGCTATTTGTTGTGTAAGAATAACGCTCATTGGTTCTTGTAAAGCATTGGCAGGATTACCTTTTACCATTTCAAAGCTAAATATGTTAAGTAAGCTCGGATCAGCATAAAAAATATTCCGTTCTTCAAAAAGCTTATTTTCATATTTAACCAGTGCTTCTGTTGGTTTAATTCTTGCTGCTTCCTGTATTTCCGGGTAATCTGCCAGCAACGCCGGTGCAACGGGAGCAGCCGATGCAGCGCTCCGAAGTAATATATCCGGCGTTTGCTTGTCATCTGCCACGCGGTATATTCTTGATGCTTTTTCATGAAACCGGTCAAAGCTCCTTTCGTTTTCTATATAAAGAGCCATTAATAAAAATGCTGTTAAGCTGATGGCTAATCCGAAAATATTTATTGCAGAGAATAACCTGTTTCGCTTGATATTGCGAATAGAAAATTTAAGATTGTTGTGCAGCATGTAAGAAGATTATATATTATGAACTCACATCAAGTGCCAGCCTTTTAAGACAATGATAATCAGATAATAAAGTAAAAGTTTACAATTAAATAGTGTCCGGTTTCATTACTAATGGTGTTCTAATACGAATCAGCATTATATCTTTTATAACCGCAAAGGAAAAGCCGGAGGAGAAGAAGAGGTTACACAGAGGAGTTCTCTGTGTAACCTCTTCTTCTCCTCCGGCTTTTCCGTAGTTAAAAAAAATTAAAACCCACTTACCTTCTTCTTACTCTCCAATTCATTAAGCAATTCTTTAGCTGCTACGTCCAGCTGGGAATCTTTGCTATTGCCTTCACCTAATTGTCTTGAAACAAATATGTCAACCGGCCTTGGTACCAGCTCCATGTTTTTACCTTCATGATCCTCCACTTTAATAAAGGGCAATCTCACTGAAGATCCATCTATGAGCTGGGCACTTGAAGTGAAAATAATCCAACCACCTGTAGGCTCACCAACAACTTTACCCAATTTAAGTGCACGATACCCTTCAGTAAAATCTTCAGCATCTGAAAGGGAATGCTGATTGGTTACCAGGATAGTTGGCGCGTCTAATGCACGCTGACCCAACTGTACACGTGCTGGTGCAGATGGTAATCCCCGGCCAGTCATGGTCATATAATTTTTTCTTGTAAATACGTCCAGTGCATAAGCATTTACAAAGCCGCCGTTGTTATTGCGAACATCTACCACTACTCCTTCCCGTGAGTGGTTCTCCGCGTCCATATCCATATAAAGCTGGTTTAGTGATTGTTCCGACATATCAGCTATATGAACATAACCAAGCCTGCCATTACTTATCCTGGTAACATACTCACGTTCCTGTTGCACCCATTGTTTATATAAAAGTCCTTTTTCAGTGGCCATATTTACAGGCCTTACAGCTATCTTTTTGGAGTTGGCTCCTGCTGCTGTGGAAGCAACGGTTAGCATAACCCTGCGGCCCACTTTGTTTTCAAGAAGCTGGTCTATATTGTCTTTATCAGTGAGGGTTTTTTCGTCTATAGCAAGCAGGTAATCACCTGCTTTTATTTTGCCTGTTATGTCAGCAGGCCCAAGTGAAAGCACTTCTGTTATTTTAAAACGCCCGTTATCTTCGTACTCTTTCCTGTCGAACCTTAGTCCGGTTTTCCCAATTGCAGATACGCTGCTACCGCCTCTTTCCGCCACAGGACCAGATACACCGGAATGTGAAGAATTCAATTCACCTACCATCAAATTTAAAATACGGCGAAGTTCTTCAGATGTGCCGGCACCTTCAGCCAGCGGTTCATATTCCGCACGCACTGCTTTCCAGTCTATACCATTAAAATCCGGGTTATAATATCCTTTGTTTAGCGCTTCCCATGCTTCATGAAAAATTTCCACTTTTTCATTTTTTAAAATCTACATCCATTTCAGCTGTTACCGTTAAAAGACGGGAAAGCTTTGAATCAAGGGAGACAGATTGAACCTTTCCCTGTTCAAGGTAATAGACCTCCTTGCCGTCTGTTGAAAATTGCGGATCACTTTTATTTCCCGGTGTGGTAGTTAACTGTTTTAATACTGATGACTCTGCTGCCCTGGTTGATTCTCCTGCTGGTTCCTCAAGCGGATACGTGTACAGGTTAGTTTGTCCGGCTACTGTAGCACTCAGCACCATTACAGTTCCTTCTTTATTTATGTCATAATCATTTACATCAACTCCTAACGAGAGAAAGTTTAATCTTTGCCTGATGCCCTCCATCTTGATGGTAACAGGTTCGGCAGCAAGCTTTATATTTTTCAGTGATGTTATGCTTTGTGTATCGCTCATTTTCCTGCCGGTATCGCGTCCTATCCGTGGTCCCATCGGATTTACAGGTGAGGAAGGAGAAGTTGTTTGTTCGTTGAACATCTGCTGAAACTGTTCTTCCCTGAAACGTGGCGTCTGCGGTACCAAGTCAACCCTTGCTATAAAAGTATTTTCTGTACGCTGACTGGTGCTGAACAATATATATTTTCCATTAGCACTCCAGCTAACGTTTCCACCGAAAGTATTTGCAAGAAAGCTTACAGCTTTAGGCTCACTGCCACCAGCAGCAGGAACAACAAAAATGTTACGAAAAGTTTTGCTTCCAATACCGGCATAGGCGATCCATTTGTTATCAGGCGACCAGCTTATTGATCCTGCTGAAGCAAATGGCGGACGGCCTAAGTATCCTTTTGCAACAGTGATATCTGTTTTAGCTGCCAGGTCCATAACATGCAATTCCATTCCATTACGCACAAACGAAAGCAATATACCATTGGGTGATAATAAGGGAGCCATATCATCAAGTGCCGAATTTGTAAGGCGGGCTTCTTTTCCCTCAACAAAATTATACTGATAAAGATGCGATACACCATCTCTATCAGAAGCATAGATCAGGCTACTGCTGTTTGAAGTCCAGATAACCTGAGATTCTCTTGATATGGAATGAGTAACACGGAAAGCATCGCCACCTTCCTTTGACGAAGCTACAAAAACCTCACCATGAGCTACAAACGCTACTTTTTTTCCATCAGGTGATAATGCAAGATCGCGGAACTGGTTTTGTAATCTAAGGTGCTCGGTAGCCTGGCCGGAAGCCGAACCTATAAGATTGATATCTAATGCAGCCGCTGCGCCTGAACTGATATCATATTTCCATATCTTAAAATCACGTTCAAATACAATTGATTCTCCGTTGTGAGAAATTGAAGGCCAGACCACCCTGCCTTTGGTGAACCTGGTAAGCTGCTTAGCATTACCACTGGTAGAAACCCAAAGATTCTGGGTTCCGGTTCTATCGGAAACAAAATACATGGATGCTCCATCCTTGCTCCACATAGGCCAGAGGTCTTTTGCGCCGCCCTTAGTTATTCTTTCATAGTTGTCCTGTTTTCCATCGTGCACTAACCATATCTCTGATTCATCAAGATGGCTGTGTCCGTTTCGCCACCACTGGTGTGAAGCAACTCCTCTTGCATTAAAAGCCATAGTTTTTCCATCGGGAGAGGGAGAAGCAAAAAATTCATTCATATAACGGTTATCACTAACTGCCATCGGAGTTCCTCCTGCCGATCTTATTCTGAATATGTCGCGCATAGCTGAAATATCGTGGCTGGTTGTTGCAAAATAAATATATGCACCGTCATTGGACCAAGAACTTAATTCTTCATTACCATCATCGTAAGTCAGGCGCTTAAGCTCTCCGCTTTTAAGATGTAAAGTATAGATATCTCCGTTACCGGAACGGGTCGAATTAAAAGCCAGGTTTTGCCCGTCAGGTGAGTATAACGGACGCGAATCATAATCAGGATGAGCAATTAAAAGTCTTGCCGGGCCTCCCTTTGCCGATACGGTCCAGATATCGCCACCAGATACAAACGCTATCTCGGAGCCATCAGGGGATATGGCAGGATCAGAATAATAGGCCTGGGCCTTTATTAATTTCTTCTGAGTTTCGGAAGGCTCATTTTGCGCGCTTACATAGGTATATCCTGAAGTTATATACACTAAAATAATCAGGAAAAAATTTTTCATAACACTAAATTTCGAATGGTTAGCTGGAGGCTATCAGCTTTCAGCTATGGCTCCAAACATGAACATTATCTGATCAGTTATTATATATTTGGCAGGAGCATTAATAAATTTAACTAAAATCGTTAACCAAAAAGATCTCAATTTATTAATCGCTATTGTGTTCTTTGTGGGCTTTTCTTAGTGCCCCTTGTGTTAATTACATTTAAAATTTCAAGAATTATCTAACCGCAAGGGGCACTAAGAAAAGTCCACAAAGAACACAAAAGAGGTCTGCCAGTAATTACTATTTCTAAGAGAAAATTAGATTACCACCTTGTTAAGCCATAATGCATCAATAATTAAAACTACAACAATCCTATTTTATGTTTCAACCCATAATTTCTCCATCATCAATCACACTTAGTAACCGGGGTTTTGAACAATATTGGAATTCGCATTTATTTCGGCTACTGGTATAGGATAGATCAATGCCTGGTTCGAAGGCATAACATCTATAGTCACAAGCGGGTTTTGATTTTTAATTTTTGTCCAGCTTTTCTGAAGACGGATAAGATCCCATAAGCGGCTACCTTCAAAAGCAAGTTCTTTTCTTCTTTCTGTTAGTATATCATCCAGTACCTGAGCCCCTGAAGAAGTATAACCCGTATAAGAAGGATCCCTTTGCATTGCTACTTTATTCAAATAAATCAGGGCATTAGGCATATCTCCTGTTGAGTAATATGCTTCAGCAGCTATCAAAATAATATCTGACAACCTTATAATCTTTATATCATCCTTATCAGTACCATTAGCGGCATTAGAAAACTTATAATTAAGATATACGGTTCCTGCCTGACCGCTCCTGGCTCCAATGGGCATGAGGCCCTTACGAACATCCGTAACGGCATACAGGTTGTATAATTCTGCTGTTCCCAGGAGATCTCCGTAGTTACCACCTGTTGTTAAATAAATTGCGCCTAGTTGATCAAAACCGCCATTACTGGCAAGGTCAGCTGCAACTTCAAAAAGGGTTTCATTTTTAGAACCGGACTGAACGGCAGGGTTAGCCCAATAGCCTCCGGGAGTATAGGTTCCTGCAGCAGTGGTTCCCGATGGGGCCACATATGCCGAGGCACCGAGCATTGTCCATCCGCTGTTATTAATAACATCAAGAGCAGTTATTTTTGCATTTGCCCAGTCGCCCATGTGTTGGTAAACTCTTGCTTCAAGAGCCCTGGCAGCATATTTTGAAAAATAAGCTGTTCCCCGGTATTGTGTCAGCAAACCATAGGCTTTTTCAAGATCAGCAATTACCTGGGTATACACTTCCTTTACTGTATTTCTTGTTGGCAGGGAATACGGATCAAAATTTTTGATGTCGAACGTACTTACAATAGGAACGCCGGGGTCGTTAGGTGCAACGGTATAAGCATGCCCGAAGTTTCGTACCAGCTCAAAATGCATCAATGCACGCACCGCATAAGCTTCGCCTACAAACTGGCTCACTGTTGCCGATATTGGCAGCGAAGTAGTTATGATCATATTAGCATATTTGATAGCAACATAAGCATTAGTCCAGAGACCCAGCGCATAGCCATCAGCGTTGTTAAAAGAAAAATTATTCAGTTGGAGATATCGTCCCGAGTTAGCCGTTGCAACAAAAGTATTATCAGCCATAAGATCTCCTTTAACCGGAACTGACCGCCCGTATAAATCAGTAGCGCGCAGGGAAGCGTACATGCCGTTAACGGCTACACTTAGATCCGCTTCGCTGGAGATAGCCGTGCTAAGATCATTTGAAGTGAAAGGCGTTTTATTCAGGTAGCTTTTACTGCATGAACTTAAAATAACAATGGATGCGGCAATAATATATTGAATGAAAATCTTTGATTTCATATTAGTATAATTTTTTCTTAAAATCCGATATTGATTCCGGCTGTCAGGGATTTGTTATATAATATATTTAAACCCCCGGTATTGCCTGTAGTACTTTGTTCAGGATCGAATGGTAGGTTCTTATCATAGTTCTTGGTCCAGAGATTTGTTCCTCTTACGTATACTGAAAACGCTGTAAGGTGAAGTTGCTTGGTGATGGAGGAGGGCAACGTGTATCCAAAGGCTATATTACGAAGCCTTATATAATCTCCTTTAAATAAAAATCTGGTGGAGATGGAACTGGAATTGGAGGTTGAATTATATACCGGTTTAGGCACATTGGTTATGTCTCCGGGTTTTTGCCACCTTTCAAGGTTAACCGTATACTTTCCGAATGCAGAATTAATCTGGTCATAAAAATAAGCGGCCCATCCATCATACACATAATTACCAAAGTTATAGTACAGGTCAGCAGTAAGGCTGATACCTTTGAAGCTAAAGGTGTTTGAAAAGCCACCAAAGTATTTTGGAGATATGGTTTTGTTTGTTATAATTCTTGCGGCACTGTTATAAATATTAGTGGTTGCCTTATGTGAAGAGTCTGCATACCATAATGGATCACCGTTAGCGGGGTTCACTCCTGCCCATTCGCGCATGTAGTAAGTATTGATATCATAACCGGGTTTTACAATTGTTTGTCCGGATATCAGTTGCGTTTGTCCCTTTACAATTTCAGTAACCTTATTTTTATTGTGGGTTATATTAAAGGTCATATCCCAGCTAAAGTTACCAACTTTGACTGGCGTAGCGTTCACAGTAAATTCCACTCCTTTATTTTCCATGGCTCCGATGTTTTGATTTATGGTGGAAAAGCCGATTGTCAGTGAAGTAGGTGCGCTGAATATCAGTTTATCAATTACCTTTTTATAATAATCAACGGTTATGTTTAAGCGATTTCTAAAAAATGAGGCATCGGCACCTATATCAGTTTGCTTGGAAGATTCCCATTGCAGAGTTTGATTACCGATATTATTAAAACCGCCGCCGGGCTGCCCATTATAATTTAAACCGTAACCCAATGTCTGTCGCCAGGCATAGTTATTAATTTCAGCATTACCGGAGGCGCCGTATGATGCCCTTAATTTAATGTCAGTAATCCATTCGGTGCCTGCAAGAAAACCTTCTTTACTTACATTCCAGGCAATACTTCCAGATGGGAAAGTTCCATATTCGTGAGTGGGAGAAAACCTGGAGGAACCATCTCTCCTTAAAGTTCCAGCTAAAATATATTTGCCCTTATAGTTCAGCGATGCATTACCAAAAACCGATGCAATCGTGTACTCGGTTCCGGTGTTGGAACCTATAGTAGGAGTAGAAGCATTAGCTGCGGCTGTTAAAGTGGAGGTAGGAAAATTTTGAGAAGCTGCAGCTACAAAATATCCTTTTGAACTGATTGCTTCATAGCCGAGCTTGGTATTGAGTGTAAGGTCGCCGCTTTTTAAAAGCTCCGCCTTGTAATCAAACTGGTTGGTCCAGTCGTACAGGAAGTATCTTTCATTATAGGCATACCCGCGGCCATGCGCTGCAAAGCCATCACCATGATTGGGGTTATTGTACTGGTATTCTTCCAGGCTTACATATTGTAATCCCATTCTGGAGGTAAAGGAAAGGTTGTTTAATATATTATATTTCGCTTCCACCTTACTGTTAGCCGAAACGGTGTTCAATGAACGGATATCATTGGCATCTATATAAAGCGGATTGTAGAGGGTTGGGAAGTCTTTAGCGGCCCTGCTGATATTAAAGGTTCCGTCAGTATTATAAGGATTTGAAGTAGGCCGTGCAAAATATATTTCAGAAACCGGATTGGAGAAGTAACTGCTACCGGTAAGCGGCGTATTCTGATGGGAATAGCTGGGTTGAAAATTAAATGCAAGTGATAGTTTTTTTGAAACGGTGTGATCAAGATTGAGCGAAGCGGTATATCGTGTAAGATCGGAGCCAATTACATTAGCTTCCTGTTTAAAATAGCCACCGGAAAGGAAAAATTTAGTTTTTTCGTCACCGCCCGAAGCTGAAATGTTATACTGATGCTGTCCTCCGGATCTTGTAAGTAAGCCAAGCCAGTCAGTATTAACTGTTCCATCTCCATAAGTAAGGGCTGCGGTATCAGCTTTCAGCTTTGCCAGGGACGGCGCGTCAGCAGGATGGTTGTTAATCCAGGAATTAGCATAACCTTCTTTGTAAAGCATTAACCAATCAGGCGTTCGTAATGGAATGCCTGCCGGAGGCAAAGTACCGTGGCGGTTCTCTCCTATCTCAGCAGAAACCCTGAATTGGGTTTTTCCCGATTTTCCTCTTTTAGTAGTAATAACAATTACTCCGTTTGAGCCCCTTGCCCCATAAATAGCAGTAGCAGATGCATCTTTCAACACTGTTATAGATTCAATATCGTCTGAGTTCATATTTGCCAATACGTTGGAACTGGAGGTATTACGGGCCAGTTCTCCGCTGTTTATCTGTATTCCATCTACCACAAACAAAGGCTGGGAAGAGGCTGCAAAAGAACCTACCCCCCTGATTCTTATTTGCTGGGTTGCACCGGGCTGGCCACTGGATGATACCGACATTACTCCTGCGGCTGCTCCCTGTAACATCTGGTCCGGAGATGCTAACGGACTGTTCTGCAGTTTATCTCCGCTTACTTTTACAGTGGATGATGTCACATCAGCTCTTTTTACCGATCCATAACCGGTGATTACCACCTCAGAAAGGCTTACTGAAGATGCCTTAAGCGTAACGGTTATTGCATCCTTAATTTTCTCTACAGGAATTATTTGACTGTTAAAACTAAGGGATGAAACTATCAGTTCCTTAACATCCGGAGCAACTTTAATTTGAAAAGATCCATCCGTTGAAGAAGTGGTTCCAACCCTCACACCTTTCACTTGTATTGAAGCGTTCGGAACAGGGTTTCCTGCTTCATCTACAATTTTTCCAATTACAGTTTTAGTTTGCTGAGCAACTATTTGCATGTTGAAGAAGAAGCCCATTAAAAGGGATAAGCATAGAATTTTTCTCATATACAATAGTATTTGATTACTTATTAGTAAAATTAGATAGAAAGAGGAACGTTAAGCATAGTAATCGTAGGAGTATGCGATAAATAACAATATCAATGTGGTAAAATTATTATCTATTAGCTTCGGTTAATAATTGCAAAATAATATACAATTAACTTATCAAACAAAAGTATTTAAGAAAAATATAATAATCAATTTAGATATTATTTTTATTTATGTGATCATGGAGGTTTTCAGCCTGATTAATTTTAGTTGTTGATAAACCAAAAATTGAAATTGTTACAAAGTCCTCTGGCCTGCCATTTGTAACATTATAGCAAACTATTACTATTATGTGGATAATCTTTTCATTGCTGGCAGCTTTTAGTGCTGCCATTGCTATTATTCTTTCCAAGGCAGGATTAAAAAATGTAGATCCGATTCTTGGATTTGCCATCCAGGCTATTCTTATTATTCTTGTTTCATGGGGAGTTGTATTTTTCCAGAAAAAAACAACCGGGCTCCCCCAAATTGATCAGCGATCATGGATCTATCTTATCCTTGCAGGAATAGTTACCTGCCTTGCATCATTGTTTCAGTTTAGTGCGTTGAAGCTGGGCAATGCATCCGTTGTATCATCTCTTGAAAGAGTATCGCTGGTATTTGCCATTATCCTTGCCGTAATATTTTTAAAAGAAGAATTAAACTGGAAAGTGATTGCCGGAGCTGTACTGATGATAGGAGGAGCAGTGCTGATCAGTTTATCAAGAAAAGCGGGATAACTTTTGTAATCTTATCAAAACGCCTTCTTCGGAGCAGCTATTGCTTGGGCCTTTTGAACCTGTTTTGTATATTCAACTATTGTTTTAGAAACTATTTCAATGTTCTCCTGTGCTTCTTTCCAGTTGCGTTGTTCTATTCCTTCGCGGATACCGGGTAATGTTTTAACACCATAGCCTGTGTAATATCCTGGTGCATATATCTGGTGTTTATACCATTCTCTTCTCGGTAAACCTTTTTCCTGTGTCAGGCTTCTTTCGGCTTTGTATAAAATTTCATTCAGCAGTTTTTGCTTGTCAACAGGCAATTGAATAGAAGCTGCATAAGACTTCTGAAATTCTTCTGCGTTTTCTTTCAGACGGGCCATGGAATTTTCCAGCTCGCTGAAATTTAAAAAAGGCACCACATCTTTACCGGTGGGAGACCGGTACTGGATTTTGGGATCTTTAGCAAGATCAAATAACTTATCGTTGATCATCCTGTTTTCGGTTTCAGTTTCTGAGCGGGTATTTTCAAGCAGGGTTTTCACTTCAGTAACATAATCCAAAACAGTTTTAGTAAAGCTGCTAAAATCAATTGGCAACACCTCCGCATTAGCCATTCTCATCATAATTCGTCCGGAAGTTTGAGACAATGCTTTTCCATACTGGTAACCAGGGTCTCCGAACCTGGTATAATAATCATAAGAGTCGTAGATAGAATGATATTGCCCACCGGCAGCTTCGCCTCCAAAACCCAGGTTCATAGATGAGATACCCAAATACTGTAAAAAACCGGAATAATCTGAGCCTGCACCCAAAGCGCCTAGTTTAATGTTTTTATTTCCAATAAATTTTAACCTGTTTGCCTTATCTGCATCCACGATGGTTTTGGCGTATCGTCTCTCTTTAATACTAACACCGGTTTGCGGATCAATAACATCATTTGCTATTTCATTAAAAAATGGCTCAAGCGTGTGAGAACCTGCCGCACTTATAAACCCTCTTGAGTTACCGTCAGTATTTAAATAAAACACCGCTTTTTGTTTCAACTCTGCCTGGTGATCTTCGGCCCATTCTGTAGAACCGAGCAGCGCAGGCTCTTCTCCATCCCATGCACAATATACCAGCGTGCGTTTTAACTTATATCCTTTTTTAACCATTTCAGCTATTCCCCTTGCTTCATCCAGCTCAGATACCATTCCACTAAGCGGATCAGCGGCACCATTTACCCAGCCATCATGATGGTTACCTCTTATGATCCATTCGTCAGGAAACTCACTGCCTTTTAATTTGGCGATTACATCGTAGAGAGGTTTCTGATCCCAGTTAAATTGTAGTTTTAAATGCACTTTATCTTTGCTTGGACCAACATGATAAGTGATAGGTAAGCCACCGCGCCATGCTGCCGGAACAACCTGTCCGTCCAATGATTGCAGCAACGGTTGTGCATCTTCATAAGATATAGGGAGTACCGGAATTTTCATGATAGTAATTGCATCAGCCCGGTTAAGTCTTTTAGCATCTTTAGTAGCGCCCACTCCGGGTGTTAACGGATCACCCGGATAAACAGGCATATCCATAACAGAACCTCGTTGTACACCGGCTTTAGGTCTGAAAGGACCGAGAGGATACACATCTCCAGCCCGGTATCCATCATCTTCAGGATCAGAATAGATAAGACAGCCAACGGCACCATGTTCGGCTGCTACTTTAGGTTTGATGCCCCGCCATGATCCTCCGTACTTTGCAATTACTATTTTTCCTTTAACATTAACACCCATTTTCTCAAGGGCTTCGTAATCGGCCGGTATGCCCTGGTTAACATAAATAAGTTCTGCTGTTACATCTCCATCGGCGGAGTACGCATTATAGGAAGGCAGTTGTTCGGATTTTTGTCCGGAGGTTCTGTCTTCTTTCAATTCCGGTTCTTCCAGTTTTGCAGTATAAGGTTTACTACCCTGTAATTCAAGCAGCCTTAGTTTAGGTGTAGGGAATAAAACATAATAAATATCTATGGTTGTTTCAAATCCCCAGGAACGAAAAAGATTAGCCATATATTCGGCATTGGCCTTGCCCTGTACTGATCCCACATGATGAGGTTTGGATGAAAGAAAGAGCATCCAGGTATCAAGGTTTTTCAGACTCAGGCTGGAATCAAATTGCTTTTCCCACTTAAGCTGACTGGCGGCATTCGTTTCTGTAAAACCCATCAATTTTCGTTGGGCTTCTGTGCGTGCAAAAGCAAAGCACATTAAAATGAGTACTATAAATTTATACATGACTTATATTTATGTGAACAGGTTAATAGTAAAACTATTATGGCAAGAAACCGGTTGGAATTATAGAATTCTAAAAATAATGCAATTATGCCAGACATCATCACCTTTGAATAATTCGTTTATAATTCTTCTCATAGTAATATAATAATTCCGGAACATTGAATTTAGTAATGACTGTTTAATGTCGTTGACTTCAAGATTACTTCATTAAGGCACCCTAGTGTACTGACAATTTAATTATGAAACATGCTTTATCGAGGTTATATCTTATGGAATTAAAGTTGACCATTATTTATTTCGTCGTTTTTAATGGGCAATGTAATTAAGTAAACGTTTAGTACCCTTTAACAGGTTAACTAGCGTATGATTTCATTTTAGCGTTTAACAGCTACCAGCCCTGTAAGGGCATAATATATTAGCACAGGGTGAAGCCCTGTGAAACAACGTTGCCATTAATCCAAGCCCTGTAAGGGCGAAATATAAAGATCAAGTACATGCCATCAAAAACAATATTACACCCTTACCTTTGGTTTTATTAAGTGTTTTCATATCATATTATTACTATTATTATATGGGGGGTCTGGGGGGTGTGAATAACTTCTAAAATGTGAATAACTTTGAATAAAAAAAGGCAGGGTGA
>JAABUS010002580.1_pt1 | contig 33725 bp, 20 predicted proteins | sample 5560161 | NCBI WGS metagenome assembly JAABUS01 (sample SAMN10711885, study PRJNA513376) | rock metagenome | isolation source: Antarctica rocks | place: Antarctica: Victoria Land, Trio Nunatak nord | collected 2016-01-04 | reverse complement strand
ATTCGCCGGATTCACTCCGGGGCCGTCCTTCAGCTCGAACGTCGGATAGTCGATGTCGATCACTTCGACTGTCCCCGGGCCCTTGTAGGCGATGGCTTTGTTACCCGCCATGATTGTCCTCCGGCTTATCCGTGGTTCCGCCGCGGTTCGGCGAGACCTGGACGTGCGAACGCAGCCGAGTAGCAGGACCGCAATGCAGAGCCGAGCGTTCGACCACCGGAGCCGGGCCCGTCCGCTCGACGGCGTGGGCACTACCTCGAGCCTATGCACGGCGGAGGTTTCGGCAATCCCCCAGACGGGGCCCCGTGTGTGTTCGGAGTGCCGCCGAACATGCGCGCCAACAGGATCCCCCGACCCAATGACCGGGTATGGCCGGCCACGCCCACGACTATGCCCTTGAGCGCGAGTACAGAGGCCGCTCGCCGAGCAAGGCTGACGGTCAGCGTGCAGGATCAGACGGAAGGGGGTCGCAGAGTGTCGTTCATCGCGTGGCTGGACACATCGCCCGAGCAGCAGAAACGCATGCGCGAGATCGTTCGTCTCTTCGAGGACACCGAGACCATCGACGAGCTCGGCATCGGACAGATCCGCGACACCTTCAGCAACTTGTTGTTCCCCGGTACCTCCGTCCTGCTGACCCGGGCGCGTTACTACCTCTTCGTCCCCTGGGCCTTCCAGTTGGCGGCGGAGCGGAAGAAGGCCAGTCCTGCCGCCATTCTCACCACCGCCGAGAACTACGAGCGGTCGCTGATCGAGGCGATCCGCAAGTCCGGTGATCTGGAAGGCTTGATCGGGCGGCAGGCCGGTACCAAGGTGCGCACGCTTCCCTCGCAGATCTACTGGGGCGGGCTGGCGTCGTACGGCATCCTCGCGGCGGGATCTCCCGACAGCAGATCTCCTACCCCGCCGGGCCGGTTGACGACAGCGACGAACTCACTGAACGACGATTCAGCCATTGGTCACCGACGCTGCCTGCTCGTCCGGTCGGCTTTCCGTACGAGGCGCCCGACGGCTTCGCGTTGTCGCCGGAGGAAGCAGGCTGGCTTCGCGAACGGATCCTCACGTCGGTCCCCCACTCACTCCTAGCCCGTCTGACCCTCGTCCCCGGCACGACGCTGGACGCCACCGACAACGTCGGGCCCTGGGATGGGTGTCGCTCGCTGGACCTCAGTGACGAGATCAAGCGTTACCTCAACCATGCCGAGCTGTTCTCCCTGGCCATCCACGGCGCGGCACTGCTCTACAATCTGATGGCAGCAGAGCTGTTCTCAGCCAACGACTTCAGCAATCCGCAGCGCAACGTCGAGCCTGGCTTCTATCAAGAATGGTTCACTGACTGGAGCGATCAGATCAGGCAGGAGTCCGCGCGATTCGACGCCTGGGATCTGGCCGACTTCTGGCTCACCATCCGTTCTCTGACGCCTCAAATCCCTTTCCAAACAATGACTTTCGTGCAGACGTGGCTCACTGCGGTCAGGTCCGGAGCAGCTTTCGGTGCACCAGAGTCACCAGAGCTTCGCAGCCTCATTCAGCGCCGCGAGATGCAGAAGAAGGGACGGCTGGCCCGGCTGACCAACAAGGACCAACTCCAGCGATGGGCCGGGGATTCAGGGACCGGCCGCCTCGTTCATCGATGGCCGACGATCCGGGGCATCCTGCGCGACATCGAGGAGGGACTGCAGCGTGCTGGCTCCTGACGACCGGCAGTTGCTGCTGACCCAACTGCAACCACCACCAGGGATGCCGCTCGGGCATGCGGTCGGAGCGACCTTCACCCTGGATCTCGAGTCCGCGCTCGTCGCGCCGTTCGCTGCCGCCAGCCGAGTCCTGGCCGACAAGCTGCATCCGATCGCGGCGCTCGAGGCACTCAGGTCGACAACCGACCGCATCGACATCTTCTTCCAGAACGGACATCTCGCGGCACCGACGGCCCGCTCGGGCCTGCATGCGTTTCTGGAGCAGGTGCTGCATCCGGTGGCCGAACCGATCCCGGGACACCTGTTTCATCCCAAGTTCTGGCTGCTGAAGTTCGTGCCAGCGCACGACCCCGCTGCACCGCTCGGCGAGTCGCTGTTTCGACTGGTGGTGACGAGCCGCAACATCACCACCGACGCCTCTTGGGACGTCGTCGGCGGACTCGATGGTCGCGTCCCGGACCGAAGGCCGCAAGCGATCAACGCGCCGATCTCGCGGCTGATCCGCGCCCTGCCAACACTGACCCAGCATGAGCTCACATCCGAGCGGGTCTCCCGACTGGACGAGCTGGCCGAGGAGGTCCGGCGAGTCGAATGGGACCCACCTGCGGGAGTCGATCGGCTGGCATTCCATGTGTTCGGAATCGAAGGGCAACCCGTCACTGCCGACTTCGACGCGCGACGCATGCTGGTGGTGTCACCCTTCGCCACCGACGATGGCCTCCTGTTCAGTGGTGGCCCGTCACTGAAGAAAGCAGCTCTTGGTGTCGCGTCAGGATCAGATCGATCTGCTCAGTGGAGAATCCATCGAGTGGCTCGACGGCAACGTCATGGTGATCGACCCGCTGGCCGGGCTCGCCGACGACACCGATTCCGCTGAGGACGGCACAGCCCCTTCCGCTGGCGACCAGCTGGCCGGGTTGCACGCCAAGATGTACGTCGCGGAATCCGGTCGCGTAGCGCGGGTTTTCATCGGATCAGCGAACGCGACCAGCAACGCGTTCTCCGGAAACGTCGAGATTCTCGTCGAGCTGATCGGCAGCACAAAGAATCTCGGGATCGACGTCATTCTCGGCACGAACGGCATGGGACCGATCCTGCTGCCGGCCGGCCCATCGGGGCTGCCGATGGATACCGAAGCACTCGAGGACGACCACCGCCTCGACGCTGCTGTCCGGTCGCTCGCGTCAATCGACGTGGTGGCACACGTGATGGTTCGTGACGGCGCCCATCACCTCGAGCTGCGCTCGACCGAGCGGGTCGTGATTCCCGAGGGGATGACGGCGTCTCTGGAGCTGCCCACCGCTCCCGGCCAGGTCGTCCCGCTCACGGACGGCGAGCCCGTCGCGGCCGAGATCGGACCACTGCTGCTCAGCGACATCACGGCCTGGATCATCCTGCGAGTCAAGGACCATCGAGGCATCATTCGATCGACCACGGTGAAGATGCGGCTGGTGAACGACCCGCCGGACCGATTGGATGCCGTCCTCGCTTCGCAGATCGACACGACGGAGAAGTTCCTGCTCTTCCTCCGGCTCCTGCTGTCGCTGGACAGCCAGGCGTGGTTGGCGGGTAGTGAAACCGGTGGCGCACCGTCCGGTCCGGGATTCTTCGGTACTGCCGGCGAGTCCGGCTTGTTCGAGACGCTCGTCCGGGCACTGGGCCAGAACCTCAGCGCCCTCGACTCGATCGGGGATCTGATCCGCCGGCTGGAATCCGCCGAGTCCGGCGTGGTTCCTGCTGAGCTGGCGGCGATGTGGCCCACCTTCCAGCAGGCAGTGGCCGTGTTGCGCGGAAGCCAATCGTGACGTCGCGCGAGCGTTTCGACTCTTCCGCCGTCCTGGAGCAGTTGCGGCCATTCCAGCGCCACACTGTCGATCACGTCTTCGACCGGTTCTATGGCGACGATCCCACCACCCGGTTCTTGGTGGCCGACGAAACGGGACTGGGTAAGAGCATCGTGGCTCGCGGCGTAATCGCCCGCGCCATCGAACGACTGCAGGACGACCCGACCGTGGGCCGTATCGACGTGATCTATGTCTGCTCCAACCAGGACCTGGCGCGCCAGAACCTGCAGCGGCTCAACGTCACCGGCGCCCGCGACCTGCAGGCCGGCGGCCGCCTGTCACTGCTCGCCACCACCGCCAACGGACTCACCCGCGACGACGGCGCCTGGTCGAAGCCCGTCAAGCTGGTGTCGTTCACCCCGCAGACGTCGTTCGACAGCGGATCCGGCGGGAACGTCGAGGAGCGGCTGCTCATCCTGCAGGTGCTGCAGGAACAACTCGGGCTGGACTCGGCAGCCGACTGGCGAGCGGCGTACTCGGTGTTCCAGGCCGGTGTGGCCTCCTGGCAGAACATGCGCGAGCACCACCACCGGTACCGGGAGCGCTGGGGGGAGCTGGATGCGGCGATCGTGACGGAGGTCCGCGCGGTCGCAGCGACACCGGGCGCGGACGGATCACCCAGCCTGGTCGATCATTTCGGCGAACTGGTCGACGAGTACGGCGAGCGGACACCGCTGATCGAGCAGGCCTGGCGGGCGGCGGCGGACGGATTCCGTCGTGGTCGCTCGATCCTGTCGCTGGCCGGCATCAAGATCCTCGAGCCCGACCTGGTGATCCTCGACGAGTTCCAACGGTTCAAGGATCTGCTGAACGCGTCGTCACCGTCGGGCGAATTGGCGCATCAGCTCTACGACCAGTCGACAGCACGGGTGCTCTTGCTGTCGGCGACCCCCTACAAGCCGTACACGCTCGCGGAGGAACACCAGCAGGACGAGCATCGATCGGATCTGCTGGCCACCCTCACTTTCCTGGCCAAGGGCCGAGCCGACAGTTCCATCGACCACATCACCGCGGAGCTGTCCGCTTTTCGGGATGCAGTGATTAACGCTCAGGACGCCTCCCAGCACTCCGACGTCCTTCGCACTGAATTGCTGACCATGATGTGCCGCGCCGAACGCCCGGACAGTGTCCAGCACGCTCGGCTGCGGGAGCGGATCCACGACGTCGAAGACGTCACGGTCGACGACCTGGTCGCTTTCGCCCGGCTGACGCAGATCGCCGATCTGGTGGACGGGTCAATTCCCGTCGAGTACTGGAAGTCGGCGCCCTACTTCGCAAACTTCATGGACGGCTACCAGGTCCGCCGCCAGATCGACGACGAGCTGCAGTTACCCGGCGGCGCGGGTCTCCGTGAGCGGTTGGCGGCGGTGCAGCAGCTTCCTCGCGATGCTATCGAGTCTCACCAGGCCATCGATCTCGCCAACGGCAAGCTGCGGCAGCTCGCCCGCCAGACCGTCGAGGTGGGCTGGGAGCAGTTGCTCTGGGTGCCGCCGACGTTGCCGTACCTGACCCCTGGCGGGCCGTTCCGCTACATCCGCAACATGACCAAGAAGCTGGTCTTCTCTTCGTGGATGGCCACGCCGACCGCGGTAGCTTCGCTGCTCAGCTACGAAGCGGAGCGGCGCATCGTCGACAGCGGCCGCCGCGACAAAGACGGCTACCGGCGGTCCGAGGTTCGCGCGCGCCTGCTCTACCGCCTCGACCAGGGGCTACCGGCGGGCATGTCGACGCTGGCATTGTTCTGGCCGATGCCGCGGCTGGCCAAGCTCGGCGATCCGCTGGGCCGAGCCCGCAGCTTCGGCCACCCGGCCGACCCTGAACTGACGGTGAACATCGTCCAACGGGTGATCGCCGAACGATATGAGGATCCCCAGCAGGTCTCGCGGGCCAGCGAGGTCGACAGCTGGTACTGGCGGGTGGCCTTCGACTCCGCCGGATCAATGCCGTTGAACGTGCGCCGCCAGGCGGCGGGCATCGCCGCTCGACTGTTCGGAACCGGCGGTTCCGAAGGCGACGTTGCCCACGGCAGCTCCGGTGCCCGGCGCCACGTGGACGCTCTCGCGGACCTGGCGGTCGGCGACGGCAACCGCCCAGAGGATCTCGCCACGACCGTCGCTCACCTCGCGTGCTTCTCGCCGGCCAACTCGGCCTGGAGGGCACTGGACCGGATCGCTCGTGGCAACCCGAGCATCACGGAATCGGGCGTGTGGTTGGCGGCGGTCACGCTGGCCAATGGACTTCGGTCGCTGTTCAACCGTCCCGAATCTATCCAGCTGCTCGACGGGCTCTATCCGGACGCGGGCCCTTACTGGCGCGCGGTCCTGCAATATTGCGCCGATGGAAACCTGCAGGCGGTGCTGGACGAATACGTCTACCAGCTCACCGCCGAGGCTCCCGGTGAGCTTGACGATGCCGGTCTCGACCAGCTCGCGCAGGAAGCGGTGGCAGCGATGTCGTTGCGGAAGACCAACTATCGCGCCTTCGATCCGAGCGATCCGGACACTCACCTGAATCTCGGTGCCAGCTTCGCCCTTCGCTACGGCAGCCGCGCCGGAACGTCAGGCGAGGGATCGATGCGTCCGTCCGACGTGCGCAAGGCGTTCAATAGCCCGTTCTGGCCGTTCGTGCTGGTGTCGACGTCGGTGGGCCAAGAAGGCATCGATTTCCATCACTGGTCGCACAGCCTTGTCCATTGGAACGTGCCGGCCAATCCTGTGGACTTCGAGCAACGCGAAGGACGCGTCGACCGGTTCCGCGGACACGCGGTGCGTAAGAATATTGCGCAAGCGTTGGGACAACAGATCTTTCGGTCGCCGACCGAGCACCCCTGGGACGCCGCCTATCGGCTCGCTGGCGAAGCGCGCGACCAACTCGACGGCCTGAGTCCAGACTGGCTCTTCGACGGGCCGGCAAAGATCGAACGGACACTCTTCCAGTTCCCGCTCAGCCGGGATGTCGCTGCGTTGCAGCAGATCAAGCGGGATCTAGCGCACTACAGGCTGGCCTTCGGGCAGAGCCGGCAGGAGGATTTTCTGGCGCTGCTTCAGGAACACGCTCCTGGACAGCTCATACATCGCATCGAACTGATCGCACCACCGGGCGGGAACCCCGACATAGATCTACTGCCCAAGGGTGATTCGGTCGCTTCCGCCCGTCGACCGGCCCAGGTGTCGGCGTTAGGGTGAGCAAATGCTGGGGGGGATTACTGCGGACGCCACACCCGAGGTCGGGCAACTCGTTCGCGTCCGGGGACAGCAGTGGGTGGTCAACCGTCGCAACGATAGTACCCAGCCCCGCGACGAGCTCGCTGCGGAAGTGCCGGGCCGCACCCTGATCACGCTGACGTCGGTCAGCGACGACGACCTGGGTGACGAACTGACGGTCGTGTGGGAGATCGAACCGGGCCGGGAGGTGCTGCCCGAGACGCGACTTCCTGCGGTCACCGAGGCCGGCTGGGACGACCCGCAGACCCTCGGCGCGTTTCTGGATGCCGTCCGCTGGGGCACCGTGGCCAGTGCGGACGACAACACCCTTCAAGCGCCGTTCCGGGCCGGCATCACCATCGAGGACTACCAGCTCGAGCCGGTGGCGAAGGCACTGACCATGCCGCGGGTTAACCTGCTCATCGCCGACGATGTCGGTCTGGGCAAGACCATCGAGGCCGGCCTGGTGATCCAGGAAATGCTGCTGCGCAACCGGGCTCGACGCGTTCTGGTGGTTTGCCCGGCTCCTCTCACCGGCAAGTGGCGCGACGAACTGGCCGCCAAGTTCGGACTCGACTTCACCGTCCTGGACGCCGAGGCGCTCAAGTCCCTGCGCCGCACCCACGGTCTCGATGCCAACCCGTTCTCGGTGTTCCCCCGCACCATCGTCAGCCTGCCCTGGCTTCGAACACCGCGGGTGCAACGTCTGTTCGACGAGGTCCTGGTACCCGAAGCGCGTCACCCAGGCTTCTTCGACATCCTGGTGGTGGACGAAGCCCACCACTGTGCGCCACCGGCCCCGGGCAGCGGCAGGCGCTACGCCCTGGACAGCCTGCAGACCCGGGCCGTCCGGCGGATCGGCGACTTCGCCCAGCACCGCCTGTTCCTGTCGGCGACGCCGCACAACGGCTATCCCGAGTCGTGGCAGGCGCTGCTGGAGATACTGGACCCGCAACGGTTCGCCCGCGGTGTCGAGCCCGACCCCGCCGTGGTCCAGCAGGTGATGGTGCGTCGACTCAAGGACACCCTGCAACTACCGGACGGCACACCCCGCTTCCCCGGTCGGGTGGCGCGGGCCATCGAGGTGACCTACTCCGCTGATGAGATCGCCGGGCACGAACTGCTGGTCTCGTACACCCGCTCCCGGCAGCGAGTGACCGGCGCTACCGCCGTCCGGGCCGGCGACCTCATCAGTCTGCTGCTCAAGAAGCGCCTGTTCTCGTCGCCGAACGCCTTCGCCCGAACCGTGGAAGCGCACCACGCCACGGTCGAGCGGGCCGCCGCACCGACAGTCTCTGCCGAGGTCCCGGACTGGCTCGTCGATGCTCTGGCCTGGGAGGACGAGCCCGACGCCGAGGAGGCCGAGGCCGACGTGCTCGACCGGGCGGGCGCCATCACCGGCGCCGCGGACGACGACCAGGCTGCTCGGCTCGACGAACTCCTCTCCTGGGCACGGCGCCGCGCCGAACCCGCCGACAGCAAGGCGCGGGCCCTGTCCGACGAGCTGCACCGGCTGTGTCCGCCGGGCAGCGACACCCGGGTGATCGTGTTCACCGAGTACCGCGACACCCAGGTCTGGCTCGCCGGAATCCTGGCCGGCCGCGGCCTCGGTGGCGACCGGTTGGGGTTGCTGCACGGGGGCATGGACGTCGCCCAGCGCGAGCATCTGAAGGACGCCTTCCAGGCCGCGCCCGCGCGTGATCCCCTGCGGATCCTGCTCGCCACCGATGCGGCAGGGGAGGGCATCGACCTGCAACGGCACTGCCACACCGTGATCCACTACGACATTCCGTTCAACCCCAATCGCCTCGAGCAGCGGATCGGCCGGGTCGATCGTTACGGCCAGCACACGGAAGTCGACGTGGTGCACTTCGTCGGCGCCGGATGGGAAACGGCCGCAGCCGGGTCCTACGACGGAGATCTGGAGTTCCTGTCCAGGGTGGCCCGCAAGGTTGCTGTCGAACGCCGCGACCTCGGCAGCGTGAACGCCGTGCTCGCCGGTGCGGTCGAGGCCCGGATGCTGGGACGGCCACAATTGGTCGACCCGCTCACCGTCACCGCCACACCCGCCGCGACACTGTTGCGCGCCGAGCAGGACCTCCGCGCGCAGGCGCAACGTCTGCGCGCTCAGCTCGACACCTCGATCGCCCGACTGCACGTCGCTCCTGGCAACATCCGCCGGGTGGTCGAGGTGGCGCTCGATCTCGCGCTGCAACCGCCCCTGGTGAACGGTGCGCCCGGAGAGGTCCTGCCGCCCGAACTCCGCAGCGGATGGGAACGGACCGTTGCCGGTCTCGCCGACCCGTTGTCCGGTGTGCCGCGACCACTTACCTTCGACGCTCAGGTCTCACGCGATCGCGACGACATCGTGCTCGCTCATCTCGGGCACCCGCTGGTGGCGCAGTCGACCCGCCTGTTGCGGAGCGCGGTCTGGGGCGGTCGGGCCGACCTGAACCGGGTCACCGCCGTGCGTTTCGCACCACCTCCCGCACTTGCCCTTCGCGGCCCGGTGGTGATGGTGCTCGCCCGCCTGGTGGTGGTCGGATCCGATGGTGGCCGCCTGCACGAGGAGATCGTGCTGGCCGGACGGGAGCTTCCGGTCAGTGGCCCGAGCAAGCGGATGGACCTGCAGAAGGCCGGCTACAGCGCGCTCCGGGACGCAGTGGAAGCCGCTCTCGAGCCCGGGACCTGTGTTCCGGCCACCGACGTCGACAAGAGGCTCCTGGTGCAGCGGTGGGGGGACCTCACCCCTCGGCTAGTGGAGGACCTCCGAGTGCGGGCCACCGCCCAGAAGGACGCCAGGGCCGAGGATCTTGAGCGACAGCTCGCGCGCGCAACCACTCACACGATCGCCGTGTTCGACCAACTTCGGGCGACGCTGGCCGGCGCGCTGGCCACCGACAGCGCGGTGCAGCTGGCGTTCGACGACCTGGGTCGGGCGGAACGTCAACAGTTCGAGCGGGATCGGCGCGCCTGGCAGGACCGCCTGGACACCCTGGAGGAGACCCGGCAGCGAGAGCTGGGGCTGCTCGCCGACCGCTACGGCGACGTCCGTGAATTGGTCTTCCCGTTTGCCGTGGTGCTGGCCGTGCCGGACGGGACGAGCTAATGGTCCGCCGTCGACGCAAACAACATCCTGCCGGCGAAGCGGCTCGCCGCCGCCATCCCTGGCTGGAACTGCTGCCGACGTCGGGGCCGTTCCTCACGCTGCCGGTGGTGGATCGGGTGTGGCCGACCGGTGCGCCGGCCGTCGGCCGGGAACCACGTCGCGCGGTGCGCACCGCCGTCGCCGACGCGCTGGACACGCGGGGCGCCACCCGACTGCAGACGATCCGGACCGTGCTGACCGAGGCGCTGGACTGGGACAGTCATCTGCGATGGGGCACCGACATCCCGTCAGCACTCGCAGAGCCGGTCTCGGAACACGGCCAGACCGTGACTCCCGAGTTTGCGTTCTACGTCGACGCACCGGACGGCCCCGCAGAAGACCTGCACGAGGTGAACGACCTCGACCCCCCGGACCAGGACGTGGACAGCGAAAGTAACGGCGACGGCGAACCGGACGACGCCGATGAGCCGCTGGACAGCGGGGCATCCGGACCCTGGCGACTGCTCGGCACCATCTCGGAGTGGGGAACGCATCCGCTGTCCCGCAGCACCATCGGAGGATGGGCCGCCAGCCCGGTGGAACGACTCGCCGTGCTGCTCCGGGCGCGCGGTGTGCCCATCGGGGTGGTGACCGATGGCCGCTGGTGGGCGATCGTCTGGGCCCCGGCCGGCGGCACAACCGGAGCCGCGATTTGGGACGCCGGTGTCTGGAGCGAGGAGCCAGAATCGTTCGCCGTCTTCGTCGCGCTGCTCAGCCGGTTCCGATTCCTCGCTGTCGCACACCGCGACAAGCTCCCCGAGCTGCTGGCCGAGAGCCTGGAAGCCCAGGAAGAAGTCACCGTCACGCTCGGGCTCCAGGTGCGGGACGCGGTCGAGCTGCTTCTGGAGACGCTGGACCGGCTGGACGCCGAGTCGGGCGTGCTCGCCGGGGTCAGCGACGACGACCTCTACGACGGCGTCGTGACGATGATGATGCGCATCGTGTTCCTGCTATTCGCCGAGGAACGCCGGCTGCTGCCCAGTGACGACGACCTGTACGTGGCCGCCTACAGCGTCAGTCGGCTGGTCGAGCAGCTCGAGGCCACCGAGGCCGTGGCCGGACCACAGGCTTTGGAACACCGGACCGGTGCCTGGCACCGGCTGTTGGCCACCACCCGGGCACTGCATGCCGGGGTGGCGCACGAAGATCTCCGGCTGCCCGCCTACGGCGGCGGTCTCTTCGACGCCGATCGCTTTCCTTGGCTGGAGGGAGGATCCGCCGCACCGACATCGATATCGGGAACCGCGACCCGTCCCCCGGCCGTCGACGACGCGACGGTGCTGCGGCTGCTACGGGCTGTGCAGTACGTCGAGGTCGGCGGTGAGCGGCGGCGTCTCACCTTCCGCGCCCTGGACGTGGAGCAGATCGGTTACGTCTACGAAGGTCTGCTGGAGCTGGAGGTCCGGACCGCGACCGAGGTGGTGCTCCAACTGGCCCGCTCGAAGGACTGGCCGGGAGGTAAGGAGACCAGCGAAGTACCGCTGGCCTTGGCGCAGGAATGGCTGGCCGAAAGGCCACTGCGGCTCACGGCCCGGCTGAAGGCACGAATGGGCCGCACCGAGAGCCGGCTCGAGAAGGATCTAGTCCGGGTGCTGGCGCGGCATGAGGACGACATGCTGCGTCGGCACGTGGGGTCCGATATCGCCGAGCAGATCCTTCCCCTTGCACCGATGCTGCGCTGGGACTCGCTGGGCCGCCCAGCCGTGTTCGTTTCCGGGCGGCGATACGTGGCGCCCTCCACCCGCCGTGCCGCCACCGGAACCCACTACACCCCACGGTCTCTCGCCGAGGACGTAGCCGACAACACGATCGAGCCGCTGGTCTATCGGCCCGGCCCGTTGGAGACGACCGACCGTTCGGCGTGGCGGATCCGCCCGTCCAGCGAGATCCTCGACCTCACCGTGGCCGACATCGCCATGGGATCCGGAGCGTTCCTGGTAGCCGCCTGCCGGTATCTCGCCGATCGGCTCATCGAGGCCTGGACGGTCGAAGGCAAGCCTGATGCGATTCTGTCCCGTCGACACCGGCAGCAGGGGCGGCTGTCCGCCGACGCCGAGGCCGAGCAGGTCTCCCTCGACGCCCGCCGGCTGGTGGCCGAGCATTGCCTGTACGGGGTGGACATCAATCCGCTTGCGGTGGAAATGGCCAAGCTGTCGCTCTGGCTGGTGACGATGGACCGCGAGCGCCCGTTCGGATTCCTCGACGACCGCCTGATGGCCGGCGACAGCCTTCTCGGTGTGACCACCCCGGTGCAGCTGGAGCGGCTGCACATGGCACCGCAGGGGCACGCCATCGCGCTGGACCAGGTGATGCGCGAGGACGCTCTCGAACGCGCCGCCGACCTGCGCCGCCGGATCACCGCCCAGCCGGTAGTGACGGGTCGGGATGTGGCCCACAAGGCCCGGTTGCTTGCCGACGCGCAACAGGCCACCTCCGGCCTCGAGGCGGTGGCCGACGCCCTGGTCGGGGTCGGGCTGCGCGCCGGCGATCTCAAAGGCAAGAAGATCGACGTGGCGTTCTCCGCCCTCGCGATCACCGTGGACCACGCTGCCCCGAATTTCGCCAGCGGCCTCACCGTGCAGGTGCGCGCTGTGCAGACGGGCCGACCGGTCGGGACGGTGCCGCGAGACCCACTGCACTGGCCCCTTGCCTTTCCCGAGGTCTTCGCGGACACATCCCAACCGGGATTCGACGCGATCATCGGCAACCCGCCGTTCCTCGGCGGGAAGAAGATCAGCGGCGCTCTCGGCGTCGATTACGCACACAACTTGCAACGGTGGGATGGGCGCGGTCAGCGTGGAAACGGAGACCTCGCAGCGCGTTTCGTGCTCCGCGCCGAGCGGCTGCTGTCTGCTCGCGGACAACTGGGATACATCGCGACCAACACGCTCGTACAGGGAGATACCCTGGAGATCGGCCTTAGTGAAATCTCCAAGCGGGGCCTCGAAGTTCGACGAGGGCGGTCGAGCCATCCGTGGCCCAGCGCCAGCGCAAATCTGGAGATCGTCGACGTGTGGGCTTCCCGGGTCCGAGTCGATCCAGACGGAATCCGGTGGTTGGACGGCGAACAGGTGCCAGCCATCGGCGCCGATCTGGAACCCGTCGGCCGGGTCGAGGGGCGACCTCAACGTCTCCCAGAGAATGAGGACATCGTATTCCAGGGGCATAACGTTCTAGGGCTGGGATTCACGATGACCGAGGAACAGGCACGTGAATTGATTGCTCGCGACTCTCGCAACGCAGAAGTGTTGCAGCCCTATGTGATCGGCAAGGATCTCAACCAGCGACCCGACAGCTCCGCCAGTCGCTGGATCACCAACTTCCGCGAATGGGACTACGACAGAGCCGCCGGCTATCCCGACGTTCTCGCCCGACTCGAACGCGAGGTGCGCCCAGCACGTCAGAAGCAGGACGCAAAAAAGTACCCCCGAATGGTGCACGAGTGGTGGAAGTTCTGGCAGTACCGGCATGGGCTTGAGTCGGCAGTCTCACAACTCGACCACGTCCTCGCGATCTGCCTCGTCAGCAATGCGATGATGCCACTAAGACTGCCGACAGGGCCAGTATTTGCACACAAATGCGCGGTGATCGCTCTTCCGGATGCAGCCGACTTGGCCACCCTCTCGTCAGGACCCCACACCATCTGGACTCTGCGCTACAGCTCGACCATGCGGACCGACGTTAACTACTCGCCGTCGGACGTCTTTCTCACATTCCCTCGACCTCGATCGACTTCTGCACTTCGGAAACTCGGCGAACGTCTGGACACCGAGCGTCGCACCCTGATGCTGTCCCGGTCCTGGGGCCTGACGACGACCTACACCCACGTCCACGATCCGGCCGACCGCGACCCCGCTGTGATCGCCCTCCGCGATCTGCACACCGACATCGACAGTGCCGTGATGGACGCCTACGGCTGGGACCTCGACCTCGAGATCGGCCACCACCCGACCAAGATCGGCACTCGCTGGACCGCCAGTCCACGCGCCCGCTTCGAACTCCTCGATCTCCTCCTCGAGGAGAACCACCGAAGGGCGGGATACGTTCATTCGTAAGTGACTCCGAGGCCGGCTCGGTCGAACCTGCAGAGTTAGCCGCACACGCACCCGGAAGGACAAACTGGGCCCGATGACTACCACTGGGTACAAAAACTTGGACGAACTGTTCACCGACGCAAACGATCGCGCCTCCAGTGACCCTGTTCAGATCACGATCCGTCGATTGATGAGCCACTTCGGGGCCGCCGGGCGGGGAGCGAAGGTAGTGAAGACGATCGGTGATCGACTCGCGCAAGAGAATCTCACCACCAAGCCTGACTTCACTCTTGGTTACATCGACACCACCGTCACTTTGGTCCGGGCACCGAGTGGTACCGCTGTAGAACCCGCCGACTCGTTCCAGGAACTGTTCCTCCGCGTCAACACTTTGCGGTGTGCGAAGAAGACCGTCACCACGGTTACGCCGAACCACACGATCCAACGGGCACAGACGCTGATGGCGACCAACGAGTTCTCCCAGCTCGCCGTTTGTTCCACCCTTCGATCAGAACCACGATTGGTCTCCTGGGAGTCCATCGGACGAGCATCAGCGCGCGGCACGATGACCGAAGTGCGCCAGGCTGCGGTGGCCGCACTCTCCGTCCGCCCGTCTGACGACCTGCTGCCGCTGCTGTCTCGCATCGCTACAGACGGTGTCGTGTTCGTCCGCACCGACAACGTGTTGACCGGAATCATCACCGCAGCCGACATCACCGAAGAGTTCGAGAACTTGGCGGGTCCGTTTTTCCTGATTGGTGACATCGAGCGTGGACTTCGTGTAGCAGTCGATTCCACGTTCACACCCGATGAGTTGCTGGCGGTGCGTGAGCCCGAGGACCGCCGCGAGGTGACCACTTCCGAGGATCTGACGTTCGGAGAATTGCAACGTCTGATCGACATCCCGGGTAATTGGGACCGCCTCAATTGGGACCTCGACCGGGTCATTTTTCTCGAGAGGATCGACGAGGTACGCAAGATTCGCAATAGTTTCATGCACTTCAGTAGTGACTTGCCCAGCGATGAAGACGTCAACAAGCTTCGGCTGACGGCACGGCTTCTCCAATCGATGACACAGCAGCGCTGACGAGAGGAACGAGGCCTCGTCGTCTCCGTCAAGAGGGCGGTGTCAGCCTGCTCGCCTAGAGTTCCGGTGTGGCTGACGTGTACATGTACGCCGACGAAACCGGAGACCTCGACATGTCCGGCTCCGCAGGGTCGAGCACCTACTTCGGATTCGGTACCGCCGTCTTCCCGGACGATCACGGCCATCAGCTGTGGCAGGGTCTGCAACTCCGCTGTCGGCTGGAGCGCGCCGGGCTGCACCTTCCCCGTGGACTGCACGCCAAGAACGACTCGCATGCGACCCGAAGTGAGGTCTTCGACCTGATCGCCCACCAGGCTCCACGCTTCGACACCACCTTCCTCCTCAAGTCGGCGGCGTACGACTCGATCCGACGAGCAGGAGAGATCCGGCTCTACAAGATGGCGTGGTACCTACACTTCAAGGAGGTGGTCCGCATGGTCAGCACGCCGGGCGACACGTTGTACGTGATCGCGGCCACGCTGGGCACCAACCGCAAGGCCACCTCGGCGCGTGATGCCCTGCAGGACGTCTGTCGACAGTCCGCCACCGACCGTGAGATCGTGCTCTGCGTCTGGGACGCTGCGTCCACGTGGGGTGTCCAGGTGGCCGACTACGGATTGTGGGCGGTGCAGCGGGGGCTGGAAAACCGCGTGTGCAGCTGGTTGCCCACGCACATCCGCCCGACCTTGCGGACGGAGTTCTGCCCGTGGGGCGCGGCTGCCGGAAAGTAGGGGCCGACTATCCCGGTCTCCCGGGAAGAGGTCCCCTGGACCCCTTGTCATCGGCTCTTCCAGTGTTGCACCACCTGGTGACAGTGCCAAGCCCCGGGCATCAGTCAGCGCCCGGCTCGGGCGGAATCCGACGGGCTGTCGGCCCGGCGTCGTACGGTTCTCCTCGATGACCACCGACAGCGTTGCAGCCTCTCCCGTGACGTCCTACGACGTGCGTGCCGAGTTGGAGAGCCTCCTCGAACGGGATCTGCTGGGCCCAAGGGATGGGCCGGATGAGGAGTTGCCGCCGGGGATGCCTCCCGCCGAGCGTTACCTGGTTGGCCGGCTGGTTCCGCGCACGAAGCCCTCCGAGCCTCTGACTCAACCTCCCCGGAACCAGAGTCCGGACGAACAGTTCGCGGTCAGCTTCGAGGACGACGATCCGGACCTCGTCGATAACGAGATCACCGGCGCTACCGACTCTCCCGGCGATGATCTGCCCACATCCCAAGGCGTCCGCACCGGAACGATGGCAGCCTCGGCCATCGGACTGTCGTTCCAGGTGCCGGCCGATGTCGGCCGAATCGCGGTGTCTGCTGGCTGGGGGTCTTACGCGCCGGCCGCCTCGGACATCCACGTCACCGAGCAGGGGAAACCGCGTCGGTTATGGCGCCGGACCCCTCGGGGCGGGGAGGTGGAGATAGATCTGAGCCTCCCGGATCACACGCCCCTAGTGGTCGATCCGGACCAAGAAAGAGTGGTGCTGCGGGCGACCGTCCGGGCACGATCAGGGGTGCGCCTCGTCGATCTCGCCCTGGTGAACGATCAGGGGCAGCCAGACTCCAGCCCTGACACCGCTCGGATTTATCAGGTGGCGTTGACCGTCACGGCCCAGGACGGCCACGCCGCCGTCTTCGTCGCTCACAACGACCCTGAGTGCAGCCCACCGGTGGCCGACCAGGACGCCGAGCGCCGCCATCTCGCCCTGCTCTACCGAGCGCGCCGGGAGTACGCCCACGGTCGACAGTGTGCTGTGGACGCCGACACCCGCGACGGTGACGTCCGGGCGTGGCGTCTGCGCACGACGAGCTTTCCCGCCGCCGACGTGGCCCTCACCATCCCCGGCGACATCACCACCATGCCCGGACTCATCACGGACATGGCCCGACTGGGCAGCCCGGAACTCGCGCGCGACGACCTCGATCGCGCCCTGCGCCCATTGGCAACCGGCTATCGGCGCTGGCTGGCCCTGCAACGAGACCGGCTCGTCGACACCGAGGTGCACAGGTATGAGCCGGCCGGCAGTCAGGCGCTCTCGACGGCCGAGGCCACAGCCGATCGACTGGACCGGGCAGTGGACCTGCTGCGCGACGATCCCCAAGCCCGGGAGGCGTTTCGGTTCGCCAATCAGGCGATGGCGTTGCAGCGGGTCCGGAGCGAAACGGTGCGGGATCGGACTGCCCATCCAGAGGCCGATGTCCGCTCGTTGCTTAGACGTTTCGACGTACCGGCGCAACGCTCGTGGCGGCCGTTCCAGCTGGCGTTCGTTCTGCTCTGTCTACCCGGATTGACTGATCCGCAGCATCCCGATGCCCACCGGGATGCCGTGGGCGAGGCCCAGCTGCTGTTCTTCCCGACGGGCGGCGGCAAGACGGAGGCGTACCTAGGGCTGACGGCCTACATCCTCGGTCTACGCAGGCTGCAGGGGATTGTTGGTTCCGGCCCAGACGCGCGCGACGGCACCGACGGTGTCGCCGTGCTGATGCGATACACGTTGCGGCTCCTCACGGCCCAGCAATTCCAGCGAGCCTCGGCGCTGATCTGCGCCTGCGAAGAGCTGCGCCGTGAGCGACTCGCCGCCGGCGACTCTCGGTGGGGGTCGACACCTTTCCGCATCGGGCTGTGGGTCGGGAGCTCCGTCACTCCAAACTCGTTCGACGAGGCGCGGCGTGCCATCGAGGACGTCCGGGGTGCCGAGGACGCGATGGGCGGTCCGCTGCAGTTGGCAGCGTGCCCCTGGTGTGGCTCGCGGCTCTCTGCGGGCCGAGACCTCCGCGTCGACGACAAACGACGGCGGGTGCTGCTTTTCTGCAGTGACCCGGAGGGCACCTGTGCTTACAGCCCCCGGCATTCGCCCGACGAAGGTCTCCCGGTGCTGGTCACCGATGAGGAGATCTACCGGTTGACCCCCGGCCTCATCATCGGGACGGTCGACAAGTTCGCTCAACTGCCTTGGCGGGCCGCCACGGCGTCGATTTTCGGAACCGTCGACCGTCGCTGCCCCCGCCACGGCTACATCCATCCCGATGCCGTCTGGTGTTCTGGCACGCATCCGAGATCCGGAGCGTTACCGAACACCTCGCCGCAGACCGTGATGCCCTTGCGTCCACCCGATCTGATCATCCAGGACGAGCTCCATCTGATCGCCGATGCCCTTGGATCGATGGTCGGACTGTACGAGACGGTCATCGACGCGCTGTGCACCCGATCCCAAGACGGCGCTCGCGTGCGACCGGTTCTGGTGGCTTCGACGGCCACCGTTCGTCGCGCGCAAGACCAGGTGGAGCAGGTCTTCGCCCGGGGGCTCTCCATCTTCCCGCCGCAGGTGTTGGACGCCGGTGAGACTTTCTTCTCCACGGTGGTCGCTCCCAGTGCCGCCACACCGAGTCGTCGCTACCGCGGCATCTGCGCCACCGGCGAACGGTTCAAAGCCATCGAGATCCGCGTGGCAGCAGCACTTCTCGAGCACGGGCAATACCTGTTCGATCGGTACGGCGACTCCGCGGACCCGTACATGACACTCGTCGACTACTTCACGTCAACCCGAGAGCTGGCCGGCATGCGACGCCTGGTCGAGGACGACGTGGCCGAGCGCCTGACCTCGCTGTCGGTCGGGACCCGCCGACGGCGCCCGCAGGTCAGCGAACTGACCAGTCGAATGCCCAGCAGCCGAATCGCTACCACACTCGCCGATCTTGAGCGACCGTTCAGTCCGCGGCTAGATTCCAACGCCGCAATGGACATCCTGCGCGGCCGGGCCAGCCCCGAGAAGGATGCGCTGAGCGCTGAGCTCCGGACTAGGGCACCGGCCCTCGACGTACTGCTGGCCACCTCGATGCTGCAGGTAGGTGTCGATGTGCAGCGGCTCGGACTGATGCTGGTCACCGGACAACCCAAGAGCACGGCCGAGTACATCCAGGCCACCTCCCGGGTGGGCCGCTCTACGTCGCGACCGGGTCTGGTAGTCACCTTGTATCAATGGAGCCGCCCCCGGGACCTGGCTCACTACGAGACGTTCGCCTACGACCACGCGACATTCGGCATGCGGGTGGAAGGCCTCACCACCACCCCGTACAGCGACCGAGCCCTGGATCGCGGCCTCAGCGCTGTTCTCGCGGCAGGTCTGCGCCACTCCGGCACAGCGTGGCTACCCAACACGGCGGCGGCCACTGTTCCGGTCACCGGGCTATCCGCGTCCCACCTGCTCGAAATGTTCGTGGACCGCGCAGATCGCGTGACTCACGACGCCGCCCAATCCGTCGCTGTCCGCGAGCAGGTGCAGTACCGGCTGGACAGTTGGCACCATCAGCGCACCCATCTGCCGACCGGCACCTTCGGATACCAACCGGCCGCCGATGTAACGGGCCTATTGCACAAACCCGACGAGTCCACGTGGCACACCTGGACGGCTCCGATGAGCCTCCGCGAGGTCGAGCCCGAAGTACTACTCCAACTCGACGGCCGTGACCTCAGCACCGACAGCGCCCCCGGCTGGAGCTACGACCGCGCCCCGGAGAACCCATGAGCTCACTGCCCCGCGCCGCACCGCAAGGCCCCAAGGGCCAGCCCAGCCGGGTGGGCGGCGCCCGTCCGAGCCACCTCGTGACAAGCGGTGGCAGCGGGGCGATCGTCGATCTGCCGGGGATGAGTGTCATCGTCCGCAGCACCGACAGCTGGCCGCTGGAACGCGCCGAGACCATCATTGAACCGCGACTGCTGGAGAAAATCCGCGCCACTCTTGGCCCGCAGGTCGCCGCCCTGCGAACTGCGCCCTGGGATCCACAGGACAGCGACGACCCATGGACCCGCACCGGTGTTCCGGTCTCCCCCTTCCCTCGCTGGATGCGCTGTCCAGCCTGCCACCGTCTCGGACCGCTGGACCCGCCAGGTCAGTTCGACCTCGTCCACCGCTACGGCCGTCGTCCGGATCTGGCCAAGTACGTCCACACCACCTGTCAGAAGCAGACGCAGAAGGCGGCCGTCCGCAAGCGCGCCTGCCTCCCCGCCAGATTCCTCGTGGCCTGCGAAGCGGGCCATCTCGACGACTTCCCGTACGTCGACTTCGTCCATCGCGGCAGCAGCACTCCCTGCGGCGGCGCCAAACTGGTACTCCGGGACAGCTCCAGCACCCTAGGACCGCGGGTGACGATCACCTGCGTCGAGTGCTCCGCCGCCCGAAACGTCTCGCAAGCCAGCGGCAAGGACGGGTGGGAGGCTCTACCGGCTTGCCGCGGACGCCACCCTCACCTGCAGCGCTTCGAACAGTGCGGCAAACCGCTCAAGCTGATGGTGCTCGGTGCGTCCAACTTGTGGTTCAGCGTCACCGCCAGCGCACTGCACCTGCCCCAGAGTCAGACCGTCTCCGACGTCGTGGCCATGAACTGGGCGTTATTGGGCCAGCTGCCCACGACCGCAGTCGTGCAAGAAGTTGTCGACTCGGTGCCTGCACTACGGGTCCTGCGGGACACCTCGGGCGCCGAGATCTGGGCCGCAATCGTCGCGCTGCGAGAGCAAGGCGGTCCTGCCGTGGCCGCACCCCAGTCCGATCTGCTGCGGGCGGAATGGGAACTGCTCTCCCACCCCACCACGCAGCGGCACGACGAAGACTTCCAGGCCGTCCCCACCGCGAGTCCGGCGGGGTACGACCACCTGCTGCAGCAAGTGGTTCTGGTGAGCCGACTCCGTGAGGTTCAGGCTTTGCTCGGATTCACCCGGCTCACGGCACCCGACCGCCGGGAACTCGAGCCGGTGAACCGACTGAGCCTCAGCCGTACGTCAGCGCCAGCGTGGGTCCCGGCGTTCGAGCAACGCGGCGAAGGGGTGTTCCTCGAGCTCCCCGAAAAACGGGTCCGGGATTGGGAGCAAGGGGTCACCGACCACCCCCGCATCGTCGCGATGCGTGATGCCTTCCGCCGCTGGTCCGTCAACCGCGACCGCCCCATGGACAACACCCTCCCCGTCGCCAGATTCCTGCTGCTCCATACCCTCAGCCATCTGCTGATCCGCCAGGTCGCCCTGGAATGTGGTTATGGCTCGTCGAGTATTCGCGAGCGGATCTACGTCGGCACGGCAGCGGAGACGTCCAATGGTCTGCTGCTTTCCACGGCCGCCAGCGACAGCGAGGGGACGCTAGGAGGACTCGTGGCGCTCGGTCAGCAGCAACATCTTCGCCGCCTGCTCGACAACGCGTTCAGCGATGCCCAGCGTTGCTCCTCGGACCCCCTCTGCGCCGAACACGTGCCGGAGGATCCGTCGGAGACGCTGCACGCCGCGGCCTGTCATGCCTGCCTGTTCGCGTCGGAAACGAGTTGCGAAGCCGGCAACCGGTGGCTCGATCGCGCCGTGCTGGTCAACCTGACCGGCGACGGACTCGCGTTCTTGCCGTGACGAGCACCTCGAAGATCGTCGACGTGGCGGCAGGCTTGGGCCGGTGCCTTCCTGGAGCCGATGTCTATGCCCTTGTTGATGCCCTGCGGAAATCGCACGGGCTGGCAAAGCTGTTGCAGGGAGCCGGTGTTTCGCTGCGTGAGGCGACCAAAAGGCTCCTGGCTCTTCAACTCGACGAGTCCGACCGACACCTAGCGGCCGGCGTCATGCTCGGCGTCCAGTGCCCCGATCCGACCCGCAGTCACGTCCGGCCGGTATGGACAGGACCGTCGCCGACGAGCACGGGTCGTCTCACCTCCGCCACCGTGGTCGAGCTGATCGGGCAGGCCGTCCATCAGGTGCTGCTCGTCGGATACGCCGTTCACAATGAGCCGACCGTGACGAAGGCTCTCCACGCCGCGAGAGACCGAGGGGTCGTCATCACCCTGGTCCTGGAGCGCACGCTCGACAATCCCGGTTACCAGGGTGGGAGTACACCGTTTCAGGGCCTCGACGCGATCCGATTGTGTTGGCCGTCAGATGTTCGTCCGAGCGGCGCGTCGCTCCACGCCAAGATCCTCGTGGTCGACGAGACCGCGGCGCTCGTCGGAAGTGCGAACATCACCGGCGCCGCGTTGGGGAAGAACATTGAATGTGGCCTGCTGGTGAGAGGTGGACCTATCCCTTGGCAACTGCGACAGCACATCGATGGACTCCGCGCATCCGGAGATCTAACGCTGCTTCCGTAGACAACTTCACCTACACGAGCTGGCTGGACACAAAGAACTGGAGGAGGAGCCTTTGACCGGTTGGCCGCCGCCCGCCTTACGGACCTTGACCTCCAGCTCCACCAGACAGTTCCGCCTGCGCACGGCCCGCAGCTTGGAGAATTAACCGGCGTTCAGTCCTGGGCGCTTCGCCCTGTGGATGTTGTGCGGTGATGATGGCATCTGGAAATGACGGGGCCGTCAGCGCGCGGTACAGCTCCAGGACGGTTGCCCAGCCGAGAGTGTCAGCCGAAGCCGCTTCTCACCCTGCCGTTCGACGGTACGTACGAGTTCGGTGACGGCCGTGCCCTGGCCCTCCGGCCGCATCGAGTTGATAATCGTGCACCAGAACCTGGGCAAACCCCTACTCCGAGGACAGACGACGCGGATGGGCAACTCACCTCTTTACCGATGGCGTCCGCGCGTGCATTCTGTGATCTCAGCAGCATTGCGGGATCCTAGGGGGCTCGGATGACCACAGCCGTTGAACGCACCGAGCAGGCGGATGTCGCCGACTCCAGTGCGTATCGCACCTTCCTGAAAATCGATGAATCTGCCGACGTGATCGAACGGGTGGCGGAGCAGTTCTCCAGTTGGCTACGGGAGAAAAACTGGGATCCTGCCATCGCGCGGAGCGGCTCCCATACCGACGCCGACCGCGAACTCCTGGTCCTGCATCACCACTCGAGCGAGGGCGTCGCCTTCAGAGCGCGGCTCATCGAGCAGAGCCCACAGGGCCAGTGGCGTACTCAGTTGACGGCATTCTCGCCATCCAGGGGCAGTTCGTGGGTAGCGCCGTCGGTAAGCAACAGCGAAGGCCGCTACGTCGCAGTGCCCCGGATCGCGGCCTACCTACTTGACACCCTCCCAGTCCGGGACGGAGAGAGTCCGCTCTCTTCATCGGCGCGTCTGGTTGGCGCGGGGGACGACGTCGAAACCGTGCTGGAGTCGGTGTGCGATCCCGACCGCCAGGGGTTGTTCCTAGTGGCAGCAACGAGCGCTCTCGACATCGATTTCGAGGTATTTCGCAAGCGGGTCGATCGGTGGACTCTGGAGGTCCGCGGCCTGGCCCAGGTCGTTGTTCTCACACCGGACGCCACCGAAACCATGCGCGAGGCGTTTGGACCCAGTCATGCGGTCCGGCCCTGGACGTTGCGTACCTTCCAGCCCGATGCCGACCCCGCCGTCGAAGAGGACGGCCTACGTCACAAGTTCCTATCGACCCAGCGGCTCGCGACCGACAATCAGCGTGCCATCGCGAAGTTGCGAGGCCGGGTCGCTCGTCGTCATGCATCGCGTCGTACGGCACCGGAAGGCTTCACTCGGATCGACCGTGCCTTGGCAAGACTTGAGGACTCTGCTACTCGATGCGCTGAATGCGCCCCAGCCAGTCACGGCGCACGCCGCTCCCTCAGGGGCAGCACCCGTCGCGGAGACAGGCCCGATGACCACCGAGCCTGTGCCAGAAAGTTGGAGGACCGAGCTACAGACGCCGACCCCCGCTCCGGTGGAGAGCACAACGGGCTCGGCGACCGGAGTGATCGATCTGGTGAAGATCGTCCTGGGCATCGACGAAGTGACCGAAGCCAGCCTCAGGGAGATTGCGGTCGCCGCCGAACGAGGACGTAAGAGCGGACCCGCACTGGAGCGGATCGGCACCGAGCTAGAACTCCGCCAGCAGGCACTGGACACCTTGGAAGACCGGCTTTCGACGGCGACCGAGAACTACGAAACGACTCTGCTCGAGGCCGCCATTGCGGAGACCGAGGCTGCGGCACAGGCCGACGAGGCGAGGTGGCTGCGGCGACGTCTATCCGACCTGCAGGATTTCGACGGTGCTTTCGGCGATGTCCCGGCCGACGACCGCACGACCTACCCGAATGACTTCGACGAGCTTGTTGGCAGACTCGACGACCTGGCGGACAAGGGTGTCATCTTCACCGGGAACCGAAAGGCGATACCCGACCTGGATGAGTTTGACACTCTCAACCGTGCGGTGAAGCTCGCGTGGGAGGCACTTCTTGTCCTCGTCGATTATGTGCGCTCACGTGTTGACGGCAAGTGCGACCAGGGAGTCAAGCAATACCTGGAGAACACACCACAGGGTTACCGCGCAGTCGCTCCGAATAAGTTTGCGGAAAAAGAGACCACCGCGACAATGAACGCCCAGGGATCGACGAGGCTCTTCCCCGTTTCGCTCGAGGTCAGCACTAATGGGTCAGCGTTCATGGAGGCTCACTTCAAATTAGGCAAACTCGGCCGGATCACTCCACGTATGCACTATGTCGACTTCTGGCCCAGCCACGGTCGTATCTACGTCGGGTACATCGGGCCGCATCTCCCTACAGCGACGGACGGCTGAGGAACCCAATGGAATGGTCACACGCGCCGGCGCGCCGACTCATCATCGCTCAGTCCTGGTGGGTGGCCAGCGAACTCATTCGCCGACACCCAGACCTTTCCCTTCTGGAGACCTATCCGGGCGGGGGCCAGTACGACTGTCTTTCCGTCTTTCGCAACAACCTGCGCGAAGAATGGAAGGCAATCGTCGATTTGAACCGCAACGGTAGCATCCATGTTCACGTCGATCCGACATGGAGTCCGCGGCCATGGACCTGGCTGATGCAGCAGAGCAACGCCCACGACGGCATCAAGCGCATCGAGCATGCCGCAGGTCTTGCCATGGATGCCAAGGCGCCACCCTCATCGGGCGCGGCACTGGCATACCGGCTGGCTTCTCGGTTACTCACCTCGATGCTGAATGACCGGCACAGCTGGGATGTGCGCCACGAGCACGGCGACGGTGACGATCATGGATGGGCGACGGATTTCCCCACCGCGCAGTCCAAGAAGCGACAGATGCGGCCGGAAGACGGACGATTCGGCACACCAGCTTGGAGATTCTGGGCGATTCTCCGCGACGCGCGTCCGGTGGCCATCATTGACACGGACGGCGAACTTCACTTATCGGACGGATCCGTTAATCTGCAAGCCCAGTACCTCGTGTCAAAGCGCTCACTGACAATGTTGTTGGCAAACACGCTGGGAACGCTGCTGCCATGAAAAATGGCTATGACGGCATTGCTGGCGTTAGCGGAGCAATTCACGCGGCAAAGCTGGTCAACTCGTTCCATATCGTCACCAGCATGGCGCCTCCCGGGAGCTGCCATTGGTCGGGCTCCCTCGGGTGTCGACGCGTTCCCCACGCCACCCCGCAGAGAATCCGATCATGTCGATGACCTTGGCACGGGTGTAGCGACGCTTGGTCACCGGTTTCGAAGTCCAGTGTCATCGGGCGCAACTCGTCCACTTCTGCTCGGTCCGCGCCGTAGAAGGACTTGACCCACTGCAGGGTCGGCTCATCGAAGGAGTTTCTCCCCGTCCCTCGGTAGAAGTACGAGTCGAGTGCCGGAACATTGCCGAAGACACCCAGCATGATCTTGGTGATGAGCGTCGCAGAGATCTGGTGGTCGAACGATTGCCGCACCTTGCCGCGGAAGTCGATCAGGCGCGCGATGTTCTCGTCCGAGTAGCTGTCGACGTCTATGGTCCAGAGCTCGGGCTCGGCGTCCGCGACCGCCCGCATCATCGGCATCAGATATCGCGCGCTCTTGCCCAGCAGCTTGCTGGATCCGCGATACATTCCCCAGCTCGCCAGGTAGAACCCCAGTTGCATGCAGCCTGTCTGCAGGCCGTCACCAGAACGGAGCCGATCGAGTTCGCCCGCTTCGCGCAACGACTGGAAGTGGTTGAAGCAGTAGTCGAACGACGTGTATCTGTCGTCGGCGACCGCGTCGGTCGCACTACGGAACGTGTTGAAGTACTCGGTTGCCGTCCGCTTCATGGTGTTCCCCCTTGAACGATGATCTCGCACAGTGTGGCATCGACCAGTGACAGTCGCCCGTCATGCGCGAGCGGTCGACGTCACGGCGCGAGAAGCCCGCGGGTCAGCGTCACCAGACGCCGAATCTCCCCTGCTGAGGGCTGCAGGTCGTAGGCGTGGTGGTGGCAGGCTCTGCTCAGCCGATGCCAGACCTGCTCCGCCGGGTCTCCCTTGGCAGCCCCGTGCAGGGCGCGCAGTACAACGAGTTTGGATCTGGTCGACGGGCCATGACCAAACTTCGGTGTCCAGGGGGCACTCACAGCATCGAGCCACATCTCGAACGCCGAGCGGGTGAGGACCGCCGCCGTCCGGGGGCCACGCACACCGAGGCCAACCGTTCCGTCAAGGATGGTGTCGGCGAGCTCAAGGAGTCGGCCCGGGTTCGTCACGGGGCGACCTTCCGAAGGTCGCTGACGGCCACCTTAGTGTCCTCGAAGTCGCCGAGCGGATCAGTGGTCCCGTCATGGACGTGGGCGGTGACGACCTTCATCATCCGGCTCCGAGCCTGACCGCCGTTCGTCCACCCGCCGATCTCGGCCTTGGGATCGAGATGCAACGCCAACGCGATCCGTTGCCTCGTGGTCGTCGCTTCGTCCCACAGTTCCTCGACGCGAAACAGGGGCCGACCCTGAGCCAACGCGCGTGCCGAGAACACCTCCCACGCCGTCGATTCGACCGCCTCGCGACACAATGCCGGCACCGCCCTACCCCGGATCTCCAGCGGGACCGCCATGTCCTTGGCGATAGCCACCGCGTCAGCGAGCATCCGCAAGGCCGGCCGCGCCGACTCGACCACCGACACCGTCGAATTCGTCGATCTGGTGACCTCCACGATGCGGGCGTTCGTCGAACTCCGCCGAATCGCTTCCGGCAGCCGGTTGTCGTGCGTCAGGACGATGACCTGCCGCTCCTTCGCGATCTGCGTCATCACATCGAGGAAGCCGTCGATCTTCGACGGGTCCATGGCCTGGATCGGATCGTCGAGAACGATGAAGCGGAACGGACTGTCGGCGACCGTGGCTCGCGGTAGGAAGATCGCCAGCGCCAACGCGTGCAACTCGCCCTGACTCATCACCCCGAACGCCTCGGTCGCGGCGCCGTCCACCGACGCCTCCAGCAGCACCTTTCGGTGATTGCCCTGGCCGTCCAACCGGATCGCGCTGAGTTCGACGTTGCTCTCCTGCCGGAGCGCCGCCCAAATCTCCCGCGACCTGTCCGCGAACGGCGCGAGTCGCTCGTTGCGCAGCTGATGGGCGTGGTCCTTCAGCCACTTCTGGGCGACCAGCGCAACGACGCAAGCAGCGTCCGTGGCGACGAATGCCTCGGCTGCGCGCAACCATTCGACCAGCACCTCGACCGCCGGTGCCCAGGCATCCGAGCGGTCGCGGATCAGCCGGGACGCCTCGTCGGCCACCTCCTGATATGCCCGCTGGAGTTTCGGAAAGGCCCGCTCGACATGATCGGCGAGCGCAAGGTCGCCGTCCACCGGGACCGCCTGCCACTCCTGCAGCACTTTCTCGGCAGCGGCGGTGGTCAGCGCGTCGTGGTGAACCACCGGCGGTGCGTCGGTGACGATCCTGCGCACTGCCGCTCGGGCCGCGGCGAGGCGCCCCCGGGCGCCGGCCAATGCTGCCGTGGACGCCCGCCCAGCCTCGATCACCTCGCGACTGGTGGTGACCCAGGTGTCGTCGAGGGTGCCCATCGAGCACACCGGACAGGCGGTATCGCCGTGACGGCCATGGAACTCGACGGCCCGCTCGAGCAGTGCGACGCGGTCGGCCACCAGCGCGTCGGCCCCCTCCCGCTCCGCCGACTCGGCCGCTGCGGCCGCCCGCAGTTCGTCCAGACGATCGGTCAGATCGTCGACGGTGTACGTGCCGAGCATCTCCGCCTGCCGCCAGGCCTGTGGCACGGCATCTGCGGCGGCTCCGGACACGTACGCCCGCACCGCCTCGATCCGCGGCCAGTGGCGTCCGACCTCCTGGATCGCCGGTGCCGCGCGTGGATCGTCGATGCCGGTCAGCACCGATTTCGAGGCGGCTTTCGCTGTCGAGAATGCGGCCGCCGGCTGCTTCAGTCGACCTACCTCGGCGTCGAGCCGGGCGATCGCGGAAGTCAGCTGCTCGAGTCCGAGCAGCTTGAACAGCTGGTCGTAGAAGTCGACCGGACGCCCCTCCAGGATGGTGCCCAGCTCGTCGTAGCTGAGCAGCGGACGGTACAGATCGAGCGCGGCAGACCAGCCGAGCACGCTCGGCGGTTCCTGCTTCTTGCCGTCCCGTTGGACCCAGATCGTGTGCTCCGCGACCGGCACATCACCTGCCGGCCAATCCACGCCGAGAGTGGTGACCCCTGAGCCTTTCTCAGTGATCCCGATGCGCACCTCGGCCGGCACTTTGGCGTGCAGATTGCGCCAGCTCCTGGTCCACACCGTCGCCTTGTTCGTCCAGCGCGAGTTGACCCCGGTGAGGGCAAGCTCCAGAGCCTCCGCGATTGAGGACTTGCCGGACCCGTTGCGTCCGGCGATCACGGTCAGCCCGGGCCCGGGTGGCACGTCCACCTTGACCCTGGCGCCGATGCCCCGGAAACCCTGCACCGATATCGACCGGAGGTACGCACCGGCCGGCGCCGCGGACTCGTCGATGCGTGCATTGAGCGATGCCACCCGCTCCACCGCTGTCTCCCCGACAGCCAGCACGTCCGCGAGGTCGTCGTCGGATTCCAGCGCCGCCATCACCACCAGCTTGGCGTCGTCAGTCAGCGCATCGTCGTCCTCCGCGCGCTGCAGAACCAGGTTCTTCAGTTGATCGTCGGCCATCCGTTCCCCCAAGGATTCCGTCGTGATGGTGAAGCATCAACCGGTTCCGGGCAAGGGATTCTGGTCCCCCTCGTCAGGTTTCGCCCGATCGGGTCACGGTACGCATTGTGTCGCCGCGCGGGATTCAGCGAAACTGTCGCGTCTGGGCGGCGATGATTGCATCAACCGACTCCGGCGGAAGCGCAATGACCTCGATCTCCACACCGAGGGCCGCGACCGCCTGCCCCTGCCACGACTTTCCGCGCAGATGACGAACGGCTGCCTCGTCGGAGACGCAGAGGATGAGCCGCCGAGCCTTTGTCGGCAGGCTTTGTGCGATCCAATGGAGCTTGACGGCATCGTTGACAAGCTTGAGCTTCTGCGCCCCCTTGGCCGGACCCTGGTGTGCCCAACACTCGACGAGCGCAGTGAGATCCACGTCTGCACCATCGACATTGACCGAGGCACCAGAGAGATGCTCGAACCGCCGTGGCGTCAACTGCACGCCGACTCGATCCCCCAGCACTGCCAGCATCACCTCTTCAGCGACCTGCTGCTCGAGCGAACTTCCCGAGGGCACCTCGTCGCTGCCCAATGGCGGTGGTCTGGTCATCAATCCTCCTCGAGATGGTCGTCGACTGTCCTGGTCATTCCATCGTGTCTACTCCGACAGCAAACGCCATCGAGACGACTGGCCCACATGTTCGGCACGAGACCTGACCGGTCACGGGATCGGGCTTCCAGATCGCGGCCCCTCGGCCTGGCGACTTTCTGCCTCACGACTCTTCGATGATGGTCCGAAACGTGGAGTTGGGCGCGGCCTCCGGGAGCGCCTGCTCCAGTCGGGCCAGCACGTCCGCCGCGCTCTCGTCGCTGACGGCCGCCCCGTAGAGCGCCGCAACCGTGGGCGTCCGGCTCCGCGCCTGAACACAGTGCAGGAGAACGGTCTTGCCCTCGGCTCGCAGGCTGCGGAGCAGTTCGACGGTGTCGCGCAGCACGAATCCGAGGTTCGGGTTCTTGTCGGCGCCGTCCTGATCGACGAGTCGCACCTCAATGTGTTCTGTACCCACCGGAATCGCGTCGGCGTCGCGATTGCCGACCCGGCACAACGAGACCACCGCGTCGATGTCGGCATCGAGCGGCCGCAGCGCGCCGATGGCGCCGAGATGCAGACCGTCGTCCAGCGGATGCACGGCGCGGGCACTCAGGTCGCCCTTCCACTCGTATCCGTAGTCGAACGGGTCCGGCTGTCCTCCGCGGAGGATTGCGGTGGTCACAGCATCGAGTTCCCGCAGGCGCATTCCTGGCCAACCGTGCAGTTTCCGGCGCCACTCGGCCGGAACTGCGGACGCGCCGTGCAGTGCACCGAGCAAACCGCCGGCGATGGCCGCGACGGTGTCGGTGTCGTAGCCGCACCGGACTGCCGCATCCAGGCCGTGCCGCAGATGGTCGGCCCGGAGCATCTGGCCGGCTGGATCGTCGTCGGGGATCGGTGTGCCGACGATGGCGCTCCACGCCGCCTGCAGCGCACCGACCACCCAGCCGTTCGACGGAAAGTCCCGTGGTCGCAACCGTTCCGCCTCATCCAGACGCTCGGACCACACTCCGCGCCGATCTGTCACCAGCTGCTCAAGCCCGCGCCGGATGTCCAGTTTACCGGTGAGCACCGCATGCCGGATGGCCACGCACCAGAGGACGCAGGCGTCGGCGCAATCGGGGTCGCCGTGGGTGAGGTCGCTGATCGCGATCGCCGCCTCGACGGTCGCTTCCTCACCGATCTGCCCGTCCTGATCGAGGTAGGCCAGCGCCACTGGCGCGCTGCGCATCAGGGAGCCGTTGCCGGCCGACTTGGCGCCGGCCGCGAACCTGCGGGCGGCATACTCCGTCGCCGAAGCGGCGGGTCGCGCCGAATCGACCGCCGCGAGAACCTCACGGGTCTGGATGCCGACATCCTTCGCCGTCTTCGCCCACTCGACCCAGCGGCGGACAATGCTGTCCTGCGCTTTCTCGTCACGAAGGTCCGCGCCGGTCGCGGCGACCTCGGCGATGGCGATGGCCATCGCGGTGTCGTCGGTCCACTCGCCGACCTCCCACCCGCCGCCGCCCTCCATCACCACCGCCAGCTCCGGTCCACGCGGTGGCTGGAACTCGTAGGGCGCACCCAGCGCGTCGCCGGCCGCTGTGCCGAGAAGTACGCCGGCCGCTCGATCATGTTGTGCGGTGGTCAGTTTCATGAGGTCAACTCCAGGAGAGGGTGCTTGATGTTCAGAATGCTCAGGTGCGCGATCCGGCGATCCGGTAGTGCCACGCCCCGGATCTGGGCCCGCGGCGTGTCCATCCGCACCGCTATACCGCGTTCGTCGACGTCGTCGGCCCACAGGTCGACGTTGTCCAGTTGGGCCAGCATCCTCCGTGCCCGCCGGGACGGGACGGGTTCGTCGACGTTGGCGGAGAGCGCCTCGAAGATGGCGGTTTCCACCATCGGCATCAGATCGGCAGCAAGAGCTGCCGGCGAGCCGAACACTTCCAGGACCAGCGGCTGGCCACCGATACCGATGAGCGCGCCGCACTGCCCGGCGAGCGGCCTGATCGGCGGATCCATCGTGCCGCGTTGATGGCTCGCTTCCTCAAGCTGATCGGCCAACGACGCCGTCGGCGCTCGTCGCACCGACTGGTATCGCTCGACGTCGCTCCACACCCTCGCTTGGCGTTCGGAGTGGTTCGCGCGCAACGACATCTGCACCCGTGAGGTAGCCCGGTGAGCGCGTCTGTGGTGACCGACCCCGCCGCCCCATCGGTCCTGTTCCACGCACGCCACCTCGACGGGATAGGGACCGCCGGTCGGCAGGACGGCATCGCGGACCAGTGCGCGGGTCTGCCAACCACCCTCGAACAGTTCGCCCTCCAGGAGCAGGGCCGGTTGCACACCTCGGTTGTGGATCGTCAGCATCTCCACCACTGGTCCCTCCGGGTCTTCACCGACCGCGAGCTTCGCGTGAGCACCCGTCGCCAGACCGCGGATCGGTGTCGCGGCCGACCAGACCGGGAACACCGTCACCACACCACTCGGGCCGTACGGCAGGCCGCGTCCCACGTGCATCTGCGGCATCGCCACCTTCGTCATCGGAACCTCCCCTGTTAAGCGCATTATTGCGCTAATCGCTGATACCGTCAAGATACGACGAAGGTCCGACACTGGGACTCAACGGAAGGGCGTTGGCATGACGCAGGTGTATCGGGATCGTTCCGGACGACGGTTGGAGGACTACCCGCGACCGTCGGTGGCCGTCGACGTCGCACTGCTGACGGTGCTGCCCGCAGACGAGCCGACGCTCGGCGTCCTGCAGGTGCGGGGCGAACGACGCGGGTGGGCACTGCCGGGCACCTTCCTGCACCCCGGCGAGCGGCTGGTCGACGCCGCCCTCCGGTGCCTGGCCGACAAGGCCGGCGTCAGCGGCATGCACCCTCGTCAGCTTCATGTCTTCGACGACCCCGATCGCGACGACCGGGGCTGGGTACTCTCGGCCGCGCATGTCGACGCCTGTCCCGTCGATCGCTTGACCCATCGCAGGCCGGAGTCCACCCGTCTCGCGCCAGTCGCCACACCCGGGCGGCTGCCGTTCGGACACGGCGACATCATCGAGTTAGCCGTCGATGATCTTCGCCGTCGTTACGCGCGCGATCCTGATCCGGCTGGCTTGTTGGGGCGGGCCTTCACCCTTCGTGAGCTGCGGGTCGTGCACCAGGCGGTCGCCGGTAGGGATCTGCAGCGCGATACATTTCGCCGCTCGGTGGAGGACAGACTCGTAGCCACGGGCCGCATGTCGGAGGGATTACGAGGACGACCCGCGGAACTGTTCACGCGACGGTGAGTGGTGCTCGTGATCGGCAGCTGCGTCACAAAGCCCGGCTCGAGATGGCTGCCGCGGGACTGTCGGCGGCCATCGGTAGCGTGACCGGATGGGCAAGAACAACCGGGCCAGGCGTGCGGCGAAGGCCAAGGCCCGGGCCACCCAACGGGCACGGGACGCGCATCAGGACCGTGAGCAGGGCCGAGGCCGCTCGGGCGACGATTTCTGGTTCAGCGGGCCAGGTCCTCAAACCACACCGCCGACACCCGGATCCGACGCCCGGATGCTGGCCGAACAGTTGTGGGCCGAAGTCCTCGCGGGGGATGTGTCGGGCGGCGGCGATCCGGCGGAACAGCGAGAACTTCTCGAACTGCTGGGCCGGCTGGACCGGGCCGCGGTGATCGAGGTCGCGGAGATCCAGCTCCTCCGGCAGGTCACGGTGCTGTACGCACACGGCTGGCAGCCGACCGAATTGCTGCGCCAGGTGCGGCTGTGCGCTGGTTCAACGGCAGCGCGGCTGACCTGCTTCCTGATGGCAGCCGACCATGCCGGCCGCAGCGCTGAGCGCATCGACGAACGCTGGCTCCGGCAGCTTCGCGAGGCAGACCTCCCGCCCCTCGCACGCTCCCGAAGGTGGCTCGCCGAATGGGCGAATGCCGCCGGCGCCTCGCATCCCGACACCATCCAGACCGCTCGAGTGGTGCTGGCCGCGCTCGCAACGGCGCCGCCGCTGGAAGTCCTCATCCCACCACCTTCCGGCATCAATCCGGCAACCCCGGTGCGGCAATCGGCCGCAGCCGTTCAGGCCGATCCGGTGCTGCAAAGAGTGCGAGCACTGCTGGCCAAGGCCGAGTCGACGGAGTACGAAGCCGAGGCCAGCGCACTGACCGCCAAGGCACAGGATCTGATGACCAGGCATGCCATCGACCTGGCCACGGTCGAAGCCATCGGCGCCGCCCCAGGGGAGCCGAGCATCATCCGGGTCGCGGTCGACCCGCCGTACGCCGACGCCAAGGCGCTGCTGCTGCAGACCGTGGCCGCCGCCTCCCGCTGCCGGGCAA
>JAABUS010002579.1_pt1 | contig 33727 bp, 37 predicted proteins | sample 5560161 | NCBI WGS metagenome assembly JAABUS01 (sample SAMN10711885, study PRJNA513376) | rock metagenome | isolation source: Antarctica rocks | place: Antarctica: Victoria Land, Trio Nunatak nord | collected 2016-01-04 | reverse complement strand
GATTGACATCGGCTCCTGATTCCAGTAGTAGCTGCACTATGTTTGCATGCCCTTCTGCCGAAGCCGCTACGAAAGCACTGCCATATCTAGACAATTCTTCGATTTTAAGATTGACATCGGCTCCTGATTCCAGTAGTAGCTGCACTATGTTTGCATGCCCTTCTGCCGAAGCCGCTACGAGAGCACTGCCATATCTAGATGATTTTCCGTTTTTAAGATTGACATCGGCTCCTGATTCCAGTAGTAGCTGCACTATGTTTACATGCCCTCCTGCCGAAGCCGCTACGAGAGCACTGCCATATCTAGATGATTTTCCGTTTTTAAGATTGACATCGGCTCCTGATTCCAGTAGTAGCTGCACTATGTTTACATGCCCTTTTGCCGAAGCCGCTACGAGGGCAGTACCATGCCCAAACTCTGGATCTATGACATTGACGTTTACTTCTTGTTGAATAAGCTTGAAGATATTGTCTATCAAACCATGGGAAGATGCGAAGATGATTGGACGGATGCGCTTTCGTTTACCGTAACGATCCAAATGATCAGGTGATATTGCGTGATAGCAACGAAGATAAGTTGCGTAGCACAAGGAGGTCTCCCTTGAGAAGAATTCGTCGATCAAATTCACTAGCGCCCTTGTCTCGGTATCAGCGGGTTGAATAAGTTTCGCGTGTTCAACCCAATGGAGAATCGAATATGCAAGCAATGGACTGTGGTCGAGGACTCTTTGGACAAAACCACAGTTACGTCTTTGGATTATACTACGGATAGAAAAATTGTCAGAATCATTGTCTGTGTTTTGCGAGATTGACGCTATTGAAGGTTCTAAGTGAGATGCTGGTTCATGTTGGTGATGTAGGCTGCTGATAGATCGATTATCGGGCTCATCATCTGACTCATCATCTGGTCCATCTTCCGGCTCGTCATCTGGCTTGTCACCTGGCTTGGAATTCGGCCTATTACCTGGCTCGTCATCTGGCTTGTCATCTGGCTTGTCATCTGGCTTGTCATCTGGTTCATCATCCGACTTTACAGTTGACGAAGAGTACTCAAGTACTTCATCAAGCTTAAACAACTCTTTCACGCATTGCATGCCGATTTCGAAATGACCAGGCTTGGCAGGCAGATAGAAAGAGGGGTCTGAATCAATGATCCTTGTCTTTCCAGAACACAAGTATTCTTGAACGGAGAAATGGGCAAGTCGCACGATCTCGCATTTTGTCTCGTTCCAACCATCTATACTTATGGATCCTGTTGAAGTACTGACCAGACTACTTGTGCACATGCGCAAGACATCCTCTGGGAACGGGAGATCCGCGACTGCCGCGACTTCTTGTAGTGACATAGGCCGAAATGAGTAAATAAGCCACAAGAGTATCTTACGTACCCGAGCTTGGTTCTTCTCAGGGATGCGAGTCAGAGTGCGCTCGTAGGTTTGCTCCAGTGTCGGCGGTATGTTCCGCAGAGTTTCACGTATCTCTGCTTCGTCGCTACAATCTTGTAGTTCTTCGAGCTGCAAGGCAGCCCATCGAAACCTCCTGTCGAGACGATTAGCATCGAGAGTGTATAACGGAAAGTGCACCGAAAAGTCTTCAATGTATAACGTTATATAATTCGAGTATGAGAGCCTCTCATTCGAGGAGCCTAAGAGCTTCCCCAGAGAGACACGGGAGCGCCGTATAGGGCGCCTTGTGTGCCTAATGCTCTCAAGGCTTTCTCGAAGCAGGGGTAAAATTCCATGGGCTGCCAATGCTTGAGGGGCAAGAGAATAATACATCGAGCCGCCCAGAAATCTAGAATCATCACACAAGTGGTGCCGTCTCCGGTTTGGAACGGAAAGGGCGCGAACTTACGGCTCGCCAATTTGTAGTAATATGGACTTTACCTCCTCTTTGATTCCGATGCTCAACCTGGTTAAGCGTGGAACTTCTTGAAGACGTTTCCCGACAAACAATTCGATGTCGCCTCGAAATGCGGTTTGAATGTCCAGCTTGGCTGTAGCTACGGCCTGCAAGCTTTCTTGGATGTCTACCTCTTTCCGGCTCGTTGTGAGCAAGTGAAGATTTTCATTTTTCTCTGAAACGAGCTCGTTTATCTGATCCAGCAAATCTTGTCTCTTTGCATGATCTGCCTTCTCCGGGCACTCGTCTAAAGCATCAATAACGATGAAAACCTTCTGGTCGAAGGACTTGATGATCGAATTTAGGGTTGAAAAGAGTTTACGTGTACCTGGTTCTCTGCCAGAACCCCTGAACTCATCCGCTAGAGCAAAGATTACTTGTGGAAGTTCTTTGGCAGCACTAGAAAGCTGCCTAATCAGAGAACTTAGCAAGTGGTGGACTTCTTGCTTCTTGGTATCGTTGAAGTCGAAATACCAATAGGCAAGTACATCTCCGGAGTGGGAGCAAAACTCTGTCAGGTCTTCAATGATGATTGTACTATGATTACGACGTCAGCTTCTGACAAAGTCATATGAATGAGCGGTAAGATACGATATTGAGGGCTCAAAAGCGTCGAACCCCAAAGTTCTGCAATTCAGGAATCTATGCTTCGAAAGTAAAACATCGGTAAAGTCTTTTGGGAAAGCAAGCGGCAATTATCACATGAGCCAAAAATGGACTTACCACAAGATCGTCTTTCCACACCCAGCTGCAGTAGTCAGGAAGTCTGCCGTCGATTATAGGAGCACAACTTACAGGTTCCATGTAGCCACAAGAATGTCTGAGCATTGGCCCGCCAATCCATGTATTCTGCAGAGTTGAGAAGCCATACTCCTGTACCCGACTCCCGTAGGTTCAAAGATCTATTGTAGGAGTCAGACACATTGATAGATGAAATCCATTGCAGCAGATGCTTGTCCTCTTGGGTAAGTAGGGCTTTCTTCATGGTCGACACATCAGCAACCACGGGATCAAGTTTGTCCAGCATGATGTCTGCCTTCTTACTGCTTTCATCAAACTCTTTCTGTCGGTATTCGTGGCTTACAAGGTTCCTCCAGGCTTCCACTTCTTTGTCCTTTGCGAGCACTCCCTCTTGCAGTGATTGTAAGGGCTGCCCGACGAGCGACTGGAAGGCCATTATACTTCGTTTGACGCCGTTCTGCCCCCTAGTACTTCGAACCTCTCCTGCGTACTCCAGAATCGCTACATACACATCGATGATAGCATTCTCAAGTCTGTCGACTGTTTTGACATCCTGATCCAGATAGTGTGCTTCAATGTTTGCATATCGGGCCAGGAGATTTGCGAGGAATGCGGAGGACTTGAATAGCATGTCCAGCCTGTCTTGGTCGTTCTGCGCCAACTGGAGGCCGAATGAGACGATTGTCCACGCAGTTGAAGCATGGCCGGTCGGGTCAGAGCGTACCGCTGAGTCGATAAGTGATTTCACATCAAGGGTAGCACTCAAGATCTTTTTAGCTTCCTCACGGATGTTGATCTCGTCCTTGCCTTTGCCCCTTTGAATCCGCAAACCCTTCTTCTTGTAGTCTTCGTAGACCTTCTCAGTTTGCTGTATAATATGCTCGACCACAGATACAATTGTACCGCTCTGCCCAACTGAAGTGGATGAATCTTCAAGTGTCTTCCTCTTACTGCTGTCCAGCTGCTCGAAAGCAAGAGACCACAGATCTCTGCTTGGGCGCTTCTCTTCCTGGACTCTGGAGTGTGCCTCAGGTAATCCTGCTTCTGTGGGAGGGGCCTGATCTCTCGCAGCTGCATCTCTAACGCTCGACGAATCCCTCGAAGGCCTTGAACGAGATAGCAATGTGCTGATATGAGGGCGCAATTGCTTTGATTCTTCGGATTCACCGCGATCGCTACTCTGCTGGCTCTTGCGAGACTTGAACCACTTCTTCATGTTGAGCTGCTATACGACCTTGTGACGAAAGACTGGAACAGCCCGTGGGCAGAAGGCTCGGATCAGCCTCGCATGGCAAGGCTGCCAAGTTTTTCGGCTACCTAGGTTGTGTAAGTTTGCTCTCTTATGTCTTGAGTATTAGTGGACTGGTCAGTGCAGTACACAGATTACTGTAATCTGGACGGCAAACTGGTGTGGCATGCCGTGGCGACCACCAAAGATCATGCAAGTACAAGAAATATTGCGGATTGGTGTGCCCCTCGGGGTAAGGTACTTCATTCTTCTCTGCAGCTTCAAACCCTAAAAGTGCCCTGAATCAGAAGTACTTTAGCGACGCGCCTAGTTGAATTGGATACGTTAACGTGGTCTTTACTTGGAGTTCCTTCAAACAGTTTTGATTATTTTTGAGATTTGTTGACTGGCCAATGTGCAATATATAAGCCCGCTCCCATCTTAGTGCTCCAAACAAGACCGCAGCAAATGTCATCCTAAGCTCAAGAGATCTTATCAAAATCCTGCGCATCAATACCATCCCTCTCCACGCCATCAACCCCTACCACAGATCCCATCGCAAATCTCTTCCTCCAATCCCCAACAACCGCGTCTCTCTCCCTCCTATCAAGAGCGCTCAAACCCTTGAAATCAGCCAGCATCCGACTCCCGCACAGCGCGATCATCATATCAGCCAACGTCTCCGGCCTCCGAAACGCTCGCGTCTTCTTGCGGCACAGCATCGACGTTATACCGACCAGCATCATGCTCAGCACAGCGATCGTGACATAGGTGCTGGCAAGATAAGCGATGAAGGCGAGCCCAGGTTTGAACGGGATGTTGGCTAGGGCTACGATAAGCGGCTCGCAGAGGATGGCGACGAAACTTATGTAGGCGTTGAAGTAGCGGGAGTTTTTCAGGGAGTGGAAGAGGCCGGTGAAAGGGTTTGAGTGCGGCGAGTGGAGGATCGAGTCGGAGGCTTGGGCGTTGCCGTGGAGGAGTTGGCGGTAGGGTTCTATTTTTCTGGTCTCTAGACTTTGGTTAGTCGAGGGACTGTTGTACGGATGAAGAGAAGGGAAGAGGGTTTACCATCGTCGAGGAGGTTCCAGTACAGCTTTATCATCACACCCACTGCTGTGAAGAGAAAGCGCACCCCGAAGGTATCACTGTCCATGAATCTTTCGAATGCGGTATTACCGCCAGTCTTGTAGTAGACAATGACCAGAGCCTCAAGCCCCATCACAAGGAAGGCAAACACAACGACAGCTCCGGTTTGTGTAACAATCGTGGCAATGGTCCGCTTCGGCTTCGGGCGAGCTGGGAATGCATGATCTTCCACAATGTTCGTTTCCACGGCTGCATATTTTCCGCCATTTCGGAAGGAAGTTCGAACATCGCTATCCTCAGACAGGATGCCACTTTGACATATCATGATGCCGTACCCACTCTCACCGTCGACTTCCTTGTACGGGGCAATCTGATACCGGTGACTTTTCAGGGCGGCTTTTAGCGCCTTCGGCTTTGTAATGGACGGATCTATTTGTCGGAACATTTCGATCAGACGTCGGTTCTGAAAAAGTGTGGCCAATCCTGCAATACTCCATGGATCGGCATAGATACCGCTCCGCTTGTGCCACATATCGATTGCCAGGGCCAGGGTGATGATGGTAATAAAGGTCAGGATGCCTTGGATTACTCTTGCAGCAAGTGGATAGACGCTCAAATGTGGACTGCAGGCCCGTCTTCCAGATGTGGCTGTACAATGGCCATCGAAGCCTATGAAGACGGTCTCGGATGCTAAAGGCGAGAGGGACAGCGTGATCAACGATAAAAGGCCCGAGCCCCAAACAACGCAGTGTCCTCTCGACATTGCGTTCATAGTAGCCACGACACTGATTGATGCTTTGTAGTCCGACGTTAGTGAACAGGCGGCAGAGGCGCCATTGGCTCGCTGCATCTGATAGAAAGGCTCGATCTCCTTCACCGCCGAGGCCAATATATCCCAGGGGATCGTGAACACTACTGCCAGCACAGTGGGGATGAAAGCACCAATCAGGTATTCGTGCGGTGAGATTGCTTCGACCCTGGTGTCTGCAACGGAGCCAGGACTTGATGTTGCAGAAGCTACCGATTTCGTAGTGGATGCCATTGCGGAGTTTGGATGTTTGGTAATAACAGCATGGGAACTTGTGGGGAGAGCTATTGGCAGATAGTCTGATAATGGCGCTGTAGATTCCACTGAAGTATCGTTAAGATCTGGAATAACACCTATTGTACCGCTTGAACTATTGCTGGTATCTGGAGTTACAACGGGCAGACAGTCAGACTGAGAGTAAGAGAGCGAAGTCTGACTCCATTCATGGTAAGCAGAGTCTTTCTGAATTTGAAGAAGAGGGCGAACCAGGTGTTCAGGGACGGGAACGCAGACGCTTGCAGCGATCCGAAGGACGTCACTGTAGTGTCTACCGGCGTTATGGGCGAGTTCCAAGATTCAACAGAGACCGATGCCTCAGACATGGTCTGACTCGCCACTGGCATCGTCAGCTTGCGTTGAAGGCGATAAATCTGGCTTCGCCATACCATCATTGCGGTTGTGCAATCTAGCCGGTGCAGCGGCCGCGACTCCTGCCTCAGCTGCCGCTATCACACCGCTTGAGTTCTTTCCGGGCAACCGCCGGCACGCAAGTTCCGTCAAAGCTATGAGACCAATGCAGAAGGCGAAGAGGCATGCTAACGATGTGAAGCGCGTGACGGTAGGCTGATAGAAGCGCGGCTCTAATGGTCAAGGTCAGTGCCTACAGCAATGGCGGACTCGGTTCAAGGGTGTAGTCTGACTTGGCGCCATCTCGGCCTGCTACCCTCTTCGCCGCCTGATACCTGTTCCTGTGTAGTATAAGATCCGAGGTAAAGAAGGAAGCTCTGGCGAGGAAGGGAGCTATTCAAGAAGAAGGGAAGGCGACGCAGAGGAGATATTGAAGAGGTGCGTGCACTGTCGGGATGATGAGCCACAACATCGGTGTAGAAATTAGATGCGCATGCGTTCTTGCTTCATCGTACATCAAATGGTGCAAGGCTATTGTGCGGACAGTATAACTCCACAAGCTGTGGGCGAGCAGGGTTCGAACCTGTTCTGATGAACAACAGTGGGGCTGCTCAGGCCTGTATCCGTTCAGGTACCAGCTAGTTGGCTACTAACCATGTGTGCGTCGACAGATTGAGGAGTGGCCCGATGTATGTCCCCGAATATCTTCGTGACACAATGCGAGAGGTCCACAAACCGCTGCAATAGGAATACAGAACCGCTGCCGAGAAAGCACCTTCAAGAGTTGGGAGCGGAACCTGACAAACAATTGATACATGTATCCAATAGAGAGATCCAGAAAGTGTGGCTTATGATCGACAAGCATCTTTCCCCAAATGGGGAATTACTCGATCTGGGTCGACATCCATCTAATATTAGATTTCGACCAATGGAATTCGTGGCAGTCTTATGCGCACGTAAATTATCTCATACTATCAGTGTACTGACCGTGCAAACCGTACGGTTCAGTATGGCCTCGAACCGCACGGGATACGGCGATGGTAGGCTGTACGATTACACTGGGCCGACATCAACTCGCTTTCGCATGCAAACCGTATAAACCGCATCACATGCTCTTGCAGCTTTTAGTGACCAAACCGTTTCCTGCCTCCAAATTGTCTCTGGCCAAGAAGCAAGTTTTATTTTTCTAGCGGCAAAATTGTTTTGCTGTGAACTCGACGCGATGTTCCACTCAAAGTGCCGTCGTAGGCTTTGATGACATTTCGACCAAAGTAGAGGTCTCATCTGAGTAACGACAAACACCGAAGGATATCGGCGTGGAAGCAGAGGACATAGAAGCCGAGCGCTTGTGCGTGTCTGGCGAATAATTCCCTGTTCCGCCTCGCTCAACTCGTGGCGACACGGAATGTTGCTTCCTGTGCGATGCACGTAGCCGGTCGTTGCCCCATTGTGCACCAAGCAAAAGAGTTTTCACCTCCATAATATCTTATCCAGGCCCAGGACTAAAGCAATGCATCCCAAACCAATACTCAGGGCAAATCTGCTGACCTGGGTCCAGTACCATCGACCCTCGAACCACGAAGATTGAACTCTCTGGCCCAGGTCATAGCCCATGAGAGAAAGCTACCATTGCTACTTCAGGTGACATGTCTCGAAAGATACAGAAGTGCCTTCGGAACCGCAAATGGCAAGATGATATGGACCAACATCCTGTGTGTGTGCAATGGCACATTCTTCAGCTCTAGCCTCGAGCAGTGGTTGCAAACATTGGCTCCGCCGATAAGCGTATGCCAAACCTGCTGTCCACTCACAAGTCCTGGTGCTTGAGCTTCGATCAATATCTTCGCGAACGCTGAATGCCCTTCCGTATTCACTAGCGTAGCCTGTACGCTCGCGTTCTGTCCCCAGCTCTGTTCATCGATGGATATGTATGGTGCAGCTACAGTAACGGGTTTCGGCGTGTGCTCAAGCTGACTTTGTGCGATGGCCACGAACTGATCTCGACCAACGCACCATGCGACGTCTACGAGCGTGTCTCCGGCCATCTCCGCCTCCTCGGTGCCTTCGAGCCACGGATTGTCAACGTCTTCTTGAGTGACGCAGATCTCATCATCATGACAGAATGTCTCGTAGTTGTGATCAGGTGTTGGATCCGTCCAGTTGCGCGTAGGGGTGAGATCATTGCAGTTCACTTGGACGGATAGGGGGTTTCGAGATTGGATGGGATAGCCGACTCCTTTGCAGTAGGAGCTGAAGAAGTGAGAAGGCGGGTTGCTGCAATCGTCCATGCGGCGGGAGCCACTCACACGCTTCTGATGGCCTAGTGAGGGTAGAGGATGTGTGTCGTGGAGAAGCAGAGTAATTCCGGGTATAGCATCGCCAATATCATGAGCGCTGGCCGCGGGAATAGTAAGCGATGATGCATCACTGCAGGTCAGCCATATATTAGCAAGCAATGCCTCCATGGTAATGGTCGAACCAGCACGCACACTTCAGTTGTTCCAGCTATGAAATTTCCACCTTGTCCCGGAACCCGCGATCCTGAAAGGTCTCCTGCTCCATGCTCTAAGGGTATCGCTATGATTCGAGAGTAAAACCAGAAGAGTGGAAGAATAGACAAAGGAATGAAAGCCATCCGAAGCCACAACTGATAGGCCATCTTACGGCGGATTTTTCAAATAATATGCGGAAAGGAGATACCATTACATCATTCGAAGTCGCCGTGTGAATTGCTCGGATCATAAAGTACTTCCGCGGCGATCCTATGCGACAGGCGAGATGCGATATGCGTGACGCAAGCAGAGACTTAAATAGTAGACCATCTCAAAATTACAAAACAATCTGACCAAAGAACCAAGGTTGAATTGGATGAAGGAATGCAAGCAGAAGCTCTGTAAATTTAACAAGCGAGTTGTAAGATAAGTAGTCGGACCATTCAAGCAAAGCTCTGTAGATGTGGAGGGGTGGTTGTAACAGCGATCGGCTCTGCGCCCACATTTGCTAGGGGTGCTGAGCTTCCTTCCAACGTGATTTTGCGCCAGGATCGAGATCAGTAAGCAGGTGTTCTTGAAAAATGAAACTGAGAAAGCCGCGAGGACACTACCTCTTCTCTCGAAAGGGATCCCCCTTTTGACATTGGTCTGAAACTGTAAGGCTGCATCTTGACAAGCGCCTATAGCCACATGTGAAAAAACCTACAACGACGAGGAATCGCCTAGTTCATATCGTCTCACTTGTAGCCAATCATCGGCTTGGATCCTGGAAATCAGTGCAGTCCGCTCTTTGGCGGCTAAATCTGGTTGGTCCTCGGCAGGTAGTGCTGTGGATGGCTCGGCATCCAATTCTACCGGCGGTAGGTAAGCTGTTGTATCCAAAATTTCCAATACGTCCATTGAATCCAGTTCAGAAGCCTCCGAGGGTATGATAGAAGGTGAGTGTGTAAGATACTCAGTCGGTTTTTCTTTGACGTGCTTGCGTTGAATGGTGCCATTTCGAAAGAGACCAGCGATCTGTTTTAACGCGCTGGGTGTCGAGTCTCCAAGGACATATCCTTCGTCTGAATAGGTTGAAAGCGATCTCTGGGGTCGTCGACCGAGATCAGGCGGCGTCCATTGCTGTTGGCGTAATCTTCGACTGGCAGTTCTGCCGGCCCATCGTCTTGAGGTAGAGTCGTGGCGGATATCTTGGCGGTTCCCTAGTGATGTTAGGAGGAAGGTGGCATGCATTCGGAGGTTTTGACGAGCCGAAGCTACTTACTCTCCCTGACGCCTTCATTTTCGAGCAGTGACCTTGGAAATCTGCTTATCGTGTAGAGCTCATTTTCCCTAATTGACAGGAACATTTCAGTCACCGCAAGCTTGCTCGACAACCGAACAGATATTCTCTCGATTCTGAAGAGACGCTGTCCAATCATGCGGTCTATAACGACTGGGGTGATTGCTATGGAATTCGCATGTCGCCCATGATGCTTTTCTTGCACAACGAATGCAATTTCACGACCCGGTACCCTCTTCTCTTTCAGAAATCTTCCTAGTTGGCAGATCTCTTCACTCTCGGGCAAGAGCCTACAATGGATTTGCCCTGAAGAAATGTGAGCATGTACATCTCCGCTACACGGGTCTTGTAATCCCACCTCTGCAGTCATAGGAGTTATCGGGCTGTAGCTCTGCGGCTGTAGACTTCTCGAAATAAAAGCAGGAAGCCACCAGCTGATGGGCTAAACGCTGTATTTGCCCGTTAGTCGCCATCTGCGTTCTCACGGTGCTCTTGATATGTTGGATTTGGTCCACATCGTCTAAATTTGGAGGGTCCTCGCGAAGCTGCGGATTGAGCCGTACATAGCGAGTCATATGCTCGGGAGGTGGTTGGAGGATGCTGATATACGTGTCCCAAGCTTTCTGGGAGTCCAGCGCGGACGCTATATGATCAGTGGCGATCTTGTAGAGCGATTTACCATGGGATAGAACTCCGACTTGAGGTGGGGGTGAGCTTAATACAGGTTTGGACTGCAGAGGCCCGTAACCTGTTCCTATCGAAACCACAACGTCTGGAAATTCGGCCTTCATGGAAGGCCAGAGATTCTTACGTTCTTTATCTGCTATCTGTATAGGGTTGTTGTGATATATCGCGCCATCCAAGTATGACTGTTTTGATGGCTCGTGATGAAACGGCTTGAAGATCTTTGGCGCCGCTGAAGTGGCTCGGGCGCTGTTCCGTGAATTAGCGATGTGCATCAATATTGTGAATTATACTCACGCCTCCCAAATCTTAAGCTCCGACTCTAGCTTCTCTGGTCGTTGAAAATGGTAAGAGACTATCACGAGATGGCGATCAGCAAGACATATTGGGTACGATCCACGAAGGAGGAGCTCACGTTTCTCGGGACATAATCGGTTGTAGTTTGCTAGCACCACCGGTAAATCTGTAGCTGATGTTGATATCACGGCGACCTTCACATTAGCCTCATCGCCGCCATTAGACACTCGAGAGCCTCCGAAGAGAAACTCGTCCTCGCCGTAAGCGTCGGTCAAAGCCTCTTCTAAGGGCCTTGTTTCGTACTTTGAGTGATTGTAGTGGCTGACGAGGAAGCCTAGGCCAGGAATATTGCCGCCCGTCCGTCTGGTGAATGCTTTACTGCACAGCCTCTCAAATTCAGCTGTGCAGGCCTCCACCGACCACTGCTTTGCTGCAAGTCCCAGAGCGATGACACCACCAGTGCTGGATGAAGTCAGCCGACAGGGTTTTTTCTAATCAACATATGGTAGTCTACATGCCTAGTGCCCACTATAAGGTCGAAGAAATGTCGGATGGCAATTGAACCACCTAGAGCCTGCTCAATTTGTCTCAAAATCTCTAATTCTACGATACCACGTATTCCTCCCCTATGAGATCATTAGCACAGACACCACAGGGGTCCAGGGGTCAAGGCCCAGTGCTCACCCATCTAGAGTTAGCACACGGATACCGGCATCCGCTGGTTTCATGACCACTTTCCAAGTTTGGTTTCGAGGATTGCTGAGCGATTCTAAAGGGCACCCGTCTATTTCAACGACGCCTCTTTTCCTCGAACGCCCATATGCGCGCAAACACGGTGTGCAAAGTACATGACCACAGGGAAGAGCGTGCTCAGGTGGCTCGAACAAGCAAGAAAAGCAAGTCGAATGACTGATGAAAGATTCTGCACCAGCGTTAGCCGTGTGATTGTAGAAATGTATCATGACACTGTCTCTATGAATTTCCGCTGCGGCATCGGCCTCCGGTAGGCCAGAATCGTGGACCTTTGTGTGGAGCATCTTCAGACATTCAGTCAATTGTGAGTAGACGTCGAAGTTGAAGGTCTCTCGGTACTTTTCAAATGAGAAGCGGGAGATGTAATTTCCAACCGCAAGAACTTTACCGTTCTTCAGCTGATGTCCTTTAGTGCCATGCCCACTGCGCACATTAACGCATCTAGCTCCGCCACCAGGTTTAATGAATTCGCACGGCCAGTGTCGATCACAAAAGTTTTCCAGTGCAGCTTCTATATGCTCGAGATACTGAGGGAAGATCAGTTCGGCGTTTCCTAGAATGTCTGTTAACGCTGGTCGAAACATGGGAAGCGGCAGCAAACCTCTGATTTTGTGCCGCGCTGAGTCAAGCATGATACATGAAGCGACCATGGTGCTCAGCTCCTTGAAGGTTATCGGTCCATCCACCTGGTTTGGCAGAGCCTCCACAAGATTGATGGCTAGTTTGAGGATGTTCCCGCCAAAGTTTAGTGGTATCGGACTATTGGTGAAAGATGCCTGAACGAAGTCGAAAGGGGTGTCGAGATATAGAGCAAAATGATCAAAGGCGTATTGTAGGTACGGCTGTAATTCGTCGGCGTCTAGCAGCATACGAAGAGCGAGCCTCCTTTCCCGTGAAGAAGCACAAGCTGCCCGAATGCCTTCATAAAGCTTGACAATCTGTTCGCTAATGAGATTCGGCCGGCCATGGGTTGGTATTCGCACAACCTGGATGGAGCTGTAATATGAAAGAAGGAGTTCCTCAACAGTCTTGATATTCCTGCTCCGGTCCTTCCAAAATTTGACATACTCCTTAAACGTAGCGTTTTGCGAAACTGTTTCCGACAACGATTGAAGCAGCTCTTTCGTCGAAACGTTGACGTCCCATAAGCCAGGGTCAATATCATTTTCGGAGGCATTGAGAACAATGATCGCGTGAGGCAAGACGGGCTGATTCGACGACGTCTCTAACGCTGCAGCAGCCCATTTGACAAGCTTCTCGAAAACACTCTCTATTACTCTAAACAGATTGCGTCAGCTAGTAGGGGAACGAGCAGGTACCGACTCAAGCCTCACTTTGGGTTCTTGAGCACAAATACAACCACATCAGAAAACGTATACAGCAGCCGTGGATACAGATGCGTTACGGCGAATGCTCGACTTCTTTTGACATTAGTATCGGCCCAAATTAGATCGCGTTCCGAAGTGTGGGGTCGTCGTTGCATTCTCTTTTCGAACGAGCCAACTCTTCCGACTTTGGAGATCTTCTCTTTTTTCCGGAAGGCGGTAGCCTTCGGCTCTCTTTCGCCACCGTCGAGTCCTTCGCAATCGGCGTAGAGAATTGGTGTATCGGATTCGAATGTCTGCGGATCCGGGTAGAGGTGGACATCGCCGGAGGTTGGGACATCCTCACCGGCAGAACCCACGACTGGCGTTGCGTCCCCTTCCTCTTGTGTGCTGTGGAGATCAATGATGAGTTTCACGACGGTGCTTTTACCAGCGCCTGCAGGAACCAATAAGTATAGCTCCGTGTTCACTTAGGTACGCATACCAGTTTCGCCAACAAATGACACTAAGCTCGGGCAACGAGAGTCTCTTGCATCGTTCCACTGGCCGTCCGGCGACATAGGCGAGCGAGCGCTTTCAGCCATCAGGCTAGCGTATCTCCCATAGTCTTGAAAGGAGGGGAAACCCGTGTCTTCTCTCAGAATGCCAAACCATGTTGTATCCTCGTCTTTCTGATGTAACAGTTTTTTGTCGTGTTCACTTGTCACGCCTGGTTCCATCGCAGACTTAATTTTTTTTGCAATTACATGGCTGGGTGGGAGATTCGCATCGTCAGTATGATGAACTGTATCGACTGGGATCATAACTTACTCGGTCTTTTCATGTGGAACCGAACCAGGTGCCAATTTGCGTCTCTTATGAGACCCTTGCTGGTTCCAGCATTCGGGGCAAAAGATTAGGTCGCAGACATTGCAATAGCTTCTCGGGATGCCTTTAATTTCGCATGAATCGCAGTCGCACTCAAGTTGATCAGTCTCTTCGTTGATTATAGCGCTAGGTACTGCCGAAGGACGTCGCCTTTATTGGATGGATTGTGTCAGATCTCAAGTTCCTTCGACGGGGTTGGGTGTTGAGACCGTACCCAATTCCTGGACCCGAGTTTCCATAGCTCTCTCTTTGCTCCTTGAGCCTTCCTGCCAGCTGTGAATCGGTCTCTAGACTCAATTCTTCGTCATCGAGGTCAAGGAGACTCGTTTGTGTTGGAAAACGTCGTCTGCCCGAAGTCAATAAAGGATAACGAAAAGCACCGACCCTTTAGCAGAGAAAACGGTCACAATACCCTGTAGATAATTCTTCATCATTGACATGGCCCCCGTCTCTGTCGAGGGAAGGCTGGTACGCTGATAATCTCGGTGTCCTGAGTTGGATCAAGTCAGGCTCAGCTTCCCATTGGTCAAGGCCCTGGAAAGGACTGGCGGGCTGTATGATGCCGTTCTCCACTTGACGTTCGCTGGATGCGGTGGAGTTTTTCCTGCTTCGGAGTCCAGCCAGCGATGGTCGAAGCCGGGAAATTTCCATACTTAGTAAACGTAAGGATGATTTCTCAGGTAGGTATGGAAATGAAAGCCAAAGGTTGGGTATCGCAGCGGATGGCTATCTAAATCCCCGACGATCTGGATGATCATCGTTCAATACAATCTTCAGCCTCACCATAATTCTATAATGGACAAAGTAAAAATTACTTCAGAGCAAGGGTAGTCTAACAAATCAGAAGCGTGGAATTGGCAGCCCTGGTCGAAAGATACAGCACGCTTTTGCAGGTGTGTTTCGATTGATTGGTGCGCCTCTCGCTTTGGTGCACCAATGCGGCGAGGGCACACGCCAATTGGGTTCTTGATGTCCGGAGCGTGAGATCTGCGCTGCTGTGTAACCACATTACATGTAGTCGCGTTTGGCCAGAACACTCGATCGAGCTGCAGCTTGAATTCGAATTGACTCAATGCGGCCAAAAAAAGCATCATATTATGAAGTTGGAGTAATGCTCGACACAGGATTCAATATCCATACCTTTCATGTTGAAAAGAAACTCCCAGTCCATCATGGAAGACTCACGTACTGCACACATGGAGACTGAATCCTCGAGGTCTGAAACCGTTTCATACTCGGAGGCACAGAAACCTTGTACGAAGGCGGCGATCTATTTTGCAAATCCAGAGTGAAATCCAGGTGTGTCTGCTGCAATAACTAGACGTATGCTGCATAAGCAGCTCGTGTCACTGCGCAGAGTGTTATTGCTAGGAATTCTCCCGAACTACCCTATAGATTGTCTCGTCCATTCTTGACAACTCATTTGGGCGAATGCTATTTGCATGAGGTAGGTATCTAAGGTACTCTTCCTCATGATGATAGGGTACGGTTCACCCGACTCCGCGGTAATCCAACGCGCTGGAAATCTTTAGTGCAGGACACAGCATATCGTTCTTGACCCTAAGATTCAAGCACCATGAAGTAGCTGCTAGCGCTTTTGTACGATCACGCTCGCATCGCTTCCTTCTGTACAACTGCAATTGGTTGATTCAGCTTGCTGGAACACATTCAGCTCGTTCACCACGTGCCGCGACGATAAGAATGGAGGGATTCTATTGTGCTGGTCCCGAATATCATAGTGCCCGAAGATCTTTCACCTCCACATCAATGCGGGATCATCGGTACCCAGCTCCATAACAGTATCGCATGCGCCAGCGCGATGCATTCATCAGAGCTTCCTCGTGTCTCATATGAGCTCAAGACCTTTTGCCAAACCTGCTCTTGATCGTTTTGATTGAGTGAAAGGAATGCCTTGACGGTCTGCCTTTTCAGCTATAAATGTTCACTATAATTTTTCAGCCCATCGACTTTCTATCTTTGCGTTCTTTCATAGATGTCAAGATTGGAGTGCACCACTTGATGATGACGCATGGGATCCAGCGATTCAGAGTCCTAAGATGGGATCACTGTTTGGATCGTAGAGCCCCTCATGAAATGATGGTAGCTTAACGTACTGCCTCGTATAACGTCTCGCTCGTCAAGACCTGCTTGACTCTGAAAGCCATATCCGAGCAATTAATATTCGCAGTGGGACGCCCTCTTAGTTGGTAACGTTTATTCATAGATCGCAGGCAAGCTTCACATCATGATACTTAGTCTGCTCTCAACCTGCAACGATGTACCTGATAACTGGCACTGCTTCTTTTTGCCTCACCTCAGGTATGGTGTTGGTTGTTAGGAGCTATTCCTTAGGCTCTTTTCTAGCTCTTACGCTGGCCTGTGGTGTCGTGGCTGTGTATCGCTGGTCGCAGCATCTTATCGCATCTGGCGTCTTGAACATCCTGTGGCGATGTTCGATTGCAGCTTCTGGCCAATGGCTGTGCCTCAATTTCGTGAGAAGCGTCGTTCCGTTGGGGGATGCCAAGGTAACTGGTAGGGGACATTTGCAGGATTGTCTTACAGAAAGTACAGTCCCGTCAGATGTCAGTAAAGTAGCTGCATAATTTCTGTGCAACGTTAGTGCACCCATTCTTGATTCATAAGCAGGCACAAAGCGCCGGACTCTGCGGGTTCTGTATTTCCCGAGCTGAGTCAACAAACACTGTCCAGTCCCGGGCGTGCAGTCATCCTCAATTGGCTTTCTAACTATAAGTAAGTCGAGAACCTCTTCCTCCATGCGATCTTCTGAACCATTAATCTTTTGCCATCATGAAGCCCCCGCCAGGCTTCAGCTCCCTGACCGCCGAATGGCACAACGACACCTACCCCAGCATCTCCCCCAGCAACCCCGCCCTCTCCGCCAAGGGCAAAACAGTCATCGTAACAGGCGGTGGCCGCGGCCTCGGCCCTGAGATGGGCAGAGCCTTCGCCGAAGCTGGTGCTGCGCGCGTTGTCTTGCTAGGCCGGACTCAAAGCACTCTCGAAAAAGCCAAGGACGCTATCGCAGCGGATTTCCCGGGCACGGAAGTCAGCACGCATGTTGCTGATGTGGCCGATGAGGAGGCTGTGAGGAAGGCTGCTGAGGCCGTAGGGGGGTGGGAGGTTTTGGTGCTGAATGCTGTGATTGCTCCGACGCCGGCGCCTATTGCTGAGTTGTCAATTAGTGAATGGTGGAGGGGGTTTGAGGTAGGCTCCCCCAAACGTGTTCCTGCATAGCATCTTCAGCCGCCGCTGTCAAGCTCGCTCCTTTCAAACGATGGTGCAGGCTCTCGCTGACTCCCCATCCGCTCCAGACGAACGTCAAAGGCCCCCTCGTCATGGCCCAAGCTTTCCTCCCCACCCACCGCCCAAACTCCGCCATCATCGGCATCACAGCTGGTTCAATCCAGCTGCCTCCTTCGCTTCCCCTCAACCACGGGAAATCAGCCTACAACTCTTCGAAGATCGCGCAGGTCAAATTACTCGAGAACCTGGCCGCAGAGAATCCGGACATCTTTGTGGCCTCGGTTCATCCCGGAGTTGTGATGACTGAAACGGGGCAGGAGGCGGTTGCGCACTTGGAGAGGCCGCCGCCGATCGATGATAGTAAGCCTCTTTCTCCTTCCCTTGGCGGGATTAGTCCTTGATGATAGGATGAGGTATTCATCATTTGGCTGTGGACATATCCGCTGACTCTTCTTTAGTTAAGCTGGCGGGACACTTCCTCCTCTGGATGACGAGTCCAGAAGCCAAGTTCCTCAATGGGAGGTTCCTGTGGTGTAATTGGGATGTCGACCAGCTGAAGGCGAAGGCCATAGAGCTTGAGGCGTCGCCACAGATGCTGACGTCCAATATACTTGGGTGGCCGTTCCAACCATGATCGTTCAACATGGATCAACTTTGCAGCTTAGCATGTCCACTTCTGCGTTAGGGATAACAGTAGCAATGTTAAAGGAGAATGACAAAGGAGGAACTGAAACGGCTGAGAGCGCGTTGTGTGATGACGAGAAGGATAGGGTCAGACAAGAGAATAAATCCATGAAGGATGTTTTGACCTTTTCGGTAGGTATAGTCATAGCAAAACTACCACTTCTCAATATACGGCCGGATGTCGATCTCGTGCGTAAAGGTCGTTCGTGGCTGCGTGTGAAGATACCAGTACGAGTCCGCAATCTGCAACCATTAGCCCCGACTCCCCACACCATCATCCTTCCCCCCCTCCACCCCCTCTCCACAGCCGGGTCAAAGAAACTCACCGCCCCCGGACTAATCTTCCCATCCACGCCCTCAATCTTATACCCCTTCGTCCTCTCAATATCAATCACCCCATCCACAACCACATGCGCGACATGCACACCCTTCGGCCCAAACTCCCTACCCAAACTCTGCGCCAGCGCCCTCAGGGCGAACTTCCCCGTCGCGAAGCTCGAGCATAGGGCGCTTCCCTTCATCGACGCGGTCGCACCGGTGAAGATGAGCGTGGGTGGGTACTCTGGTGTTGAGGAGGTGGAAGAGGTGGAAGCGAGGAGGAGGGGCAGGACGGCGCGGGAGAAGAGGTAGGCGCCGCGTCTGGGGGGGATGTCAGTGGCCCTAGAGCCCATAGCCATATCATAGAAAAACATGAAGGAGGACAGCAAGGCATCTCACCCATTCGCCTCCCACCCCGCCTCAAACTCTTCTTGACTCAATTCCAAGAAGGGCTTCCGTATAAATTTTCCACCAACATTGAACACCGCGGCGCTCGCCCTCGGCTCCTCTTTTCCACTATACTTTTTGATCTCGGCGAATGCTTTTTCGACGCTCGCATCATCACTGATATCTGTGCTGATGCCCTGCGCCCAGCCACCATTCTTCTTGATTTCTTCGACGAGGGGCTCGTAGTTCGAGGGGTTGCGCGCGAGGAGGAAGACGGGATACCTCTCGGCGAATTTGCGTGCCACTGAAGCACCTGTTCCAGGACCTACACCAGCGATGATGGCTGGAGCTGCGGAGGAGGGGGATGTGGATGTGGACATGGTGCGGGCGACGTTGCTGGTGGTCGGGCTAAAGTTGACGAGATGGCGAGACAGGGAGGAGAGGCGCAGGGTTGGACGCATTGGTTTTGGAGGGAGGAAGGGAGTTGGTAAGGTTTTGTAGGTTGTTGGTGGAGTGGCGGCCAAGAGAGGGGTGTGGGGTTGGGTCAGCCAATGCCGAGAGGGTGGTGATTAATCATCGGCTTGCTCAGCAATGACGCCTACGACATTGAGTTGTGCCCATCACATGCCAGGAGCGCGTTCGCGTCCGAGAGGCCGAGATGTTGGAAGACAGTTTGGGCGAGTGGAGAGGCTAAAGAAGAGATCTCGGTGGATGAAACGGCGTAGGCGCGAGATGGAAGCGCTCCACCGACAAGCTGATGCAAGGGGTATAATAAATGACCTTATTTGAACTTCATATATGATATCTCCGTGTGCTGTCGGTATGCCTAAACCACTATGTACTCCCCGTCAACCCGTTCCATTGCCTTCCGCCATTTGAATCCCTGTGCTGCACAACTCCCCTCATTGCGATTCATGCCCGTCATAGACCCGTGGTTTTGCTCCATTGTGTCTTTTGTATCGTCGCGCCATACCTTCTCGAGTAGCTCTAAACCTGAAATGTTGTTGAAGAAGCCAGAATCCTTCTGGATGTCGAGGCACCGCTCGCGAATCAAATGCCGGTCTTCAGCGCTGACGCATTCGGTGCCGGTGATGAAGAGCGGCCAGAGAAGAAAAACGTCGGATTTGACGTTGGTGATGTGGTAAAGTGCTTGGGTGACTAGGTTCTGGAAATTGGGATGGGTGGATGGGAGATGGGGATATGCTAAGCGTTCGCTGTAGAGAAGAGCCGAGTAGCGAAAAGATTCGGAGATGTGGAGAAGATCGAGTCGGTCGAATTGGGAAGAGGGTGACGATGCCTTCACGGGATCCAGCTGCCAGTCTTGGAGCGCTTTCCGCGTTGCGGTCCATTCTCTCCAGAACGGAGCTCGTGAGGCCATGTCCTCGTCGTCGTCTAGTAGAAAAGACCGGCCACTGCCATCATAGCTGTTGTAATTCATGCTGTAGTAGTCCTGGGACTTGGCATTTGGGCTCGACGAGCGTGTCTTGGGCCTCGCAGTGATTTCAGGTGGTGTGTCTTCGACCGCCTTGCCCTGGCTCAGGAGATTCAAGCGGCCGAGCTTGGCGATGATCTTGAAGAGTCTGCCATCACAGCCAGCAAGATTCTCCAAAGACCAGCCGTCATCACCGGAAACATCCAAGTCCGGCAACTGGCTTTCGCGGTCATTGACCGTGGCAGTCATTGCGTCGAACCACGTAAACATGACCGTCAACCAATTGGACGCCTTCGAATTCGGACCTTTTGTACCACCTCTCATCGCAAGTATTTGCTTCACCCCTGCAAATTGCGTTTTGAACTTCGCGACACCCGTATCACAAATGTGGTAGAGACATAAAATAAGCAACGTTGCAAGGATAGAGTCATCCTTTCGACGCTTGGGATCCTTGAGCTGCTCGTTCAAGGCCTTGATCGAAGCCGATTTATGGAAAAGCTCTTCCATCGATGGTTCGCTCATGGATGTATGTGGCAAACTATCCAGACCACCTTCCATGATGCTGTGCGCGATAGACGATCTCCTGACGGACTTGTCATACGAGCAGTCTGTCAGGCTTCGCCGCTTGCAGCCCTTGGTAGAATGAGAGCTCCCCCTCCGTATACGCAGATTACTGGCGGATAATGCAGCAATGGCATGTTGCAATGTCTTGCTTTCGACGGCCAAACGGAGAATGTGAGTTCGGTAAGGATTCGTAGGCCCATCGAAGGCTACAATGACGGGTGAGATGACTTTGTCATAGTAGTCAATGAGGAATCGTAGACCAGGAGTCTTGCCGATCGAGAACGATGGGAAAGGGGTGCAGATGGCCGATGATGTGTGGGCACCCACGTCATCTGGAACAAGCTGTGGAGATAGCTGGAGCTGACCTGAGTACTGCGGAGCCTCCTGAGGCTTTCCAATAATCTGACAGATACCGTTACTAATGTGTTGCTGGCCAATACCTTGTTGGTTCGATAGAATATTATCCAGGCTATCTGCAACAACAGGATCAGCGAAAAAGCCTTGGTCCTCCTGATAGTCCTGGCTGCTGTGATCGGAACCTAAGCTGGAAGTGATACTATCGCCTGACCAGCTCATCTCAGGGTCGGGGAAGAAGTTGCTGTCAAACGGGCTCTCTGGGACCGCTTGGTGATAGCTAGACTCGTGCTGCACAGAATGCTCTGGGTAGCTAGGCGAGTACGGATTGTAGGCTGAAAAGGTTGGCGTGATAGGCGAGTATTGCATGGAGAATCCATACTGATGGTCTCGGAACCCACCTACTGCGTTCGCCGTCAACGGTAAATCTCTTAGTGCTCCCAACTGCTCAGCAGGCGCTACTTGCAGGGGCTCAAGCGAATGGCTTCTCATCCGCTTGCTGGGCCGGCCCGGCATCTGAGGTCGTGATCCATGGCCGCCTGGGGCTCGCCACTGTAAATTGGGCGGAGGCAACATGGGCGATGCATTCGCGTTGTTGTGGTCCGAATTCACAAAGTCGAAAGTTGTCTTCGCGCTGCCTGCACTTGCTGGTTCATTTCTTGTTCCGGTCCCTCGACTGTTGATTGTCGATTGAAGCGAATCGCGAGCTGGGCCAAGCTTAGATAACTCGCCCAAGGATCGCTTCCTGCTGTTCTCTGCCTTCTTATCCGTCGCCTGCTCCGCCTTCTTGGAATTCGCAATCGGCAATGCCAGTCCGCGCAGCTTCCCTCTGCTGGCAACGCCGACTCCCCAAGTCAGAGGGGTCTTGTAGCCAGAGCAGTCCTTGCCTTGGTCAAGACATGGCGAGCAATATGGCCTGCGCCTGTCACATTTGCTTTGACGTTCCTGGCACGAAAAGCAGTCGTCTGCTGCGCCAGTGGTCGGCGCTCTTCTGCGCCGCTTGCGCGGAGAAGTAGGTGATCGCTGAGGCGATGTCTCAGGCTTCTCGACTTCTGTCTCGATCATAGTAGTTGCCATGGCGGCGTAAATGGGTTGCTAGCAACGAGTTTGGCTCCGAGGTCAACAAATGTATCATGGGTGGTGAGAATGAAATTCCAAAATGGTCTGAAAATGACCAAGATCAAGTGGTATGTAGAAATAATGAGTGACCAGGAGCATGTGTACCACAAGCTGTCCCCGCAGAATGCGCGTTGACGTAGGAGATGCCTGGGCATGATTTTATACATGTACCTTGCTGTACTCCGCACGGGTGAGCAGGTGGACCCGGTGCTAGGCTGGTAGTGCTATCTGCCCCGAAGAGGGGCAAGCAGATGTGCGACATGACTAAAATAAGGACGGCCATGGCCGACGGCGGTTCATACAAGGAGTCTCTGGACCGGCACCAGGATGGTATACCCAAGGATCCTCCCAGTCAATCATCCTGATGTCCCTCCATGGCCCGTACCTTGATAGAGCTTCCAAAAGTCTAATCGAGGGAGGAGAAGAAGGTCGAAATGAGCCCCGACAGCCGAGCTGCCAGTTAGCTGATAAGCATTTCGGCACACAACCGTTCAAGCCGGGGAAACCGAGCTATCGATTGGGCGACACGGCAGTAGCGTGGAGGGGCCGTTGCAGGACGTTGGTGATAAGATGGAGGGTGGTGGCCGTCGAGACTTTGGTGCACAAGCAGAGGAAGTGGCTCGGACTGTCCAATCAACGTCCGGTCCTTGCGTGTTTCCGGGTGGGGGGCCCCGACTCCCGAGCGAGCACCGGCGTCCAAGGTGATCGCCATGGGATGGTGCGATGAGGGAGCGGAGCGAGGGGAGGCTGCAGTCGAAGGTGTGTGGAAGGTTGGTGAGGATCAAGCGGATCGTGTGATGCCGGGAGCTCTGTTGGACTTGGCTCATGGGTGCTTGTTTTATTTAGCAGCGGGAGCGAGCGAGCGACGATCCCCGGCTGAGCCAAGCGGCAAATCAATGCGCTTCCGTTGCGCTTTCGGGGGGGGGAAGAAACCAACAGCAATGCCAAAGAGATTCGATGGAGGGCACCACCTCAATCACCCTGCACATTAGACCCGTCCGCTTGACTGTTCACTGGTGGCCACCATACTCATGGCTACATGGTCAGCAGGCTCAAGTGCGCACGTGGAGCTGTCTCCGCTGAATCGGACACCAACCACTGGATGCCGACTGGCCAACTCCCCTCTCACAGCCCTCTTCGTGCAGGAGTTCGATAACTAAGTCCTTGTACTCGCTTCTATTCGTCCACTCCCACAACACCAACCAAGATCCCGGGGCTCCCCAAGCTCGGACACCAATTGACGTCTACCCGCACTGGCACTCGTTGTTCCCAGCCCAACGATCCTCACAATCAATGCTCTATACTCGGACCGTGGCTCAAGGTCATGCACTCCGTCCAGCAATCAAGTCAAGGCACCCAATTCCAACGATCTGCAATCGTCCCTCGGTAAGGTAAAGATGGGAACCCCCCACGGGTCCGTGGGCGAATGACGCTCGTCCTGTGCCTGACCGCGTCGATATGCGACCCAATGTGAGTGAGAGAAAGCAGAAAACAACCCAAACACATTTCAAGCTTGCCTCGGCTTCGTCAAAGCTCGCGAAACTTGCCCCCAAAGCTCAGGCCGATGCTATATGGAGAAGATCGACGGATATCGCAGTCGTTCGAAATGGACTATGTCCGGATACAACCAAAACAAGCTTAAAGAGGGAAGCCTACTGGATCGTCCACTCTATCGGTCGGAGCGGGATGACCTGTGCACAGCGGGACGGCCGTCCTGTCAGTCGATCTATGGCTCCCAAATCGCCCCAGTGGGCCAATACCGATGTTGGATGTAGCCACATCGGTGGTGCCAACTCCCTTCCTTTTACCCTATCTCGACCACACACCTCGACTAGACACTTCGACTGCCACAATGAGCATCTTGTGAGCCGGCATGAAGTGGGTGCACTCGCTTCTTGACCTTCATGCAAGAACGCAATGACGGAGAGCTGATGGACCGAATCACCAGTGAAGACCCATGATTGGAGTGGCAAACTGTTCACAGCATGCTTCTCTCACTCAATCAATATGCTCAAGAGCAGGGCTCGGACAAGATCCTGAGCTCATTCGTAATACGAGGAACCCCTGAAAAGTGCACGGTGCGGTCGGATAGAATAACTAAGGTATAATCCAGAGAACGAGTACAGACATTGCGCACGGAAAAGAAATGGTCCGCGACTCTGGTCACTGCGTCGTATTGGCGGATATCGTTCGTAAGGACTCCGAAGGATGCAAGGATCAAGGGGGCAGTGCGACTGTGCTCTTTCCTTGGCTCTTATACAGCAAAACGACCGGTCGCTCGCAACCTGTGAATCCGAATGGTTGCTTGCGTCACGCAAAAGAAACCATTCCTCGATCAATTGACTGGGAGATATCATTGGGTCAAGGTAGGTGAGCTTGGCCAACAGGATTCGTGACTCAACTGAATCACGATCTTTCCTTCACTTTCTAAGTTACAACCAAGTCCCCCGATTTTACGCTCCACCAGTCATAAGTCTGAGGCGTCTTTTATACTCACTGTGCCGCAAGGCTTCTTGCAAGCAAAGGTTTCAGTGTCGGTTGGTCAAGATATTCGCCGGTCGATTCAGCTTTGCAAGATTTGCTACTCTCCCAAGTCGCAATAGAAAAGGTCACAGAATCGGTTTAGATCATTGGGTTTGAGGCAAGTACGGCGCAAGATGTGTGTCTGTTGAGTCTGGTGTTCATCACTCAAGGCTTTTTTACTCAGCAGTATTTTAAACGTTCGCCACGTTCTTGCTCACGACCCTGGCAAGTACCTATTCTCCGAGGGGAGGCTCGGGATCCTACGTCTTACGTTTCCCATGTGACACCTCGCTATGGATCTGAAGGCTGGTGATCAAAGTTCTCTGCTGTGTATTGCCTTGCCGCACTTTCCAAGACGGGCTGAACATCCACCTCGGAGATTTAACCAACTACTTGCTCCCAGTCAAACTCAACCTCCTCTGACCACACCATTTGCGGGTCTTGGAACCAATTGCAAAGCGCGTGGCGTCTCTTGGACCAACTATTTTCGCCATGGCTTGAAATGCAATACTGTTAGCTTGCCAATGACGCTGTCAAGTCTACACTTCCGCTGCCGCCGGCTTTCGCGGATACAAACCCGCGGCCCGAAGAGCTCAGCATTCATTGTCCATCAGGAATGTTTGTTCGCTTGGTGGGAGAGTTCTCGAGCTCGCCAATTCGGACGACCTGCAGCATCTAAAGGGCTGTCTTTTAGGATTTGTGCAATCCCATCGGGGCAGTGGTCCAGGAGCCGTCACATTGACACGTCAGCCCCTAAAATTTCTTACCACATGAAAGTCTTGTGCTTGCTGGACCGCGTTTCGAAAGCTCGAAAAGCATGTCTAGATGGTCCGCCGTCAAACGCGGGACGCCGGCGCTTGTGGCACAGTAGGGCTCTGGTTCGTTCCAGCTGACGTCTCCTCATCCAGGGCTATCAGGAACAAAATATCTGCCTGAGCATAGTGCAGTAATAGGCTCCAGTCTCGACAGCTGAGAGGAAGGCGGCCAAAGCGTTGATGAGATGGCGTCTCCAATTGGTGGACTGCGTCTCGCTCTAGGCTTTAGGATCGCAGAGGATCCGAGGACAAGTCATCGAGGGGAATCGAAATCATAGCTGTGGAGCCAGATGGAGCTGACGTGGAGTCTGTGATGCTGGCAGGATTGAATCCAGGCCCTTTGCTGATGTCTATAAGATCTCCTTGACCGCTCAGGCAAGTCTGGCATCTCACCTACAATCCTCCATCCCTCAATCCTTCTACTCTATAAAAGACTCTTACGAAAGACTCTTTGAATTTCTCCCAACACCCAGAACCCAATCTCACAACCTTCATACCGCACCAGTATCAAACATGTCGTTCCGATGCAAATATTACACGCTCGAGGATGTCCACCATCACGGTGTCAAGTCGGCCAACATCCCTTGCAATAACTGTGTAGTAAGCGACCCTCATGTTTATTCAGTCCTTCAGAAGCGAAGAAACCTCTTACAAAGGCTGAAAACATAAAGAACGTCGGCCGCAGGAATCGTATCGACTACCGAGGCCCTAATCTCGAAGTTATGAGCTTCCGCGCAGAGGATAGTGGCAGTACCGGCGTATCCCGTTCCAACGTCCACCTCAAGGAGTCACAGGACGATGGGAACACCGAACTTCACCATGGAGCACCCGGCCAGCAAAGCCAAGCCGGCGACACCGTCTTGGGTGACCTCGCTTAGAAGGTCCGCCATCACCACAAGGGGCTTGGGCGACAGGGACACCGCTTGTTGAGCATATGGGAGGCAGATTGAGTTCGGAGGACTTTTGAGCGTTTACCTCAGTGTAACCTGTTTGGGATGTACTGCATGCACTTGGCATCTTCTGTTGGTGAAATTTTCTCTTGGTGTTATCTTCTTTGGGAGGATGTCTAGGTCAATGGTACATTGTCCGGGAAGATCGCTGTCGTGAGATTGTTATGACATAGTCTGGTAGTCGCTTCTTTACTCGTCAATCAAATACTTAATGATTCTACTTTCGACCATGGGCCCTTGCGGACACCCCAAATACCCTAGGTAGCGTAGCCGTACTGGGAAATCATCTGGAGATTGCAACCTGAGAGCCACATTGCACGCAGCGAACCTTCAAGCAAAAATTCGGGGGTATAGCCTCTCGGCTTTCCAATCGAGTAACAAAAGGAAAACTTGAAACACACAGACCGACCATCATAAGTCAAAGACTTCCACCAAAGTACCCAAGTAAGGAGAAAAAGAATGTCGCTCACCATCAAACTCCCAATCGTCACAGAAGCAATGATGGCATCTCAGGGGCAGTCTGTAGTCGAACCTTGTTCCGATGAACAAGACACTGTTTATTCTGCGCCAGCCGTATACCTCGTTGACCAACATGATATGAGGTTGGCGAGGAGATAAACTGGCGCTGTAGTAAGGGGATAACGAAGGGAATGGAGGATAGCTCAGCCAATGCACGGTTCCGTCCTCCAAACACAGTAGGAGATCCGTAAAGCCTCACAATATCCGCACACACAGACTCAATGCAACTCTGACTATGCTTCTCCCCATTCAAGCTCTACGCTCCTCCTCGTTCACCCATCTCACACCCCCTCACTCACGACTCCTCCGCCCTCTTCGCCTTCTCCTCCCTCCCCTTCCTCATCCTCGAGAGAATGTCCTCCCGGTCCTTATCCAGCTTCAGCTTCGTAATCACCACCTTGCTCGGATGCACCCCGATCAGCACGCTCTGCCCGTTCGTCTTCTCGCGCGCCACGCCCTTGATGTGCACCACGTATTTCAGGCGGTAGACGGACGCGACGGCGCCTTCGCGGCCTTTGTTGCTACCGCGTACGATGGTGACTTCGTCGTCTTTGCGTATGGGGATGGAGCGGACCTGTGATTGGGGAGGGGGGGGGGGGTGAGTAGGTCGATTGGAGGGAGAATTGGAGGGGGGAGGAGGGGGGAGGAGGACGGGGAGAGAAGGAGATGGAGGGGGGGAGAGGGACGGACTTTGTGTTTCTCGCGGAGTTCCTTGTTGAGAGGGGCGCTCATGATGGTGCGGCGGACGCTGGAGGGGGCGGTGAAGTGCGCTTTGCGCGATTTGCGGCGCGAGCAGTGGAGGTCTGGTGGAGATCCTGGTTAGAGGGTTTGAGTACGTGAGTGTAGGGGTGGTACTTTGGTTGATCTTCGTCATCTTGGCGGTATTGACTTGGTCGATGATTTGGACTTGCAGATGTGCATCGCCATGTTCAAGTCATGGATGCTAAGGAATTGTTGGTGTGGGAGCGCGACATGACGCTAGGACGGAAAGAGTAATTTAGACGAATGATGCCAAGCCTTGAGGTGATTGGGGTGTCGCGGAGCTCTTGGACTAAAGACATTGAGCTTTCACAGAGCGCTCTTTTTGCATCACACGAGATACTTACTACAGACAGTGTCATCTTTGTGGAGTCTCAAGATCGATTATCTGGTTGTTTTTGCAGCATGTTCTCGTCTGGGTAGGCGCTGCCTCACCAGAGTCGCGGAATCTCAGTACGGATTCATCTTCTCTAGATTCCTAGGAGCGCTAACCTAAGGTCTTCATCAGACCACATACAAATCGCTGAGGTTTTGAGAGGCCTTATTTCGCAAGCAGCTAGTCGCCGATAACCCTTACCGACCCTGTTTCCTATCTTCGCGCGCCATAGGTAAAGGATGTCGTACAACGGTTACAATAGCTATCAGCCATACCTCAATCAGCAAAGAGCGTCAGATGGCGCGGACAATCAGTACCAAAGCTATGGAGCACAGTACTCTCAACCCAACACTCAGAGCACTCCTTATGCGGCGCAACTCCCTAGCGTGGGACAACAAAGAAATACCTACCAACCGCCATCCAGGCCGTCCAGTGGACAGAACTATCATACTGCGCGCTCTCAATCGAATTCTGTGTCGAATCCGTCGCCCGGACCGGCGTCTGCCTCGGCATACCAGCCACCAGAACCTCGACAGAGCCAGCCCTATACGCCCGCTCCTCAACAACAACGTCAGCAATCGTCTTGGGCAGGCAGTAACCAGTATCCTTATCCGTACCCGGCAACGTACCCTGCAACTCAGAACTCGTATCAGCGGTCGTCCTATATCGCGCCGCATGCGAACGCCCACAGTCAGCAGCAATCACAATCTCCCAGTCAGCCGTCCAATTACCCGGCAACGGCGTACGGTGACCCTTCTAGATATAGTGGGATAGAGAATTCGGGCACAGCAGCGTACCAGAACCCCAGGACAGATTACTCATATACTGGCGCCCGCTCACCAGAGAATACTACAGCCCTAGGCAGTCTGGCGTACGCGTCTAGTCTCAGACAAGATCGGTCTGGGTCTGGCGCACATACGGATGGAGGATCGCTGCAACGAGTAGAGGACTACAATCGAGCAACTCCGGGTCATGTGGTAGCTCAGCGTCCCGATAGCAGGAGCAGCGGAGTGAGCAACTCGAACCACTCCGCTCCCAATAATAGCCGCTCTAACGGTCACGGTCCGAGAGAAGGGCACGAGCACCATGCTTCGGGGTCGCAAAACCCTCAAAACCGGCTACCACCATCGGCATCGTCCAGCTCTTATGTCACACAATTTGATTCTCATCGAAGCGCTTCTACGTCGTCGAATAGCCACCAGACTGCGAGACGCTCAGAGACAGAGCAGCCCTTGCGACTTCCCTCGATCAATGACCCGACCAATAATCAAGATCACACAAAGAACGCTCATCAAAAGTCTGTTTCAACAAATTCCACTTATCAGAACCCTACCACCATCGATCCAAACAAGGTCTTCAATGAGTACGAGTATCAGAAGAGGCAAGCCGCCATTGCCGCGGAAGCAAAAGTGAATAGAGAGAAGGCGGAAGCGCAAGCAAAGCAAGCCGAGCAAGCTGCGGCCTCCAAAACTCTGGCGTCTCAAGATGAGGCCGCAATGAAGGAGCAGATGGAGACGGAAATGAAGCTTATGCTTGAGAAGATGCGCGACTACAAATCGAAGGATCCAGGGCTATTTTCTCAGATCTGGGAGCAAGTAAAGAAGGCCCAGCCACCAACGGCTTTACCAGCAAGTAAAGAAGTCAGCGTTCCCTCGCCGCGTGCTAGTATTGCTTCTCCGCAGATCAACGGAGCCGCTCATCAACTCAGTACCTCCACGCTCAACGCAGCTCAAACTGACCCAAACTCCCAGCTAGTACAAGAGTCGGCCAGCCCGGCCGCTGAGGAAGATCGCGGCAAATTTCCAGCGGCACGTAGAAGAGGCAAGTTGTACAAGACTCGACCGAGTCTAGAGCAACCTGCTAGTCAAGCACGGCCTTCCTCTCCCCCTCACCCTCCAGGTCCTCCAGCAGGTTATGTTCACGCTGGGGATGAAGGACCATCTGCTCCTACTGCAGATCAATCGGATGGCCATGTCCCTGCTGGGAATCTCGATCACAACGATAATCGACCGATGCAGAAGGTTTGGGTGTCAGGAAAGGGGCGCACACAGGGACTTGGAAGGCCAAAAGGCTCAACACCCAAGAAGGGGCAAGCGGAAAGGCGAGATCAGGCGGACAAATACGATCAGGTTGGGAGGCACGACGGGGCGGGAGATGAGTCTGTCGTTCCGACGAACAATCATGTCTCTCCCGCAAACAGTCCTGCTGTAGCACAACCCATGGCTGCCACGAAACCTCCACCGCCACGGCCTACTGGCCAAACCCATTGGCCGGAGGATGATAAATGGGCACTCGCGATTGCTGCGCGGGACACACTATTATCCCATCCGGCGAATAGAGGCAAGCAGCTCCTGTCAGAAGATATACGAAATCTGTTAGATCAAGGTCCAAGTTACGAGGAGTTGTGCGGTATCCTTGAAGAAAAAGGCTTCGTGGTGGAGCGAACGCCCTTCGCACAGCAGTTGCTCTCTGCGGTACCTCGCCTCAAGCAACAGCGGCCACCACCCACTGCGCAATCCCCAATCCAGTCTCCAACTACATATCAGCCAGACCAGAGGAAACTGCCAGGACAAGGTGTCCTTGTTCCTGTTGCACATATGTATGACGAATTCAGAAATGCTGCAGTACAAGCTCCTGTGGCAAATATGTCTGCGACTACTGCGAAGGCTGCTCCCTTCGCTCGGCGTCAAGGAGCTCTCCCGAAACCTCAATCTCGCGCCACACCGTTTAACACAAAGGAACAACACGCTAAGAAGCGGACCTTCAACGAGATTGTCGACTTGACCGCCGGAATGGACTCAGATGAAGAGCTTGATCGTCAACGTGCAGAAAAGCAACAGAAAATCGAGTCCATGAAATCATTAAAAACCATAGATACTAATAGAAATATTCAGAAAAAGACCGACGAGGAAGCGAAGCGGTCGTCCCCTCCGTCTGGTGGTCAATCTTCCGCAGTGCAGAGTGATGAAGATGTCACTGGTCTTGCACGCTTCAAGAACGTCATGTCGCCCGAACGCGAACGTCTTCGCAAAGCGCGCGAGATCGTAAGGCCAATGAACAGAGCTCTTGCCTTACGGCGATCAACGTACAACCCGAGAACTATCGCGCGTGATATTCTTGTTGCAGCTGGAAAGCATCCAGTCATGGCACCATTGAACTATCACCTCGAGGGCTTGAAGACCAAGTTTCGCCACGTTGAAGCTACTTCAGATCTGAGCACTTTCAATTGGCCTATCATTGACCCAGGTGGGCCTCCACAGAAGCGACAAACCAAGGACATCGAGCCCCAGGCCCAGGATGTCGAGACCCAAGACGAACCTGCTGCTCTTTCCGCGTCGAGTAAACGTCCTGAGGTCCGTATTGGTGTTCCGAATAGTGCTGATCGGAAGAGCGCCATCGCGACTTCGAAACCTGCAAAGCCTTCCAAAGGGTTCTTCGCCAAACGCCGTTCACTACCACATTCTCAAGGATTCATGCGGTCGCGGCCGTCGTTTGGCGTGTCGCCCGGCCAACCGCAAGCGCCTTCTGGCCCGCGGGTATTTCAAGATGCTGGCGACGTATCTATGCTCGGCGCTGGCGAAGGCTCGTTTTTCGTCAACAAAAAAAAGGGCCCTGGCTCCAACAGCGCCCCCACCACCCCGCAAAATTCACCAGCAGGTGTGACTCAATCTGGCATCGGAAGCAGTGGAGGACCCAGCGGTCATAGACGAAGAGGACGTCCACCCGGGGCAAGGAACAGAAATGCTGGCAAAGTCATAGCTTATCGGCCTCAACCCAAACCTATCATACCAGACTTTACCACCCCAGACCCAAAGTCAACGCCAGGTCGACTTCTTGCTCCGTCGACTTTTCACACAAAGTCAACCCCAAGTCAAGCTCTGGATCCGTCAATCCCGGACTTAAAGTCAACAACAGGTCGGCTTCTAGCTCCGCTGAATTCGGAGCCAAGGATTCTATCCCTCAATGCCATGTCCGCTGCGAACGCGCGAAAATTTCCTACAACGCCAGCGCGACCGAGTGGCCTGCGAAACGAGCTGACGGTCTCTCCAGCGGCAGGCTTCGCCGTCGTCATTCCCTCTCCTCCAAAACGGGCAGGCCAAGCAAGCAGGCCAGGAAGTGAAGTATCTTCGAGAAAGCCGGCCCGCAACACCTCGTCTCCTGCTCCCATCCCCAAGCGCCAAGTCTACAGATGTCGTTGGCAAGACTGCCTCGCCGAGCTTCACAATCTCGAAACATTGCGCAAACACGTCCGTAAGCACATGGATGAGTTCGAAGAGGACAATGACTATGAGTGTCTCTGGGCAGGCTGCGGCAACAGCAGGATCGGCGCCACGGGCACCGATGAGCGCGAGCCTTTGCATTTCAAGAGTGCCATCACTTGGGAGCGTCATATGGATGGGCGGCATCTGGATCAGTATGCATGGGACCTAGGCGATGGCCCCTCGCCCCATCCATCAGGTTAGAATATGCCTCCCAACACCCAGCACGTAGTCATATACTGACAGTGCCCCCAGATGCCGAAGCCTCCGACTACCTCAGCGACTCGCAGCAACGCAGAGTGACACCCAAACCCAGCCCCAAGAGCCGACGCTCCGACGTCTTGAAGGTCCCACCTGTGCATCTCATTCCACGTGGGGAATGGCATGAAAGGGAGGCGGCGATTGATGCTTATCACGATGTGCATGGCATCACGTCGAAGAAGCAGAAGGCGAGGGCGGAGTTCGAGGCGCAGTTGCAGAAGAGGAGGGCCGTTGGGAGTGGGATCACGAAGGGGGGCACTGCTTTTGTGAATGATAGGCGGCGGGCGCTGTTGAGCCATGGGGGGTATGAGATTCGAAGGGTTGAAGATGAGAGTGACTAGGCTAGTTCGCTTTTCAGTCTTTGACCGGAGCTTCAGAGGGAAGGATATGGCATGTTTGCAGAATACGAAGATCCAGTACAGAGGTCGTGGCGGCCAAACGCCATGTGCATAGCACTTTCGAGCGGTATCCGAGTTCAGTAACAAGATGACTCCTGCAACGGAGGCTTGCGCATGTGCATTCCAGCATTCGATACCTTACAATGTCGCCAACTCTTGCACAATAATTGTAGATACAAGCCGCCGTATCGCTTTCAATCCTCGCGCAGCAGTGATTGGCAACACACCAACCCACAAAATTCATCCCTACCAACCCTCACCACATCTCCTTTATCCCCTCTCCATCCCTACCGCCTCCACTCCCTCCAAGCCTCTCCACCTCCACTACCCGCATCTCCAATCCCTCGCCTCATCCTCCTCTCCATTCTCCCAAAATCCCCCCTCCCTGCCATTCAAGATCAGCGCCCCCCCCGCGCCCCTCCCCCCAAAGCCGCCTTCTCCCCCGCAATTCCCTCCCCCGCCCCCTTCTTCCCCCCAATCTCCCCCACCGTCTTCTCCCCTGCGCCGTCGGCTTTCGAATTGATCTCGAGGAAGTGGTATAGCACAATGAGGAGCATGGCCAGGGAACCGAGGAAGATTGCCAGGCGGTAGAGGGCGTCGTCTGAGATCATGGTTGGGATGTTTGGGGGTGGTGAGGGATGATGGGGATGGATG